>Ga0065711_1037051_pt1 | contig 20253 bp, 10 predicted proteins | sample Hoacrofraction12_FD_59098 | JGI IMG/M metagenome (GOLD analysis project Ga0065711, IMG submission 59098) | Hoatzin crop microbial communities from Cojedes, Venezuela - Epithelial fraction 12 v2 (version 2) | ecosystem: Host-associated > Birds > Digestive system > Esophagus > Crop | place... | reverse complement strand
TTATGAAGTATACAGGAACCTTTTGTTAACTTTCCCAGATCAGCATATGTTCTTCTTACGGTGGGGTTTTCTTCAGAATAGTTGGGAGAGGGAGGACGTCCACTTTCGTTAAGGCGGTGCACAGTGGATGGTGTAATTATCATACGAACTTTCAGTAGCATCATTATGGTAAAGGCATGTCTCCATTCGAAGGCAGCAAGCAGTTCTGCTACCCACAGCTTTAGGGATCTGGATCGTAGCTGTGCCTTGAATGAATCAACATTTTCCCTTATGGTAGAAATAAAGACAAAAATCAAAACTGTGTATTACTATGAATGCTGATGCTTGTCATGACTGAGCAATTGCTTTAAGCATTTGAGTGTTTTTTGAAATAGCATTTCTTAAAGGAAGGGGAAGAAAGAAGCGAACTAATCTAAATATTTTCCACTTCATTAAAATCTTCCAGTTGTGTACCATTGACCCATCTGTTAGCCAGATGAATGAAATGGGTGCCTTTTCCTCTAGGTTTTGAAAAGGGTGCTAACATTTTACTTTCAGGGGTTTGCTCACTCACACTTCGGGCATCTGGCAAAGATGCGATTCAGAGGGGTGTATCCTATGTTTTTTAAGTATGCAGAGAGATGTAGATCATAGAGAGGAAGTCAGAGACTTAGAAGATGTCTAGGAATTGTTAGACTATTCTTCATAGGTTTTTGTTTTCTCCTCTATCTCTACGCTGTTGAGTCTTTGCTGATATGCCATTCTTTTCACAAATCTAATCTCTTTATGCTTCATAGATAATTAAGCTAGTGCTGTGAATGTTGTAAGATGTAAAAATGATTCACTTCTATTAATAAAGCTGTGTGTTCTCTGTGTGTTAATATTATGAACTTAGAAAGGCATGAGTAATTTGTTTCAAAGGGGCAGCAGTTGATCCCTTCCTATGATGCTCCTCTTGTGGTCATCTGGTATCTGAATACCCTTGTAGCGGAATGTGGGTTTGTTTTCTAATGATTCTTAAAATTGTTGGGTTAATGATCTTTTTAGCTTTCAACAGAAAAAGTACTAATAGTCTTCAAAGTCTCTCACTAGAAGTTGAAATGAAATCGCTAATCAGGAAAAGCTTCTCTTGAAAAAGCAAACCAACAAACAAAAAACCAAACAAAAAACAACCTACCAGAAAACTATTTTAGAAATTCTTCTAACTAATACATCCTCTTGAAGAAGTACATACCTTGCTCTTTTTAATAGCTATTGTGGTTTCATTTCCCCTCCCACTTTAAACAGAGATCTGAAAAACAATGAAATATCATGGACTATTGAGGATATGAATGGTGCCTTCTCTGGCCTAGATAAACTTAAGAAGCTGTGAGTATTGCTACAATATTTGTATCTCATCATTCCTACATAAACAGATTATGTGTGTTTCAAGGGACAAGCCCACCACTTAATGATGTTGTGTTTTCCATAGCTGAGATGCTATTTTTTTCTCCCTTACTATTTTGTTCTCTATAAAATGTTCCTTTTCTATAAAAGAAATTCCAGATTTTTCAAGTCAAACTAATCTGAAATATTTAAAATATTACTACTACTTATGGAAATATTGCTCAAAGAATGAGGGTTTCCCATAATAGGAAGTAGTAAGTGCAGTACATGACAAAGGCATAGTGACAAGGATAGTCTTTGATAAAGTGATGCAGCATCCAGTGGAGGTGGCTTCATTGCATTGAAATTTTCAAATGTACATCTATGAATTAAAACGCTGCTTATGTGAATACATTTAGAATAATCGATGTCACTGAACTGTACACATTAAACATCTTCTAAAATCGTTGTGATATCTAGGTATTTATTCCAGGGGAATAAATGAGTATCTTTCAGAGATGAGACATTTGCTGCATTGGGGAAGGTTGAATGGTGAATATTAGTCACAGTTTAGAAATAAATGTCAAAAATACAATAGTTCCGCTCAAAAAATGCTTCCATTTTATTGCATCTTTTTTGAATAATGTACTTGTATTTTTCAGGATACTCCAAGGAAACAGGATTAGATCCATTACAAAGAAAGCATTTTCTGGTTTGGATGCACTTGAACACCTGTAAGTAGTAGAAACTCACAGTTAACCCAACATTGGAAAAAATGAATTTCAATACTAATTGAAATAAAAGTAGGACCAACAAGCTTTACTTATGACTTTGAACGAAATACACTTACTCTGGTTGCTACTGTGATCTTCAGAAGGTTCTTTTATTTTGTAGTTATTCTGACTATGAATTTTTGAATTAATGCAGAAACTGTTATGTATTAAGCAATGCTCTAAAACTCCTTAATCCTATTTCTCTAGTTTTTGAGCTAGGGGATCCTTTGTATATCACTAAGGTAGTAAACTATACCTTCAGTCTTAAATACCTTCAGTTTAATAAACTACTCTTTCCTGCTCTAATGTTATTTTTCTTTTTTTTTCTAGAGATCTAAGTAACAATGCAATTATGTCAGTTCAAGGAAATGCATTTTCACAAATGAAGAAACTCAAAGAATTGTAAGTTTCTATCCAAAGACATCACCTCTATTAAATATATATATCCACACAAATATGTAAATAAAAGCCTTGTAAGATGTTGCCTGATGCAGTGATAAACTCCCACTGTAATCTCTCTGAAGTAATGTAAAACGGGTATGTCGATGTTTGGGGTTTTTTATTTTTTTGTGATGACTGTATTTAAGTGAGATGGTGTACGACAGGAGACGTTAATTTTCTGCTACTTTTGATGTCTAGAGTCTTTATTTTAAATTGGCTGATCTCTAATGGGTATTAGATAACGGAGACTTTGATGTAGTGTGCTATAAGATCGGCAGTGCTATCACTGAGCTAAAGCTTACTGGACCAGTGAATGCAGTGCTGTAATTCTTTTTTGTAAGGACCTGGTTGTTAGTGCTTGTAATTGAGTCCTTCTGTCCTGTAGTAGTAAGGGGGCAGAACTTCAGAGAAGTCATGAAGTGGTCACTGGGAAGAATGTATTCTTCTAGTGAGTGTTTGGGGTTTTTTGTCATCTTACCCTCTTTTTCTGTTGATCGGTGCTGGAAAACGCTGTCACTGTTCCCTGTGTCTTGAGCACAGCTAATTCTTCCTCTTGCATATATCTTGTCTCTCTTCTATTCATATCAGCTTTCTCTAGTCAGATCTCTTGTCCTGAGCTGCTCTGTGGGTAATCTGTCAGCAAAATAAAAACTAACAAGATGATGCTGCTTTCATTATGAGCAGAAACTGCCTGAAGCTTGTCTGGAGCTTTTCATTTGTGTTCTCCAGACTCTTATCAAGTATTACCCTAGCAGCTGGCTCTCTGCTTCATCTTATGGTATTACGCCGTGTTGGGTGCCATAGAGAAAGTAATGAGGAGCCTTGCGTATTTTGTAGAATTATAGAACAGCCCAGTTTGGAAGGGACCTCAGAAGATCATCTGGTCCAGCCTTTCACGAAAAAGGGAGCCTAGATGAGATTATCTGGCAATCTGTCCAGTTGTGTCCTGAAAACCTCCAGTATTGGGGACTCCACCACGTCCCTGGCAAGGTTGTTCCAGTGTATGATTGTCCACACTGTAAAATGTTTCTTGTATCTAGACAATATTGGTTCATTCGAAGTTCAGTTTGATGTTACCTATATCCTGGTGTAGCTCCAGCTGCTCTAGAAAGCAGCAGCCATGCTTCTACCCATAGCCAGGGTTTATCTGCCTTTCCTCTTTCTTGAGTTGGATCTGGTTGTATTGCTTTATTAGTTTGCTGAACTCACGCAGCCAGCTGCAGGGCAGTTGCTAGATTTGACAGAAGAGAAGCAATGGGAGCACAGTGCTGACAGTTAGGGATTGACGTAGATGAGTTCAAGAGTGATGAAATGAGATGGAATGGCAGGCTAACGCTGCTCCAGCAGGTGTAAGATGCTACAAGATACCAGACTCTGAACACTTCAGTGAAATAGCTGTTCAAGATTTGTTGGGGTTTTTTTCTGTACTTTTCTTGAAACACCTGGTAGACATCCATTATGTTGGAGGAAGATGCAGACAGATGGTAGAAGTTACTTTCCCAGAAGTAAGATTATTTAGTATAAATTCCCATCTAGTAATTTTATTCTGAGACACCTAGGGAGTAAATCTGAAAATAATATCACAGATATCCACTGCATCAGGGTAGCAAAAAATGCTGTGGTTTCTTTGCCTCCTAAGAATAACCCCTGGAACTTCAGTGAAAGATGACTTGTTTCATCTCAGTGTGAACTGGTGAGCCAGCATCCCTAAGTTTTATCCATGCAGTATTAGTGTGAAAAAGAGCACAGATATGCTCTTCTTCAAGAAAAAAATCTGGTATCTCTTCATTTATCTTTAAAGCTATTTCTCTCCCTGGATGCATAAATTATTTTTGCTTTTGCTCCAAGAACAGGTAAGATTTGAGGAAAGGAATTGCATTACTGACTGTGTTTTTTAATGTTTTTTTATTTAAGGGTGATTCTGAGTTTTCAGCCAAAACTGAGAACTCTTCTTACTTCAGCTCCTGATTCTAGATGCTTCACAGAATATCACTTTGATATCCCCCCCACCCCCCAGTGAATGTAGCTATTCACATAGGTTAGGTAAGCTGATAACCAGGTCTGCACTTACTATTTCAACACTTGACTATTCTTTGGCTCCCCACTCCCCTGTTTAAGTATCTTCCCCAAGATAAATTCTGACTGAAATGGAAATGACGGAATGAAATTTTCTCAGATTTTTTTGACGTTGGCTTCCAGCCTGTATCCCTGCTGGACTGCTCCTACATGCCCATTCTGTGTGTCCTACTGCTGACTGTAGTTTTGTACCCAAGACACTGCAAACATGCCTGACTTCCTGGACTCATATTCGTAGCGGAAGCTGGGAGTTCAGGATAACATGTCTGCTTTGTAGAGTGTACGAGTCATGACAATGGTGTCACCACATCTGAGCTAAATAATATTGCTGCCTTTCTCTTGAGATACATGTATTTAGCCTAACAATTTAGTTTTGTTACTGACGTCCTGATACAGATCTGTATTAGAAACAGAAAAACCAAGCAAACAGGCTTTGAATATAATTGCTTTTTCTTAGGCACTTAAACACGTCAAGTCTCTTGTGTGACTGCCAGTTAAAATGGCTACCACAGTGGATGTCAGAAAACAACTTCCAGAGCTTTGTAAATGCCAGTTGTGCCCATCCTCAGCTGCTGAAAGGGAGAAGTATTTTTGCTGTCAGCCTGGATGGGTTTGTCTGTGGTGAGTATAACCTCTGTTCCTCATTCCATAGAAGAAATTTTGCTGAACGCGTTGATTTTTGCTGTGGTTTCTTTGATATATTTCAATTTCTCTAATAAAATGGAAAGGATTTAATACTTGTTAACGTTTCCTTCTCTGTTCCCAGATTGTGATGTAGATGCTCGAAGCTTGTGGCTTTGTACAAGATGGGGAGTGACAGCTTTTGAGCTTTTATTTTGTGTAGAGCTTGCTTACATAGTACAAGCATAGCATGCAGGGGACAGCTCAGTAGTTTGTGGTGGTAAATGTATGTGCCCCTAGATTTAAAAAAAGGATATCATCTAGATAACTATCATTTTTAAGTGAGATGTATTTTGGCAAACTTAGGATGCAATTTTTGGTTTTGATTATTTGTAAATTATTTTCATGCTTCGTCGGTCTTGAGGTTGTTCCAGAGCTGAGAAAATACTGGCCTCAGCTGTGACGTTTTTTACGTGTGCTTGTTGTCTACTTTAAAAATTATTTGGACCATATTAGTTATTGTTTGTATGTAAACTGTATTTTAAAACATTTGATTACCACAGTTATGCTACTGATATTGTGTTTCAGTACGCCAGATAGTAAATGCTAGTGAAGTATTTTTACTTTAGGACTTGAGAATTTGAGGTGATAGCATCTGCCTTAAAAATGAAATTTCTCTGTGTGTTTAGTAACATTCATTATCACCTGTGAGAATGTCATGTTCTCTATTTAAAGCAAGGTGAAGCTAAGCATTCAGACTAGAGATGTGTGTTTTAGTACTCTGATACATTAAGTGGGAACTTTGAAAATATCAGGAAATTAAAAGCCAAATGGATTTCATGTATTTTTGTTGTATACATAGTATTTTTCTTACGAAAGAGAATTCAAACTTTATAGTCTTTGGAGACAAAACAGTAACCGTATTTGTCTTCTCAATAACTTTTGTCTCATAGCAAATACAACTGCTTAATTTTTACTGTTGCCACTCATACCCCTTTTTCAGTGAGAAAGGCACAGAATATAAAATAGTGTACAAAAATGTTGTTTTCTGCCTTCCTATTGACAGTCAAATATTTAATATATAATGTTAAATAACGAGGAGATGGTGCATGATCAAACCACTGCTGAAAAGAAGTTGACATAGTGCAGGAAATTACAGATTACTCGATATCTAATGGAGTGTATATGAAGTAGACGTCCTTATTTATGAGAAACTCATTGTGGCAAGAAATTAAATTGGGGGATTTAAATACATATCTCTTATTTGTTAAGGGGGATCATGATCTTTCTTTTAGCTGCTGAATGCCATTTTTAACAAATTAATTTCAAAAGTTTTGAGATGTATTAGCAAAAAGAGATGTTCTAAGAGTAAGGTGTTACATTTAATATGTGAAATAATTGTCATGCAGAAGCAACTAGAAACTTTTAATACAATCAATGTGTTTCACTGTTTATCACTTATTAAAGTGTGCCATCACTAGCCATTTGGGTGTGCACACCTCGCCTTTTAAGTTTACAATAGCCATTTTTGCTTTTATAGAACTTTCAAGAGGAGTGTGTTAAGTCCTGTCTGAAATTAAAATAAATAATCCGTTATGTATAATTTATGAGTGTATAAAACCTCCAAATTGTGCCAAGTTACATTTTTGGGAACAGCTAGGAGATAGGAGGGAGTCATCATAAATTTGTTAAAGGAAAGCACATTAGGCAAAGATTTCCATATCTGTGATACTAAACAAACGGAAAGTCTGTGTAATTTGTGCTTCCTAAGATCACGTCTTTCAAGCTGAAACAAATATGAGACATTTCTGTAGTAAAGAGAACTGTGGAAGAAAAATAGAATAGAGAAGTGTTTTGCCTGTATGAATTACTTTAGTTTAACATGGTGATGCTAAAAGAGTATGGTTTAAGGGATGAATAGCTTGTTTTCTGTTACATAGTAGTCAAAGTGGCTTCTATATAAAGTGGCTTCTATAAAATAAGAAATATTTCTCAGAGAGCGTGTGCGTCTGTGTGTGTACGTGTTTGTATACATATGTGTGTGTCTGATACATGTATTCAAATACACTCTGAAATTATTCTGTTGTGACAAAACACATTGCCAGTCTTATCCTAGTGTTCTTCTGTGTTCTGTAGTATCTGCTTATTTGAGTGACCTTTTCATCCCCACTTCCTGCAAAATAATTAAGATTTTAAAATATTTTATTATTCCACTGATAATACAACTAAAACAGAATGAAGTGTGTTATCCTGTCCTTTCACAAGGCTAGTTTAAGTATTTGCAATGTTTGCTTACTTTCACTGACTTTGCACAGGTATGACTACCATTTGAAAACTGAGTTGATATAGTTTGTCGTAGAGGACAAAAGTCATGAAGCCCAAAGGGCCTTGAAGATTCTTAGGGCCCATGTGTAGGGTCCCAGATCAGGGGATCCATGTTGCCCTGTCGCTGGAGCGCAGCTTACGTCTTGCAAGTGTTCTGCAGGCAGCTCAAGTTCAGGCTGTCTGCACATCTAATTTTCTTTTGTAACACGCAGCATGGAGGTTCTTCAAGGAAATTACACTTTGGCCCTGGTCTGTTGTTCCCAAACAGATGAGGTGTAAGGAGGCTAAGGGGGCAAGTAAAACCCTGACTCTCTGCAGTGCAGGCAGTGTCTGCAGTAAGGAGTAGTTGGAGCGCAGGACTGCCTGCAATGCCTGTGAAGTTTGGGCTTGTGTCTTTGTCAGGAGGTGGGAGACATCTTGAAAGCTGGGAATACGCTAAGGCTGTTGCTTTTGGGAGACCAATCATTTAATTGCCCACTCCTTTTGTACAGGCAATGTACATGCAATTGACAGAATAAATAGTTTGAAAGGCAACTAATTCTGTAAACTCACAGAATGGCACTTTTACAGTAACTTTCTAGTAGTAAAAGGACTTCCAGAAACTAATATCTGGAAATTCTTGTGTGCTGCCCTGCTTAAGGGATTTTCAGCAGTGCTGCATCTGTAAGGTGGACCAAACAGCCACAAATCACTGGAACAATGACTTTGGTACCTGATTGTTCTTTGTGGGTTTGGGGAAAACCCTGGACTTTAACTTGCAGTTTCTGATGGCAGAACAACTATGTTTTCAATAAAGAAAAACTCACAGCAGCCTGAGGTGTTGTAAAGATGAAGGGTAGGCTTCATGACTGACATTCAGAATAGTTGTTATGGATGTCAGGGAATAGTTCTCTCCTTTTTAGTGCTGCTGTTGACCAAACTGTACACACAGTTTGCTTTTAAATATACTTTCTTTTCAGTAACAGATGACTTGACACAATAAACTCATAAATATGGCTTTTTTAAATGCCCCAAGGCCAGCAAAATTTAAAATGAAAGCATGGTGTATCCACTTTATAAATGCTTATCTGACTCTTCTCTGAAACCTGTGAAACAAGGCTTACAAAATCTTTCTATAGAATCCTTGGTCCTCACATATATATATATTTTTTTTTTTTTTCTCTTCCTCTGTGTTACTTTTTCTCCCTTCTGTGCAGATGATTTTCCTAAACCACAGATCACTGTCCAGCCAGAAACCCAGTCAGCGATCAAAGGCTCCAATTTGAGTTTTGTATGTTCGGCAGCCAGCAGCAGTGATTCCCCAATGACTTTTGCGTGGAAGAAGGACAATGAATTACTGCAAGATGCTGAGATGGAGAATTATGCACACCTCCGGGCACAGGGTGGTGAAGTGATGGAGTACACTACCATCCTTCGACTGCGCAAAGTTGAATTCAGTAATGAAGGGAAATACCAGTGTGTTATTTCAAATCATTTTGGTTCATCTTACTCTATCAAAGCCAAACTAACAGTAAACAGTAAGTATGTTACTTTTTGCTTGTGGACTTTAAGTAGAATGATTTTAATCAAGATATGTAAACACGTTTTTTTCCTTTCTCATCATCTGTGTCTCTTGGAAGATGCCTTGATAAGCTGAGATTATTTCCTAAAATGTATCTGGTTCCAAGATCACCAGTCATTTTTGTATCTGGCCCCATTGTGCTGAACCATAGTATAGGATAAAACAAGTAGCAGACCCAACTCGTAGTAAATCTGACAAAATATGTATAACAAGATGGGAAAACAATCTTTTCACAGGAGGTAAGTGTATACTCTGTATCAAGGTACTATGGAAAGGTCATGTAGAAAGCTGTTAGCAGAAGTGAGATTTTGATGTAGGCAGTCTCACGTACTTCACAGCTCCCTGCCTTTCTCTTTGCTGGCTACTGATAAGTTTAAGTTGTATGCTTCTCCTGCATTTTTTAGGCCCAAGAAGGGTGTTAAGAATATGCTGTACAAAAAAAGGAAAACTGTTTCATCTATTAATTTTGGTGTCACTAACTTTTCTTTAGTGCTGCCTTCGTTTACAAAGATCCCCATGGACTTAACTATTCGTGCTGGGGCAATGGCACGTTTGGAATGTGCTGCAGTTGGGCATCCTGTCCCACAGATTGCTTGGCAGAAAGATGGTGGAACAGATTTTCCTGCAGCGCGCAAGAGGCGCATGCATGTCATGCCTGAAGATGATGTATTCTTTATTGTTGATGTAAACATTGAGGACACAGGCGTTTATAGCTGTACAGCTCAAAACACCGCTGGAAGCATTTCAGCTAATGCAACATTAACAGTACTAGGTAAGACATTGGCAATCCTTAATGGCATAATTGAAGAACAGAACTGTTGCTGAGCACTTTTAAAATCATCAGCTGATTAAAAATAGCTTTGTTACGCAAGTGCTGTATAGAAATAAAAATATTATGAAATAATTTGTATTGACACCTAAATCAGAAATATGTACTACAGCACACAATCACTATTATGATGCAAAATAATAAAAGTTAGTTATGTGTCTTAGTGTGTACACAATGTCTGGTATGCGGGGGGGTGGAAGGAGCTATTTTTGTTTAGAGACAGGAGATTTTGCTTAACTTCTAGTTTCATGACGTTTTGTGAACCATTTTTAGTCCAGTTCTCTGCAATCTTGAGCTTAAGGTAATCAACCGTCTAGGTCTGATCAATTGACAAGTAAACTGTAGGCTCTAAGTTCGAATTCCTTGAATGTGTTTTTTCTGAGAATGAGAGTAAGCTTCATTAGGTCTTACTGATGCATTTAATTTAGCTTTTCCTCTTGAGCTGTGAAGGAAAGGGACATGTTCCCATTCGTGCAAGGTCATTTAGAATATAAGGCTTATGCTTTCTTTTCAGAAACACCATCATTTTTGCGGCCTTTGCTGGATCGAACTGTAACGAAAGGTGAAACTGCAGTCTTGCAGTGTATTGCTGGTGGTAGCCCTCCACCCCGACTGAACTGGACTAAGGATGACAGCCCTCTCCTGGTAACAGAAAGACATTTCTTTGCTGCAGGCAATCAGTTACTAATTATTGTGGATACAGATGTAGAAGATGCTGGGAAATACACTTGTGAAATGTCTAATACACTTGGAACAGAACGAGGCAACATCCGTCTTAATGTAATTCCTACTCCCACCTGTGATTCTCCACAAAACATTGCCCCATCTCTTGATGATGATGGATGGGCCACAGTTGGCATTGTGATCATAGCTGTGGTTTGCTGTGTGGTGGGCACTTCCTTGGTGTGGGTGGTCATCATCTACCACACCAGAAGGAGGAATGAAGATTGCAGCATCACAAATACAGGTGTGTAAACTGAAGGTTTGCCTTGGAAAAGAAAAAAAATGTTTGTGGTTGCTTTGCAATGACTTTATTGTAGGAACACGTGTGCTTTGACTCAGCCAGAAGAGTGAATTGCTTGTTCCCTTCAGCACTTTGCTGACAAGTTTAAAAATGCTACTAGAAACTCTGAAGTATGCTGATGCCTTGTGTGTGTGCTTTGCTTTCGCACAGATGAAACAAATTTGCCTGCTGACATTCCAAGTTACCTGTCATCCCAGGGGACACTGGCTGAAAGGCAAGATGCATATGGTTCATCTGAAAATGGAAGTAATCATCAGTTCCTCACGTCTTCCGTGGGAGGGTATTTCTTGCAGCAGAGGGATAGTAATGGTAGGTATAAAATGTTAGGCAAATTTTCCATGTTCCTTGAGCAACTGCAGTTTGGCTATTGTCTTTCTAACTAGTAGAAATAACACTAAAGAAACATCTTCACTGAAGTTTGAGAGGGTGTGAAATTTATTGCTTGGGATTGCTTTGATGAGATAATAGCAGAAACTTGGTACTGTTCATCCAGATGTTATGGCTTTGCTTAAATCATAAAGCTTTTTTCTAGTCTCAAGGGTAAGCTTAAACTGATGATCCCATTTCCAAAGCAAGTGTCCAAAAGTAATTACAACAGCATGTCTTCCTCTGTTACAACTCGAAAAGGATGCTTGTAATGGAATGTGTGGATGAGTGGTAATACCAATGTAATTTTGGTATAATAAAACTGGTCAAACTTTCCTGTTAGAAAAGTCATTAGGGTCAAAGTCAATAAAGGATTTAAGGTGACTGCAAGTTAAAAGCTGCAGTACTTATTACTTATGCATCTGGCCCCTGAGAAGCCAGAACATACCTGGGGTGGGGAGGAAAAGCCACCTTGCTGGGAAGGGGTTGGGGTCGAGATACAGTCAGGAGTTGGGGCAGCTGGGAATGGAACAGTGGTGAGATAGTTCTGCAGTTGCGGGGTGGTGAGAGGAGCAGCCTTTCTGTGGAGCAAGAACCACAGACCACGTCCACAGCTTTCAGCAACCACTGAGCTGAAAGTCAGCGTAGCTGTTTGAGCATCCAGTGACTCCCTCGGACTCTTCCACCCAGGATTTTCTCATTAGCATTCTGTGCTCCAGAAGCTGGCTGTGTGGCAGAGCAGGAGCCTGGCTTCCAGTGCTTTAGAGGAAGGAAGTCCCTGGTTCTGATCCCTGTGATTGGGCTTGTTCTGTTATCAGGGGACTGTATAATGAAGCGAAGTGTGAAACATTCTCTGTCAAGCTAATTAATTGAACACTTGCTAGAATTAGAATTCTCATCAAAAGGTTAGGTTAAACTTAAACAAGCTCTAAATATACTATGAAGTTTTGTTGAACATACAGGGTTCTTGCAAGAACAAAACTTACTAGAGAAACTGTAAGCTGAAGCTTAAGAAAAGACTGTACACTGACACGTCAACTTTATTTTTAAGGTATTTGCCATCTAGATAACAGCAGTGAAACAGACTTGGAGGGTATTGCAGACCCGTTCCTATGCCACTATCCTGGGACTTCAGGGACTTTGTATTTAAAAGGAAACACATACGGCTCTGAGGCCTTTGAAGCATACAGTGCAAGTAAGTTGCAGGGGGGGAAGTGTTTTAGTCGTAATGTGATCTTGTGCGAAGACGAATCTATATAGAAGCAATTTTTCACTTTCTTTAGGTTGCAGCCCTGACCAAAGAACAGCCTGCCCAGACCCTTATGAGTCTGGATATTTAAAGAAAAAGGAATGCTATCAATACTCACCTCCACTGGAAGATCCCTTTGACCAGTGTGTTGGCATTATTGGGATGCAGCCTACAAGTAACAAATTGGTTAATTCCATTTATATTCAAAATGAAGGAACTGGACTGAAAAACAGAAGTCTGAATTCAGACACATTTGATGTGAACAGAGGTTTGGAACCCTCATCTGTTATCAGTAACAGCACTTTCATGGGTATGTTCTAGCTATTGTTTTTTATTTAAGCTGCTCGTATCCTTACTGTCTTGTTTCCTACTTCCAACACTAAGCAAAACTGATTTCTCAGCTTTTTCTTTCCCGCTCCTACAGGAGGTAATTCTGTAGTAAAGTTTAGATGCTCATATAGCTAGCGTTGTGAAAAAACTTTAATTTTGTGCAATTTTGTGGGGCCTTCTTTTTGTGGGAGTCTATGAATTTAGTAGGATAACACAGCATGTGGAATATAAATACTCTAGAATGGAGGAAATGGAGAGACAGGAAGTAGCTGAGGAAAGGCAGTACGAGAGTTGTCCTTGACGTTTTGCATGTGTTCTTGTCTTTTTGTTTTCCTCCCTGCTCTTCCTCCCTGAGTAACTTGTGATAATGCAGTATCTGTTTTTTAAGGCTCACACAACTGAGCTGTAAATGTAGGCTCGCTCTCTGTCCACTGCAGTGCATGTGACAGTTGGATGCCCCAGAACTAGGGGTGCCCTCTGGATCCTACCGGGAGTTAGCCAGGAGATGGGCCCTGTCCTGTGTTACAAAGGGAGTGACTTGGGGCTTGGTCAGAAGCAGAAGTGACATACGTTGAAGGAGTCCTCAGGTCAGAGATGGTAGTCAAGTGAGGTGGTTTACATCAGGGTGTAACTGTGAGTACTCTTCTGCTTCTCAGGAAACCTGACCTCTAAGGACCATTGGATACAAAGTCCTGAATGTGTGAAGTTCAGGAACAGAGAAGTGATTACAGTAAAACTGCGTAATGAGCATATTTTGATCACCAGGAGATCTCAATATCTCCCACTTACATAAAAATCTAATCAGTGGTGTGATTCTTATCTTCCATGTTAATATAGCTGGCAAATTTCCGTAAGTGTTAGGATACTTACTTAAATACACCTTAACAAACTTCAGGCATACCAGAAGTTTTGCCTGACAGGAAAAAGGTGTACAAGGTCTCAGGAGCATTTAGGACAGGTGGGGAGACTTGAACTCCAGTATAGAAGGAGAGAGATATATATATATGTTGGAGATTATATTTGTATATATACACATGCACAAAAGGATATATGTATTGGAGAGGGACTTTTTACAGGGGCATATAGTGGTAGGACAAGGAGTAATGGCTTCAAGCTGAAAGTGGGTAGGTTTAGATTAGATATAAGGAAGAATTTTTTTACTGTGAGGGTTGTGAGGCACTGGAGCAGGTTGCACAGAGAAGTTGTGGATTCCCTCCCTGGAAGTGTTCAAGGCCAGGTTGGATGGAACTCTGAGCAACCAGGTCTAGTGGAAGGTGTCCCTGCCCATGGCAGGGGGGTTGGAACTAGATGATCTTTAAGGTCCCTTCCAACCCAAACCATTCTATGACTCTATGATTCTATATCATATAACACAGTGAGCCAGAACTTCATAGTAAGGCACTGTGGAAAAATACGCTCTCTACCCCTCCTTTATCTTCTTTTCTTCTGGTGTGAATGACAGAAGAGTTTGTGAAGTTTAATTCAGGGTTTACAATTTTAATCCAGAATGCTGGGAGAGATGGGGGGAAGGAGAAAAGCATTGCTTTACCTTTGAAGCTCCCTGAATTTTGGGTGTTGGTTTGGTTGGTTCATTTAAAATGCATGTAAACCCACATACTGCTTTCATCCGTGCAATATCTGAGCGCCAGGTGCAGCCTGGGTACCATGGATTGTCTCCGGCTGGTGTGTCAACATGGTTGATCAAGGCCTGGGTCTGCTGGCTCTGGGAGGGGACCTGGGGGAATGTGCATCACTGGGCTCTTTGTTCTCAGGGAGTGGGGCTAGAGGTACAAGCTCTGAAGTTTTCCCCCTCTTAAAACCAGATGTTAGGGCTATAGAACACTGCAGATACCATGACATCTGGCAGAGGCCCTAGGACTACACATGGCCTCCTGGCTGCCTGCCACTGTTGCTGTGGTGGGACTGTGCAAACAGGGCTTTACCATGTCTCCTGCAGAAAGTAGTTCTGCTGTATTTTAGTTGCTATTACTGAAACTTGGTGGGACAAATTGCATGACTGGAGTGTGGCTGTCGATGGCTAGAGGCTGTTCAGAACAGAGAGCCGAGGGAGGAGGGGCAGAGGCATTGCCCTCTACATCAAGAAATGGACAGAGTGTGAAGAGCTGTCCCTGAAGAATAGCCACAAGCAGGTTGAAAGCTTATGGGTAAGAATCAGAGACTGAGGCAACAAAGGCAACCTTGCGGTTGGTGTCTACAACAAGCCGCCCAGTCAAGGGGAGCCTATTGACAAAGCCTTCTTACTCCAGCATCCTACAGGAGGCATCATGCTTGCAGGCTCATGTCGTGCTGGGGGACTTCAGCCACCCCAACATCTGCTGGAAAAGTAGCACGGCAAGCTGTGGGCAATCCAGCAGACTCCTGGAGTGCACTGAGGATAATTTCTTAAGCCAGGTTATAGACAGCCCTACCAGAGGGGATGCGATACGGGTCCTGTTGGGTCATGAATGCAAGTGAGCGATTCGGTGATGTGAAGACTGGAGGCAGCCTGGGCTGCAGTGATGGTTCACTGGTGGAGTTCACAGTCCTGAGGGAGGAGGGTCGGGCAAAGAGTAAAGTCAGGACCCTGAATTTTAGGAAAGCAAAATTCCAGCTGTTCAAGGAGCCAGTAGGATGCCTTGGGAAACTGCCCTCAGGGACAAGGAAGCAGAACAGAGCTGGCGGATCTTTAAGGACACTTTCCATGGTTTTTGAGCACAAGAGCTCTCAATCCCAAGGTGTAAGAAATGAGGCAAGGAAGGCAAGAGATCAGCATGGCTGAGTCAAGGTCTGCTGCGACAGGACCAGGGGCAATGATTTTAAACTGAAAGAGGGTAGATTTAGACTAGATATAAGGAAGAAATATTTTAAAATGAGGGTGATGAAACACTGGAACAAGTTGCTCAGAGGTGGTAGATGCCCCATCCCCGGAGACATTCAAGGTGAGGTTGGATGGGGCTCTGAGCAACCTGATGTAGTTGAAGATGTCCCTGCTCACTGCAGGGGGGGTGGACTTAGAGGTCCCTTGCATCCCAAACTATTCTATGATTCTGTGTTTGTTAATGAGGAGCTAATGCAATCTTGAGGGCTCATATTCCCCTTTGTACCCTGAAAATCTACACAGAGCTACTGTTATGTTAATTCTGGGAGCTACTGCCCAACCCAAGTTGCATCATCATTGACTTGGATGCTTCATAATCGTTACCACTCTTCTAAGAGCCTGTGGTTAGATCTTGGAGGTGGTGGCTGTGGAAGAAGTCTTGATAGATTTTGTGTCTTCAGTTATGAATTTGCTTCGTCAGCATCATCTTCAAATTCAGCCTCCATTTTGCCTCTAAAATCACAATGAAGATGACAGCTGGCATTAACATCACTGTTGATGCATGACCCAGAAAGTTCACAGCTTGGATTTTTTTTTTTTCAAGACAGAATTAATTTGTAGCTTTGGTGTTGTGAGGCATATCCTTTCATGTTGTGTTAGGAGCAAAATTGCTCTGCAAAGCATTGATGCAAATATGGACCATGTCCAAATCCATTTTCAGTAACTTCTCAGGTTACAGTTTTACTTAGAAAGTTGCTTCTAGCAACTAGGCAAAACATGAAATATGACTTTTTGGGTGCAAAATTTATTAATGATTGTAGTGTTAAATTATTAAGAAAAACTGAGTTCAAAATAAGCCTGTGGCACATTGTCCTCAGAAAGTAAATCTTTTGAGTATCAGTTACAGACGCTGTGACTTGCGACAGCTGTATCTTCAGTGAAAAAAGAGGATGCCCTTCTTGCAGAGGTGTTAACACTAACACTTCCCGATGGTGAAGAGTGACGTGTATGCTAATTATTTTCTGACTAGTGAATCCAGCTAATTATTAATAAAGATCCAACTGAAATGCCAAATTCTCTTTGGGCTATGTCTGTCCTAGCCAGTTGTGGGCAAAGAGATGAACAGGTGTGAATGGAGAATTTGGCTGGCAGGACCTTTATTAATGGGAGGTGCTAGCCAGAAAAGATTGTTTTAGCATTCATATTACGCAGTGGGAGGATGTTGTGTAGCTCCATACATGCTGGGTGTTTGGGTTTGGTTTTGCGTTGGTGGTTTTTTGTTTTTCTTTTTTTTTCCGCCCGAAGGACTAAACAGGGAGACTGTTCTGACTTTTTGCATTAGAAAGTGTCTTGTGATATGTTTGCAGTTTGGTCTGGGTGCCCAGCCATCCCCTCACCACCCTCCCTGAAGAAAAATGTGCATGGGAGTAGTCATGAAAACTAAAGTAATGAAGTTGTGTGTGGCTGTACGTATACTTTGGAAACATTTTTAATGTCTGAGTTGGCAGAATCTTGCTTTATGCTTGTGATCACACAAATATCTTCTCTTAAGGGGTAAAATAACAATTAAGTAAGATCACACTTTGGTGAACTTTGCTTGTGTCGATCCTTAGCTTACTTTCTAACATGCAGCCCTTGGTGAGACACAAAACTGTTAGCATCAGTATTTCTGTACTTACGCATTTACCTGTCTTTCAGGAACATTTGGAAAGCCTTTATGGAGGCCTCAGCTGGACTCTCTTTCAAGTTGTAGACAGCCAGCAAATTGCCAGCCAAAAACCTCCCATAATAATCCTCATGCCTCACTGGACTTTGATGCGGAGGCAAACAAAGATGGAAAGGAAAGGACAATTTCTAGAGGAGAAAACAGCATTCTTACTTACAAACAGTCCTTTGAAAACTTTAGGACTTTGACTTTCCAGTCCTGTGATTTGGATACATAGCTCCTTTGGGACCTGCCATTGATTTCTGGAACCAAAGAAATACTTTAACATACTACTACCTCAGAGTGAAATTTTATTTAAAAAGGGAATAAAGAAAGGAAGAAGCAAAGAAAGAAGCCACGTGGTGCTATAAATTCAGAACAAATAAATGCATTTTTATTCAAATAAAGCATAATTACCAAAATGCTCTACTTTTTTATACGGGGAAAACATTCCTTATAAAAATACTATATTTCTAATTATTTTATAGCTTTGTTTTATGCAAATAATATCTTTTGTAAATTAATGGTGTAAATAATACAATGTATGTATTTCTATGTCAGACTTCATTTTGTTGAAATGAGTAGTAATCATTCTAATTTTGTACTGTTACTTGTACCTTTTTACAAATGGAAACTCCATGCTGTTTGCAGGTATCATGCATCTTATTTGCACATTACTTTTAATAAAATATGCTGCCGTGTGGTCTCTGACCCACATTAGTGTATGAAGAATGAAAAGTGTGAATGATGTTTGTAGATAGAGGAGTGTTGCAGATGTAGGTGCCTTCCATTGCAGGTCTGCGCCTTCATTTGATTAAATATTGTATCTCTGGCTTTCCTGTGTTAAATATGTTCCGTGGGTGTGGTCCTGCCACAGCTCCTGTTGGCTGGTGGGGTGGATTGAAGTAATTTGTGCCAATGTAAGTATGGAAGCCTACTTAGTGGGAATTCCCACCATCAGATGCGTGTGCACGTGTTCTCAGTTTCTGTGCATGCAAGGCTCTGTAGTACTAACAGTCTGTCCGTGCCCGTGTGTGGATAACGTGCATGCGTCCGGTGGCGGGTATGCACAGTAGATCCACGAAATCATGTCAAGCTATTTACTAAAAGAAAAAAAAAGGCATTTGACGTCTGCCTGGTAGCATCACTCTTTTCTGAGTGGCTTAGTGTTAAGCATTTGCCAAATATGCAGTGCATGCCGGAGTCTTTGCTTTCCCACACCCTTTCTCTTTTTTTTTTTGTGTCTGCAACCACTTCCACGCCCAACATGAGAAGGTAATCCAAGTACAAGATAATGTTTTCTTTGGTGTAACTCATGCTTCTGTTCCTTACTCAGCTGCCCTTTTCTGGTTGTTAATGAGATCTGTGCTTTATTCAATTGCTGAGTCAAGTTGAGCAGTTAAAATCTTTCTGGATTAAATCTGCAGTAATGACCCCAATGCCTTTAGAGGATTGCTTACTGTATAATGGTAATTAAAACTAAGGAAAACCACTTTATTTTGGTTTTCTGTGTACGGATGCCTACTATTGTAAAAAGCTGTGAATCCTGTTGCCATCACTGCATTAACACAGTGAGACTGCAAAACGGTTAATATTACAGGACATCGGCTTTTTACATCTGTCTGCTTTGGAGGTGCAAATTTAGGTGGGTGCCAAATTGTTTCTTTTAAACTAAATTAAAAGCAGCTGTTAGAGTAGGCCATCATAGACATCATGGCTAAAGCTAGAGCAAAGGTTTTGCTGCCTGGTGTAGCTGAGCTAAGGGCTTTTTGTTGTTTGTAGCCAGAAACCTAGTACCCAGATTGCGATGCAATTTCCCTTTAATTTAGGCGCCAGTATCAGAGGAAGTTAATCTATCCTTAGTCACTGGTGGTATAAGTGTAGAGAATGGATTTTGCGTGCTTTAGTTGATCATATTGCCAGATTTTCTGGCTCTTGTTAATTTGTCTTCATTGCTGCCAGATGTGCTGATGTGGTGACAGACATTGATATGGGTATTTGATTATAATTAAGTGCATTTTGAAAGAGATTAATTTTTCTTGAGTTAAGCACAAAGCTGTAAGTCAGTAAGGGAAGAAATCTTAAATTTGATTCACTCAATAACTCTCCTTTTTCTTCTCCCTGCAGTGACCCTGGCTTTTTTAGCGGGAGGAGAGGTGGGGGTAATGATAGCTTGTGTTTGTAACCAGACATTGTTTTTTGACATGTCTAAAAAAATAAAGTTACAAACAGTAAGTATATCTTTCATTCCAGAATTAATGTTTATCCTTAAGACTCGATCTTAGAGGTCCGTCATGAAAAACAAGCTTTAAATTTATTTTCTGTAGTGGGAGAGGTTTGGGAACAGTGGCAATATAATTTTATTCCTTTTTCATCTTCTCCCTTAAATATTTTTTTTGACATGATGTTGGAGAGTATAAAGATCCTAATCTTCCAAGGGTGTGGACCTCTAGTCAAATGTTTAGAGTCTGACTGAATTTTAAATGCTTCCCATCAAGTTTTGTTTAGCATCCTAAAAATATAAATGACTAAAATCTTACTTGATGCCTTAAATACCCAGAAATGGAAATGAATGCTCCCGAGTCCTTTTCTCTGCTAGTGTGAGTTTTCATGTTTAGTAAGTTGATTGTGCTTAAATAGAGTGACAATGTATAAATTGCAAGAGACTTGCAATACATTAATAGTTCTTTTTAAGACCACTGATGTAACCAAACATTTGTTTTAAAGGCTTGCAAGTGTTTCCGTCACACCTTTTTTTTTTTTTTACTTTTTCTTTTTTTTTTTTTTTTTT
>Ga0065711_1037050_pt1 | contig 20253 bp, 16 predicted proteins | sample Hoacrofraction12_FD_59098 | JGI IMG/M metagenome (GOLD analysis project Ga0065711, IMG submission 59098) | Hoatzin crop microbial communities from Cojedes, Venezuela - Epithelial fraction 12 v2 (version 2) | ecosystem: Host-associated > Birds > Digestive system > Esophagus > Crop | place... | reverse complement strand
AAAAAAAAAAAAAAAAAAAAAAAAAAGTTAGAGCCCATCTGTGCATGGCTTTCCTTAATCTTAAATCCTCACTAACTAGAGGGAGAATTCTGGGTGCAAGTTTTAAATAATATTTGCAAAATAGTGACAATCATAGTTAACCAGTACTATTATCTGGCTCTTGATTTAAGTTACATGTACAGACTGTGTAACCTATGCTGGCAGCTACTGAAATAAAGTCCACTTCTCTGTGTTGGCTTGCTTGTCTTCCAGCCTTTTAAATCAGCTTACTTTATACCTTAGAGAATACTTTTATTTCTATATATATCCTCTCTTCTATTGGCTACCCCAGATAATCCTGTGATCAGCCATGCAGCAGCGTCACTTGAGTAGAATATGGAACGATGCTGATCATTTCCTCGTAGGCTGTCATACTAGCCCAGAAATAGCATCTGTCTACAATGGGAGAAGCTCTATTAACATTTACAACTGTTTCTCTTCCCGACCCCCGAGAATTGCTCCGTGGTAGATAAGCAATACTTTGTCATACATTTCTTTGCGCTCAGTATTTTGGAGTTGAATTCTCAAATATAAAGGCTCCTAATCCTGATCTGCTCTGGGATACACTGCTCCGCTCTTAGCAAGTGGTGCTGTGAAATAGGATTAGCATTTCAACAGCTTCTTTTTTTAACTGTAAGCAATAAACTAAAATAATAGGGCCTGATTCAGAGCTCTCGGAAGTCGGCAATAGTACTTTGGCTGGTGTGGGTTGGCTTTGGGTCAGGCCCATAAGAATGGGAGATTCAGTTTTTGCCTGGAAAGGAGGGAGAATGTGTGAATTTTAAAGTTCCTGCTCCTGTGGGGTCTGTCCCCACCAAGCTGAGCTCCATGAATTTACAAGCCAACAAACACAACTGTAAATTTGACTGCAGGTGAAAAGAAAATGTGTTGCTAGTCATGCAGTTAAAACTTGTGTTTTTTAATGTTGTCAAGGGCACTTAGGACATACATGTAAACAAGTAAGTATTAGAGGTATTTTTGTGGCTGTTCCTTTTCTCTTCCCTCAGACGTGTGGAAGTGCAGACCGTCACCGGGCAGAGCACTGGCTGGGCGCTGCGGCCGGGGAGATGAGCTGTTGGGCCGGGAGGGCTTGCAGCGGCTGGCTGCGCCGAACACAGCCCTGCAGATTCATTAGCTACGGGCCGTGGGCGGGAGCCAGCTGTGAGCATCTGGCCCTCAGGGCTCAGCACGTGATGTTGCATATGCCTGTATGCTCCGACTAAAAGCGGTTTGGGGATTTACTGTGCCCGCAGCATGCAGGCATGGCACCCTCTGCCAAGACGAGCGCGTTCCTCATCAACAGCTCTTGAGCGGGGCCTGGATTCCTGGTTTCTTACCAGCCTGTTTACAAAGTAGGTGATGTCCTGAGACTGCTTACTGGGCTGTACAACTGCAGTTTTGCTGTTCCTTGCACGATCTCTGAATTTCTGAACCTCAGATTTCCACAGTGCTTTTTAAAAGCACAGTAACAGTGGCAATCCTGCAACTTTCTGCAGATATCCTTCCAACCTAATTTTACGAAGTTACTTCTCCCTGTTTCTTATGCATCATACATGTATTTTGAGCTGTGTCTGGTAATTAAGTGAATTACTTGCAAATCGAAAATGCTTAGGGGGATGGAGCGAATCTCACGTGTGTTGGAGTCTCAGTGTGTTTTCATCCTGCGTTACCGAGAGCTTTGGCATCGCGACCTGTCGCGCTGTGTCCTTTCCGAAACGCTCCCCGCCTAGGAGCGGTGTGACGGGCAGTGGAAGGTGGCAGTTTCCAAATGGCTGCGGTGGGGCTCTCCAGGAGTCGGCAGAAGGGGACTGCGTTGCAGCGGTGACAGTTGTACCGCATCCTGCAGCGCTTTATCTTCAGGACAGGTTTCTGATTGCCGTGATCTGGAGGGGATCGGGAGCAACCTTCACAGCTCAGATAGTCCTTGGCTCCCAGCAGGAATATTTAGAGGGTGTAGTGCCTCACAGCAACAAAGCGCTTAATGGCATTTAACTGATTCACCCTTGCAGGTCGACAAGAAGCATTGTCTCCATTTTGCAAATGGGAGAACAAAAAAGCTTGACAGGCGGGCCCCGGTGGGCCCAGCTTTGTGCTGATGTCTGAACTTTGTTCCCGGCTCTGGGTCTTAGAGGGTTTCAACGTAGGAATTTTCTGGGAGAGACCGAGCAGGAGTCGTGAGGGCTTCAGAAAGGGCTGTAGGTGCATTCCTCTCCCGGATTTGCTCAGGCAAATGAGTTGCAAGAACATCTCTGTCCCCAGGCTGGGTCTCAGCGTGGTGTGCGCTGCTCAGGCTCCGAGGAGCGGTCCCTGCCACGCAGGGGGGTGCAGAGCAGTGTGGAAACGTGTCCAGGGACAGCCTGGCAGTCGCGGACTCGCAGCCTGCTCCTGTGCCCTCGGCTGCAACTGCCCCGCTCCTGTGGGGCTGGGCTGGGCGGTGAGAAGCAGGTGGAAGTGGGGTGATTTGTGTCTCTTGGTTACGTGCCAGGATCCAGGATATTTTTCCAGCCATTTTAGAGAGGCGCAGGTCTCTGAGCGGTGGCACTGACAAAAGCTTGGGTGTGCTGCTGTAATGTGCGCGATTGTAAATGAGCTGACCTGCATATTCTGTTTCCTAATCCTGAGTGATACTGTCAGCTCAGAGAGCTGAGCCTGGCTAATGACTGAAATCCACTGTGCTTTTCTTAGCAAGGATGTGTGGTGATCTGAGATAGTTGTTAAGTGCTGCATCCTGAGAATCAGAACTGCACGTGCCCCATGGGTCCAGCATGTTTTACACAGATAAACGGGGTTTGAGATGATCAGGGAGTTACTATGAAAAGAACTGATGTCAGGTACATAGTAACCTGCAGTTAACTAGGAGGGAGATTAAATTAATGGGGTTTTCCCTCTGATAAAGATAATGAAGAGCTCGCAAGGACTTGGTTTGCAGCTCCTACACATGATAAGCATAGGCACTGACTTCCTGGCACAGGGAATGCCAAACAGCTGTGTGACAAGAGCAATGCAGCCAGTGGTGCACCCCACTGAGCGACATTTGTGCTGTCTGAGACCTCCTCGATACCCTCTGAGATGAAGGAAAATAGGGATGAGGGGGAGGAGTAGAAGAGGAAATGGGAATAGGGACTGCAGGAAGGGTTCAATGTGTCCTGGGATCCACTGCCATACAGAACCCATTTCCAGGGAGGAGGGCATGGCACAGTGATGGGAGAGAGTCGGGGTGGGAAATAACAGCTACAATCTTTCTTGTGGATTTAGGGTTTACTGTCAATCCTACGTAAACTGAAAAGTGCCCCAGACCAGGAGGTGAGAATCCTCCTCTTGGGGCTGGATAATGCAGGCAAGACCACACTCTTGAAACAGCTGGCATCTGAGGACATCAGCCACATCACGCCAACCCAGGTGAGCAAGGCCTTTCCCTGCCCAAGGCAATTCTTGTAGTCCCACTTGCCTTATTATACAAAGCACTAATGATTCAGCAGATATTTCAGTAAAAGGGGCAACTGGAGCCTGGTGTACCGTGAAGTTTGTGTGTTTTCTGCATAAGAGGAGGCTCCCTGAAGGAGTCAGAGAGCATCAGGCCAGATCTATCAGGTAGTGCAAAAGTGGATGAGTGCTGTGGAGTTCTGCAGAAGGCTTTTGGGTCATCCTAGGGTTGTGTGGATCAGGCTTTGTTCCTGTTGTCCTTGCCAAACAGGGGACATGTAGAGGGGATGCTGCAGCACTGGGCAAGCCCCTGCCTTCTTGCACCCAACCAGCTCCAAGGGTCCTGCATATTCCAGCACTCCCTCTGTGACACCTCTGGTCCCCTTGCTTTGAGCCTCGGGGTTGAGAAGAGGAATGTCTGCCATCAGCAGCACTGCAGCATCGCTCCTGTGTTGACCAGAGGAGGTTGCTAGAGAGCTATGGGAGATGCTTCCCCCCACCCCGCAGCTGCCTCCCAAAGCTCCCAGCCGCGACACCCCAATTCCAAGCCCCAGTCCCCTGGGTGGTGTGGCAGCACGTTGCCAGCCCACACCACATCCTGTTTTTCTACTTGAATGCCCTTTCAATTGGTGCTCTAATTGATGAAATGGACCCTTCAGACGTGCAGCTGTTGCTCTTTTAAGCCTGGCGTTAGCTGTGTCGTGTCGAATTGAGCTGAGACCTCTGGCTTCATGTTAGCTGGGACTCTCTACTCTGCTTTTCACAAGCTCAGTCCTGCTTCTCACAGCGCCCTTGTTTTCTCCTTATCTGCAGCTCTCCCACCTCTTCCTGCACCCACCCTGCTGAGCCCTCCCAGGGCACTAGCTGCATCATATGTCTCCGTAGCCATGACAGCGTCAACCCTTGACCCAAGAACACTGGCAAACTGATGGTTGGCGGCTGTGTTCGCTTTCGCCAGCGCCTCTCCCACAGCCGATCCATCTTTGTGGCTGCCCAGCCCATCTCACTGCACATTGCAGGCATGGGATATGTAAGGTGTTAATGTCTGCCTGTGAACGTGCTCCAGCCATTCAGGTTTATGCTCTATGTGGCTTTGTTTCTGGTCTTTCCAGGGCTTTAACATCAAAAGCGTACAGTCTCAAGGCTTCAAGCTGAACGTATGGGACATAGGCGGACAGAGGAAGATCAGGCCGTACTGGAGGAACTATTTTGAAAACACTGATATCCTTGTGAGTATTGGCTGCAGTTGAATGCTATGTTCATGCAGTGGCTTTCCAAGGTCTCAGCCAGAAATTCAGGAATAAGTAATGTAATGTCCTAGCCCTCAGCAACACCATTGCCATTGTAACAGGAGTTATTCTGAGTGAAATGGCAAGATTGGTTGGGTGCAGTAAGAAAAATACAGTGATGTTTGGAGAAATAATTCAGGTGTATGTTTTTATTTTCACAGAATGGTGCTGGTTATAGCCAGTTCCTTTCCTCTCATCTCGGTCTCCTTCAAATGGCAGGACATTAGTAACTTGTAGTTTACCCATCTGTAGCTCCTTTCTCTGGGGACTCTGAAAGCCTGTCACGGGCATTAGTGACTTAAGGCTCATATGTAGAGGTAGGTTAGTATGGTGCCTTTGTTTTCTAGTTGGGGAAACTGAGGAACAGCAGGGTTAAATGCTATGTCTGGCATCAGAGAGAAAAGCTTCTGGCTGAGGGACACAGAGGGACCCCTTGTCTTTTCCTTTGATCCGTTAGTCGTAACACTGTCCTTTAATGTTTTTGACATCTTAGCTGCAATTACTTTACAATTGGCTACAAATGACTACGGTTGTATTTACAATGCAGGACCTAGTGGTTTCCATGCCAGAGCATGTTACACTGGGACCCTCCAAGTGCTGTCCTGACTAGTTTCAATGAGCACCTCTAACGTGCAGCCACATGTGCCAGAAAGAAGGCAGGCTGGGGGCTCCAGGCCTCTCCCCACCCCACGTAAAGTTGCCAGTGGGAGCGGAGAAAAGGCTATTCTAAGCAAGGTCTGCAGGGCTCCCATGGGAAAGCGGGAAGCTCTCTTGGAAAGTCGCCCTTCCTCCCTCTTGTTGCACACACATATTAATGTGTCAGGAACTTCAGTGCACTTCCACAGAAGGATCAGAGGAACTAGAAATAGGATTCTCTGCTCCAAGGCCCATCTCAGGGTCCTGAAGAGCGTGGTTGCACCTGCAGGTTTAGAAAGTGTTGTCCAAATGAAGCTGTTATTTAAATGGGACTAATAAACCCTCAGTAATGTCTTATGCAGATCCCCCTTTTTCAGCCTTAATTTGGAATCTGATGTTTGAGGGCAGCCACCACAGCAAAAACCCAGTTGGCTGCTTTTGCAAAGAGTAACAGTGAGATCTTCCTAGGGAAAATGATCTGGGTTTGAGAAACTAGCAGGACACGCTTCGCGTGCTCCTCTGTGGCCTTCGAGAAGGGGGACATGGCACGGCTGTGAGGTGATTGTGCCCACTGAGTCCAAGCTCCGCAGCTGTGTGGTGGGGAGGCCGTAGGTATGCAGAGCAAAGTCAACACTGCCAAGCAGCAGCTAGGAGATCTCTGCCTGCTATGGCAGGTGCTCAGGCTGCAGAGACTGCGCAACCACAGAACAATGTGTGGAAGACTCTGCTGGCAAAGCCGATGAGCTACGTTGGCCTGTGGGCTTCCACCCTTCCCAGTGCATGCTGCATGGGAGGTGAATTTGAAGACTGAAGGAGATGAAAGCAGTGGTTTTCCCTGCCCTCTTCCTGCCCCAGTTAAAGCAATGTACAGAGACAACCCTTTTTTTGATACGAGTGAGAAAATGGGTAGATAGAAGCAGAATCAGTTTGGGGGAAACAGTGGTGTGAATTCAGAGAGAATAACTGGTGCGCATATGGACCTAAGCTCCCCTGCCTGCACTCCATGCTGACACCCAGTCCCAGAGTGGGAGCTGTCAGCAGGTTAGTGCAGTGCTTTGCTATACCCGTACACACCAAAACTGGACTCAAGTATGTGCTGATGAATGTCTGTCTTCTGCCAGCCCTCAGCCCCATTTTAGCCAGTAATTTTACCCTCTGACAAACCTGGTGCAGGTCGTGCATCTCTAAGTTGAGCCTACTTATCTCTCACATTATTTCTTCATCCAGTCCCACCACTTTGAATTTCTGCCCAACCCACTTACTCCAGGTTTTGTTTTGGCATGTTGCTCAAAGGAGGCGCCCAACTTTACAGGAATTTCTTTCTCAAGCTCCATTTCTCCAGTGTGGTGTACTCCATGGCTGTTCAAACTAGCGAACTGTACTACCGAGCACCACAGCAAGAAACAGGCTCTTCTGTGGCCCTGGCCATAGAAGGAAGGTGGACATGAGATAAGCTACAGTTCCCAGGACTCACTGTTTCTGTCATCTCAACTATATTGCACAAAGCAGAAAGGACCCTGTAAAGGGTGTTAAAAAGCAGGAAGTGATTGCAAATTCAAATCTATGCAGGTGCCTTTGAATGAGAGCTTGGTCTTGCATCACACACCTGTGATATTTGGAAGCTTAACCCAGGCAAATAAGGTGTGGATATCTGGCTGATTGCATATTCAGGCAGGCACCTGCAGCTGTTTGGCACAGTGCTTTCTGGTTTGGAAGTAGGCACTCCGCACATACTTTACCTTCTCTGTGCTGTGCTGTTGTGGCTTTTGCCCTGAGTGCTGTTGTCTCTAATTCTCGTCTTGCAAAATAGCTCCTTAGCAGGGAACGGAGTGGTGCAGGAGGAAGCCTGGCTGGTTGGGATTTGGAGCTCTTCCTTGCCAGTTAGAGAAGCGCTGTAATGTGGGAGGTGCCGTCTTTCAGTTGAGAAGGGGCACTTGACTATTGCGTTCAGGTGTTGCTAAGCTTCCCCTGAGATGTCCTGAAGGAGGGTGGATGACAGTCCAGTTTCACCCCATAGCACAACTGCCAGCCCTGCAGCTTCCTCCTTCCTGCCTCAAGTGGGGTGCACAGCGGTGGATGCTTGGGAGGGGCAGAGAGGACGGGTGTCGCTGGTACAGTATTGGTGCACGTGCTTGGGATCACGTTGCGGGGAGAGGCTGCATGTCGCGCCGTGCCCATGGGCCTTTCCCCATCACGTGGCACCAAGTGCGTGCGCTGCTGACGCATCCCTGCGCAGCTGCGTCCAGCCCTGCCGCGTGCCCCCCAGCCTCTGTCAGTGTGCATCAGCCTGGCCCCGGGGGGACTGTGGACCCCAAGTGATCAGCAGAGAGGTCTGCGAGGTTGCTGGGTTACCTCCCCAGGCCTGGCGTACAGATTCTCCTGCTGCGTGTTTGGTCCCATTTCAAACAACTCTTAACACTGCTCATTAAGGGAGTGCCTACAGTTTAATAGATATTGCTGCTAGAGATCTTCCCTCCCCCTACTATTTGGTGGAAATTATCCTGGAAGCATGGAGTCTTATGCTGAGGCTGCCTGCAAGGATGCCATTTATCTTGATGGCGGGGTGCTGTGCTCATCTATTCCCTGAAAACCAGGCTGACACTTGCTCCCTGTAAGCCACCAAAGAGCATGCAGCTGACATGCTAGCAGCTTCAATCACCGCTGATGGGGAATGGCAGGGACTGGAAGCAAAATGCTCAGTGTTTGTCACCAGTCCTGTCCCTGTCTGCTGTCCCAGCGTCCTTCTCCTTCAAAAACCTTCCCATACCAAGTAATGAAAAAGAGATGCCAGGCTGTTCTTGCCTGAGTGTTACACTGAGGTTCCCCATTTCTTTAGACGTAGCTTGATATTTATATGCTCTGAACTGCAATAACATTGCTAGGGGGAAGGAGGGTGGCTGGACCTACGAATTACATGCTTAGGGGGACCTTTGAGGAGCCTTTTAGCCTGTGCGGACCTAGAGCTGCCATCACCGAGAAGGTTCGTTTGCATTTACAGAAAGAGATCAGCATGTGCCATGCTGCTTGGAGAGGGTGGAGACCCCCTCCCAAGGCAGGGAGCCTGTGGGCTGGGGGATCCACCCTTCTCCATACTGGGGACAGGTGTCTGGTTGGGACCTCCTCGTGCACCATGAGGTGTGGTGCCCAGCCCTGAGAGGGTGGCAGGACTCTGCTGTCAGTCCTTGTGATCTGGCTGCTCCCTGTCTTCTCCACCATCCTGGTAGACAAATTGGCAGCTGAAGATGGAGTCTCGAAGGCTGGATTCAGCCCATCTGCTCTAGGAGGTTGCAGTAAGATCGCCTGATGGAGAGGAGCTCCATGTCCCCAATATATTCGTCTGTCCCCTGAGTGCCATTGTGTGCCTTAGTGGCTTATTAAGGAGGTGATGTGTCCTGCTAGAGGGCGATGGCATAGTCACACTGGTCCAGTGCTTGTACATGTTTGCTAGGATGAAAGACAGAGCGTCTGGTTCCCCAGGTTTTGTCTTCCTGTGCTCAACTTCAGCTTGTAAGCCAGTCATTTGAAAAGATACCAGGCAGCATGCTGTTCTCTTTAGTTAATAGATGCTGTGGGGATGGTGAGAGCATCCCCAGTACTGCCCCCAGCTCCTTCCTGATCCTACCCAGATGGTTGTGTTCACCCCCCCAGCTTTGAAAGAGGTGGTTCCTCTCCTTGCAGAATGTCATGAAGTTTTGTCAACATTTGCTATAAATAATACTGGGGATCTTTGTGCCCAAAAGCATAATTATTAGGCATAGCTCACTTAAGCACATGATACTGCAGAAGAGTGTCTTCTGGGAAGAGTAACTTTTCCTCTCATTTCTTTTTCAGATCTATGTCATTGACAGTGCAGATAGGAAGAGGTTCGAAGAAACAGGTCAGGTAAGTTACTTATGCCCAGCTTCCTTTGAAGTAACTCAGTGCTTCTGAGTGCCCCTTGCTCACGAAAGTTAGGAAGATGACTTTGTTGTTTATGAGGGAAATTTGCATTTCAAGAGACTTGCCTTTCAACATCAATGCAGATTATTTTGGTAGATGTGTAACAAGGAAAATAGGTAGCCTAATTCCGTTTAAATAGAACAATTTTCATTAAAGTTTCACAGTAACAGCAAATGGAGCCTAATCCGAAAAGCAAAAACTTCTCTAAGTCCTTTAAACCTTGCCAAACCAAGACCCTGAGGAATCCCATTTTCTTATTTACAAAGATGAAATGGAAATCATATTGACTTGATTGTCTTTTGGATGTAATTGAAAAAAAACCTAAGAACTTGTAACTAGGACTGGCCAGAAAATAAGATTTCCGTTTTGCAAAGTTTTGATGTTTTGTAACATTCTGTGTTTTAGGATGGAACAAAAATAGGACTTTTGAACTTTGTTTTGTAAAATTCAGAAAGTGACAGTGTCCCAAAATAGCTAGCAACACATTTACCCCCCCAGATTTAGAGGGTGATTTAAAGTCCTCTGTTCTGCCTGATTTGAAAGAGGCACTTGATCTTTTGCCTCTCAAGTATCATGGACACACCCGAACAGCAGAACTGTTGGTTGTTCTAGAGGTGGGGGGAATCTTTCCCCTGTTGGGGCTGTTTCATTTTATATCTGTAATTAAGTATTCATTGAGCAAAAGAGAGGGAGAGGAAGTAGAAGCTTAAAGCACTTGCCTGAGTCAGGTGGAGTCAGCCTAGACCCCTCATATTTCCGCAAACACTTTTGGTGTCAATAAATCAGCTATGTTGGATGAAAGACCTATTTTGTTAAAAAATTCCCAGCTAACTCAGTTTATAACTCCATTCTCTCGTCCTGGTTTCCAAACCAGACATTGCTTTTGGGGGGATGGAGTCAGATTTCCACAGCAGTTTAGCATCTCCCCAACTGCATTCATTTAATCCACAAGTTTCTAGCCAGTGGATGAAAGATGTTAGGACGGTATCTGAGGACGTGAGGCCTTTCCAGCTAAACAAGGAGCCCACAAAAATCTCATGTGCTCATCTATCTGCAATGCCAGCAGTCCCTACAGGTTCAAGTTCTGCTGGGTTTGTTGTATGTTCACAAAGGGAAGTGACTTGAGACTGTGTGCTTGTTTCACATGAGGCTATTGCACAACCCTGGACATGAAGTATTTCAGCCATCGTTGATCCACTGCAGATTCAGATATGAGCTATTAAAAGAATCTCTTTGAGTCACCCAGTTTTGATTGAACAAACCCATTTCTCAAGATGCCACCCAATGTGTGCTGTGCATATGGAGTCAAAATCCAGCTAGTAAAGCTGATCTAGCTTGTCTTCAGCTAGCCAATGACTTCAAAAGCATAAGCACTTTCTTGTAGGAGGGAGATTTCCATTTCGGGGTGGGGGGGGGAATCCTCTCCTGCTCAAACGGCAGTGTATAAAACTTGGAACAAACCCCTGAAACTCATTATTAGCAAAGATACCAGGGCTGGTGTCAACAGTCGCTCAGGTACAAATGCCAGTCAGGCAATAACTTAAGACAGATTCTTCATACTGCCAATTTACATGTTTTTTGCTATTTCATCAGTTTTGGTCTCCTGGGAGCAGGGACTGGTAAAACACAAAGTTGTAGCCTTTAAGGCAACTGCTAATTTCAGACCAAGATGAAGTCTTCTGTAACCTGTAATTGGAAGAAATAGCTTTTGAACCTTGGGCAGAGATGATTGTATACATTTTTGCTCTTTTATAGTAAGATCTAGGTTTCACTGGAACACACTCTTCTAGCATTTGCCCTAAATATATTTCTAATTAGAGACAACCACTGGTGGTTGAAGGTTTTCTTCCCTTCCCTCTCTCCATCTTCCCCCACGCCATTCCCTTGTAAATGATACAGGAGCTGGCTGAGCTTTTGGATGAAGAAAAGCTTAGTGGAGTCCCCGTGCTCATATTTGCTAACAAGCAGGATTTGCTGACGGCTGCCCCTGCTTCAGAGATTGCCGAAGGACTGAACCTACACACAATCCGGGACAGAGTCTGGCAGATCCAGTCTTGTTCAGCTCTTTCAGGAGAGGGAGTACAGGTGAGGCTCTGGAGAAGGCTTGCCGTGCCAGCAGGCCATCTGTAAGAGATTGTTGTCTGTTGAGCTGCGGGGTGGGGCTGGACCGGCTGCCTTGCGAAGGAGGGTCAGCGCAGCCAAACCCTTGCAGCACAGAACACGGTGGGTGCGTGTCTTGTCATCTGTGCAGAGGGAAGGGGGACCTAGGGGCCTTTGGGATCTTTCCATCCCTGGGAAAGGGGAGAGCCATCGCCTCCCCACCCAGGACCTCTTGGTTGGGCCAAATGAAGACATTGATTTGTTTTAAAGAGACTGCTGTCAGGTTAATCATTTTCACAAAACAAATCGTCTTTTACTATTAACCCTTTTGACTGTTACAAGTGTGCACTTTAGAAATCTGATTTACCTTCACTGCTAATGTCATTTGGCGTTTTGCTCAACCCAGATGCCAGAGAGAAACCGATCAATTTTTCCAATCCAAAGAAACACAAGAGTTGCACACGGGGCAAACACCGCTTCTAATGGCAGCATGTGGGGCAGCAAAAACCCACCGAGAGGGCTGAGCTGTGTTCCTATGCTGAATTGTAGTAGCTGTGTCTTGGGCTCCTGAGCTGTAGCCAGTTCCTGCAGTACAGTAGCTCTTTGTAATGTAAATGGGACCTAGGTTTGTTTATTTCACTCTTAGGCTTTCCTGAATTAATGAAATATTTGCAGTGCTCACAATCTGAGCAGTCAGGAGTACTCCCTTCACTGATATTTAAAGAAACAGAATGGTGAAGACATTTATCTTCATTGCAGATTCAGTAAAGCCTTGTCTGCAGATGCTGCAGAGCTGTTTGGGCTAGTGAGGTCTCAAGCTGAGTATGAAGAGTCGCAGAAGCAGCCTGCAATACTGAGTGGGCAGTAAAACGGCAGATGAAATTCAGTGTTGACAAGTGCAAAGTAATGCACATGAGGAACAACAACCCTAACTGTACACATACAATGTTGGATTCAAAATTAGCTGCCATTACTCAGAAGTAGATCATTGGGAACAGCAGCTTAGTGCTCATCCAAGGCCAGAGAGGAAAATCAAATACTAGAGGATTGTCAGAGAGCAAACAAGAAATGTCCCAGGAAACGTATCTTTTGTGGCAGGATGAAGGCATGGTGGGACTGTACCTTGAACATAACATTTATTTCTGCCTCTGCCCCATCTGAAAAGATTTTAGTAGTAGTAGAATCACAGAGTCCAACAAAAAATTAGGTTGAAGGGTCTTCAGGAGATCTTTAGACCAACCTCTTGTTTAAAGGAGGGATAACTATGAGTCTCGAGGAGGTTGCTGAGGGTCTTGTCTAATCAAGTTATAAATATCCCCAGGCATGGAGATTCCAAAGCCTCTGTAGGTAACCTCTTCTAGCAGTTAGCTGTCCTCGTCAGAAAAAAAATATTGTCCTTATCTCTGCTCAGAATTAGGAGAGATTTGAGAATCCTCTGTTGAGAAGGATCGGTAGCACAGAGTGGCATCCGTACACAGGGATAATAAATAGATTAGGGCTTGCAGCTTGGAAGAGAGAGGACAGGGATTGGGAACATCTTCATGATTTATAAAATAAGATATAAAAATGTCAGCTGGACGGTATGCTATTTTTCACATTGCTAGGAGAAGAGTGTTCTTAATGAAATAATCAGACAACAGCTTAAAAGAAATAAAAATAAGTGCTTCTTTGGGAGTTCCGTAATTAAATTGTGGATCTCATTGGCACAGGATGTTGTGGAGACCAAGGATGTCAGCTCGTTCAGAAAAATAAAAAGTGTAATTTTCAAGAAGAGATCAGCAGGCAATTAACTGACCGTTAAGGTCTAGAGGCAGCTTTTGCATGAGGAACAGCTTGGGCCAGGGACTGGGAGGAAAGAGCAGTGCAAGGGAGATCCTGTTCCTACATCTTCTTTACCTTGGCATCCAGAAAGGGGATGCTGGCCTGGATGGACCATTGGTCTGACCCAGTACAGCAGTTCTTCTGATTTAAAATTCTTTACCTGATGTTTTGGCCTAAACATAGTAGATGGTGTCCTTCAAAGGGCCTTTAACTAGCTAAGATACAAATTCAGCTGTGTTGCAGCCGATCTTGTAAAAGGCTTCAACTCTGATCTTTGTTTGGAAGTGGTGGTGGTAGAGGGAAGTGCATTCCACAATGGCAGTGTATATTTCAGACCAAAGAAATGTGATCAAGAAGATGAGGCTGCAGTTCACAGGATTGCAGGCAGGCATAGGTCACCCTCTTCCCTCCTCCAGGCCCCCCTCTAGTTTATGGAAGTCCGAGTTAGCTCTCCAGCTGCGAAGGGACAGTAAAGTGGCAGATGAAATTCAGGGACGCGTGTTGGGTGCGGAAGAACCAAATGTTAGAATGTGGCACTCTATGTTCATGAGCTTTGACAAATGCCTCCTTCTCAAGCTGATCTGTGGAGCTCTCTGCACACTTTTTCCTTGAGCGTGCCTGCTTACTGCGCCTGCTCCTTGAAGTACGGTGCATGCCTGTACATTCAATGCTGTAAAATATGCAGCCCAATACCCTCTGCTGGGGAAATGAAATCTGCTTCTGCATTCACTTCCAGAAAACAGAAGACAAGAGCTAAATAAAACTATTTGCAGACCTATATATTCTGTTCATCATGCTTATCTAGACAAATTCATTTAGATGCAGGCCAGATAACGTCCCGCTTTGTTGACCGCAGTCTCATTGCCCTAAATACTGCAGCTTATTCCGTAAATGATTATTGCAGGAAGGTCAGGGAAGCCACAGACTCTCTTCAGCTTATAGAAAAAGAGCCCCTACATTTCTCTTCTGCCATAACTCCAGCCCTGTCAAATCAGACAGCAAGAGTGCCAAGCTCTCCCTTTCCTTGGAAATTCATTGAACAAATTGGTTTGGGAGATGGCTTTTAAACTAAAGGATTTTAGTTGCAGCTGGATCAGCCCAGGAAGAAGTAGCATCTTCAGTCCTGGGACTCAAAGGAGAGGTCAACATGCTCAAAATTTAGGGGAATCAAAGAAGAACTTGTTTGAAGAGTGATATTAAGAAAGGTAGTTTTGAGGATGGTGGAACACAGTATCTCTACCAGTGGCTCAGAAAGGGAGCTCTCTATGTGTAGTTAAATCTCAGGTCACTGCTTTAAGGACTTCTTTGAGAAATGACAATGAGTGACAGCAAAATAAATGAAGACGTGGAAGCATCAGGTATTCAGAATGAAAGCCAAGGAGCGAGCACGCTAACCGTCACTGCTGCTGGAATATATTAGCTAGAGCAAAATTGGAGACGTCTCTGATGGAGTTTGTGAGGAAGAATGGTGGCATATCTAGTACTGAACACATGCAGGGACAGAGTTCATAGGGGAAGATTTTTGTGATAGCTTGGAGGAAGAGCAATGAGCAAAGATAAATAATGCCAATACGTGAAGGAGAAATAGTTTGAAGGTCATTTAATTAGTTTAGCTGCTAGCACCATGGTGTATAGAATTGGGTAGTTAAGACTGGGGATTTCAAGGTTAATGAGATTAGATTATGGTTAATAGAATGATATAAATTTAGAGAATTTAACTATTATTTGAAATGGGTTATTTAATAAAACTGTTAATTAAGGAGGGAATCCATATTGTCATCTTCTCTTTTAAAATTAACCGTTGGGGACTCTGGAAAAGGGGCCCAGCAGTGTCCTGGGCAGGCTCAGAAGAGAGGTGACTGGGTTAACTGGAAACCCCGTGTAGTGTTCTCTGGAAGCCAGCTGGTAGCCCCAGTTATGCCAGCTGAAGACTTCATTACCTCCTGCCTGTAACCGTGGGCAGCACTTGTCTTGTTAATCAGCCTTCATGGTGCTGTTGAGGGAGGAGTGGCATTCCTCGTGCTTAGAGGCTTTTTCAAGCAAAATGTCTACTTGGGTCTGTTTATATCCTTCAGCCCCAGTTGGGAAATCCTTTTCTTCCCACCACAGCCATTTGGGCTCTGCCTCTAGAGCAGGGTCCTGTGCTAGTTTACACCGAGACCCTTGCACAGGATACAGCAGGCAAGAGAGGCGATTGCTGAGGTCAGCAGAGAAACACAAGGGAACCGTTTCCTCTCAACGGCTCTCTGGTGCCACACACGCTCTCTTGGGGCTGTGGTTTGTGACCAGATCTCCAGTTGTAGTCCTTGGCATGCAAAATCTGTGTACATTCCACGCTGGTCGGCTGGGGTGGGGCAAAAGCAGACAGGACTCCTGCTTTGCAGCCTGCCCGCTTGCTGGAGGTGTTATGTGGGGGCCAGGGTGTGTGTTAAACATGACGCAAGGCTTCGGACTGGTCCGTGCTCTGCAGCTGGTTTCTTGCTTGAAGCAAGAGTCTCTCATCAAGACAGGAGGAGCTCAGCCTGCCCTCTGGAATCATCCTCCAGAACGATGCTGCGGTGTGTTGTGTCCGGAGTCTCCCGAGCATAATGGCCCCCTGGAGACCATTAAAAGCCAGTGCAACTGAGAGTAGCCACTAAACTTCTCTAATTTATGCCAGTGCTGGTCTGGCCCAACGGACTGTGGGATGGGCCGAGCTGTCTTCTCCTCCCTGCCTGTTTCGACCCAGTTGAGAATGAAGCCCAAGACCTAAGTTACGCTGGTGCTGAGATTCAGTGCTTTCATAAGGGCAAGATTCAGAACAGGAACCCCCAGCAATGTTGTCTCCTCAAAGCTAGGTTATGTCTTAAAAGTGTCTTTTACAGGGCAGGCTAGATAGGGATCTTCCACATCTTAACAAGATTCTGGGGCTACTACTAAATGTGATTTAAAACCAGTTTTGATGACTGCAGCTCTCCTGGGGCAGGCAGAGCCCCTGCTTGTTGAGGAAAAGTAACCATGTTTCCAGATTACAGGGCAATGTCTTGTGATTTTTAAGCAGGGTAGAGAGGGAGTCTACAGCGCTGCATCAGGGATACAAGGTCTCAGAGGGCGAAAGAAAACCTTGCACCCAGGCGAAAAACAATGGATAATGCACTTGCGGGAGCCTTTAAAAGCCAGCCTGCATGATGACTCCAGGTGCAAAGAAATGACAGATAATGAAGGCACAGTCCTAGCTGTGCAGAGGGAGAAGAAAGTGACAGTTAAAATAACGCATACCAAAAATGCTAGAGATGGAGAATTTTGCACTTGCCTGACCCAATTTGTTATGGCAGACAGAGGATTACATGAAAGGATTAAGCTTTGCTGTCCTTAAGGTCACGTTAGGGGTCAGAAGTTTGTGGCCTTGCCTGATCCTTGGCTTGTAGGGGAGCAGAAATTCGGAGGCTTTTTATGGGGTGGAAAGGACTTGTTCGCTGTGTTTTAAGTCAGATTACTTCACTCCCATAGCCACAAAGCTGATAATGCAGAGAATAAGCGAGCAATGGGCTAATCTCAAGCAGGACTTCTTATTTCTCTGGGGGAAGGCTCTACCAGTCCTTTCCCAAAGGGCGTTAGAGTACAACTCCCGTGGCACGACAGCATATGGGACTGTAGCAAGGTGGGATTGTGCCAAGCAGAATTTCTCTGCAAGGAGCGTTATCCTCTTCCCTCGAGTTCTCTCTCTTTGCTTTGGTAAAGTTTACTAGCTGCTTGTTAAGGAGCTAAGAGAGGCAAAGCTGAGAGATCTGAAATCTTTCCCTGGCTAAGTTTTCCCAGGGTTGATTTGAGGCTGGAATACTAATATTGTATCCGTCTCTATTCTCAGAGTACCTGCCAATGTCTCTGTGTCTCAACAAAGCAGCCCAAGGACATCTATCAAGATCTAAATGTTACTGCAGGGATTGTACTTTCTGCACAGAGCCATCTTTTAAGCATGCAGATATAGGGACAGAATGTGCAGGGACAAAGGATGACAACAGTTGACTCCTTGTGGACTTAACTCTTTCAAGCACTGTTTCCTCCTTCCCATGTGCCTTCCCATAGCAGCTCTTTGTGTTTGTAGCAGCTTCCCTGGATTTCTCTGTCTTACCGACCGTCCGTCCTGCTTCAAACCTTAGGTAGAAAAACTGCAAATGTACCTTTTAGTTTATTGTGCTTTCCATTGCATTTGCTGTTCTCCAGAGCATTTGGAGACACTGCAAAACACACAGCCCCTGAGAAAGTTGCACCAGAAGCTACGGATGTAGCTGCGGTGTGGCTGAAGATGAGGAAGGTGTCTTACACATTCCTCTGATACCACACATAGAATTGAGCACATTCATTTCCCCTTTATCATTGTTGGGCAGAGAGATATTTACAATTAAATGTGATTTTTCCTGTCAATTAACTCATGCCAGAAGCGAGTTTTTAAAATCTATTCCTGCTTTAAAAGTTCAGTGACCTACTTAGGTATTTCAAGCCTGTTTGGAGTTCACCTTTCCTCTTGCATTTTGCTATGTCATTCTTTTGCCCTCGTTAGATGCTTGATGCAGCCAGGCTCCCAGCCGTGGTAAATCCCATCATAAACTCTGCTTTATGACCCTCGTCGCACTGGTGCTGAAGCGGTCTCTCTTTCCCCTTCCCAAGCTCCCGAATGGCAGCAGGCAGAGTTTTAATCACTGTGAATTCAGGTTGTGGTCAGATTAGGTAGAAGATAGGATGCGTGTTTGTTGTTTTGCAGTGATGTATTGTTTCTGGGATTACTGTGCTGAATAGCGGAGGGTGTCAGCTGATATTTATTACTTTAAGCTGTCTCAGCTGTTCTGGTTCAGCAAATAAACCTACATTCAAAATGAATGAGGAGCTCTACTTGCCTTGTATGCCATGATGTGTGCAAATGTGATTATTGCTTCCGAGGCAGGGGAAGCTGAAATCATTGTGGGAGCATTTTTAGTTATTTATTTATTTTTACTCTTTGCAGGCAATCATGCAGATTTCTAAAGCACACAATCAAGCCAAAGGCTTGACACCTCTCCTCCTAGCCCCATTGTTAAGCCCTGGCATTCCTCATGCTGGGAATCGCTCACTCCCTCTCTCTCTAAAGTGATAAGCTTTAAACAACGCTATTGATTGCTTAAGGCATTACATGTTTTACACCTAGGTTATCAGTGTTATTGAAAGGGGAAGACACAAAGCTACTGGGCCTTAAAATGAATCTACCTCTCGTCTTTTCCCGTTTGCTCTGAGGATTTCAGACAATTTGTTTTGCACTGATCTCTGCTGTGGAGATAAATAAATGAAACTGGAGACATCAACCCTCCCCAAGGTTAGAGTTAGAAGTGTTATTAGTGTAGGGCCTCATGTGCACCCCAGCACAATCTGGGCTTGCTTACTCTTTATTTAATGCAGCAATAAGGGCTGATTTCAGAAGTTGCTTCTCCCCTTCAGATAAGAAGTGTCACATAGCGCAGCTATCAAGCTGAATTGGTATTTTCAAGTGAGAACCTCTCTGCTTCTGATTAAGCCCTGAGGACTCCCTCTCTTCTCTCTTAACTCTTTAGCTTCCCTCCAACATGGCCACCACCTTCGTGGCTGAGGGGCAGCATGGCGTTGGGTCTCGGCTCACCCTGTGGGCCTGCTGTACTGTGCCTTTGGCCATCTGTCCTTGGAGCAGCTGAGGTCCTTGGCAGCCTGTTGGCAGTTTGGGGACAAGGTGTAGGAAGCCAGCGTCACTGCTCCCACGGGGCTAGCAGCAATGCTGGCCCAAAAGCTCTGGTCTTTCTTAGGATCTAACTATCTTTTTAATGATCCAGAAATGACCATTGAACACAATACGGTGAAATCCACCCCTCCAGACCTCCAAGGTGACGTTTGCCCAGTTTCCAAGCACAGGGATGTACCACTCTCATCCCCAAAACCCTATCTGCCTGCTTCCTGCCCTGAGCCTCCCCATCGGCAGAGGTACCTTGTACGAAGGGTAGAAGAAATGGAGTTGATGGGACACAAATATGAGGAGATAGTGCATTTTGCGCTCCATTCTGCATGTCTCACAACAGAGAAGTGACAGGAGCGGATAAAATATCGCTTTGCCCTTCAATAGCGTATCCCATTTGGGGATCTCAGCAATAAACTGATGACTTGGGTATTCACAGCACGAGCGTTACCATCCTGCTTGCAGTGGTCAGAGATGTTGTGTACACATTTTTACGGAAATGCGCTAAAGAGTAGATCATCTTCTTAAAATATGATGACATCTATTCTCACTGAACCGCTGTGGGACCCCACAGGGCCCATTTTCTGTGGGGACCCTGAGGAACAGGGAGCAGGGTCCAGATCCAGTTATTGCAGTGGCTTTCATGGATCTGGATTTCAAGGCTCGCATCTGAGCTGAGAATTAGACCCGTATTCTTAATAGGGAGATGAGTGTATAACAAATAGCCCACTAAAATCCATGGTCTCAAAGATAAGGTGACTTGCCTGAGGTTACACAAATGATCTGTAGCTGAACCTGGAACTGAGCCTTCATCTGCCACTGACGTACCTTGACTGCAAAGTGATCCTTCCTCAGAGGACCTACACATAGTGACATGATGAGATGATGATACTTTTTATGGTCAGATGAAAGATTTAATAACCTCTGTGTGACAACATCTACTGAGCAATGAGGCACTTGTTTTTTTTACTGGTGGCGTTTTTGGGCACAGAGGGCAGGCAGAGGGTAGGCGAGGAGGCAGAACACGGTGCTTGCAGAATGGCGGTTGGGTGGGGTTGGGGGATTCCTTTTCCCTTCACTTGACTAACATTACCTTTCTCTGTCTGAAGGACGGCATGAATTGGGTGTGCAAAAATGTCAATGCTAAGAAGAAATAAAGCATTCTGAGCTGCATGGAAATGGAGGAGCGGTGGGAGCAGAATTCTAGCCTGAAAACACTAATTTGCTGCTTTCTGACCAAATGTTTTTCCATCTGTGCACAGCTACAGCTGTTAAAAGAAAAAAAAAAAAAAA
>Ga0065711_1005565_pt1 | contig 20253 bp, 14 predicted proteins | sample Hoacrofraction12_FD_59098 | JGI IMG/M metagenome (GOLD analysis project Ga0065711, IMG submission 59098) | Hoatzin crop microbial communities from Cojedes, Venezuela - Epithelial fraction 12 v2 (version 2) | ecosystem: Host-associated > Birds > Digestive system > Esophagus > Crop | place... | reverse complement strand
AGTACTCTATTTCAGGAGCCATTAATTGAATAGTGACCAGTCTCCTTGCCATCTAAAAAGACTCAGACTCTTTCAGCAGCATGGGAACATGCCTTCCTTGTCCTGTCAACCTCCCAACCTTCTGAAGTCTGCTGCCTTCCCATTTTCTCAGATAAATTCCTCCATCACAAACAAGATTTAATTCACAGTCTGGAGAGCAGGCAGAGGTCAGTGGGAAGATACGAAATGGTATGTGTTACAGGAGGAACAAGTGAGCTTAACACCTTGGTTCCAGTGGAGAGCAAAACCTAAAAGGAGGTGCAGCCTACTTCAGTCAACACCTCCTTATCACCATTTCTTGTCTTTCTAGATGTATCCTGCTCTGCTGGCTCTTCACACAGAAGATGCTTTTGCCCAGGTAGAGTGAGCCAGTTCTGTGGCTGTGTGTGAGTAACTGTTAATACAGGTGGGTGTCAACCAAAGGGCAACAAAACTGGTTTAACTAGCATACTGAGGAGTGTGGCAGAAGGTGCAAGCAACAGCAGTTTTGGCTCAGTTCTGAAGTTACAATTGTCATCTCCATCACAGTTTACCAAGAGATATGTATGTTTTTGCTCTAGCTAGCCAACACTTTTCAATTCTGATTGTGAATGGATAAAATACAGGGCTTATTTCCATGTTGCCTTGTGCAGTTCAAGATCTCATTTTGAAAAGCTCACAAATTACAGCCATTTTCCTTTCATAATTACCTATGCTTTCACATGCATTGTACTGGTAAAAGGCTGGAGTCCAAGACAAAGTTTGAAGTTTGTGATAAACAGTGAGGCGCTGACCTTGGACATCAGAATTGTTTTCTCCAGGACCTAAAGAGCATCACAAGCCTCCACATCTCCTAATCAAAGCACCAGCTGTGTGTTTCTTCAGGCTGATTTCAGGAGCATCCAAAGCAAATCCCATTTGTAGCACAGATGAGAAAAGATGCAGAAAGACACAATGAATCTCTCATGCCAGATGTTAGACAATTAACTTACAGTTACAAGAGGAGGCTTTGACACTGTTATTGGAGGTTTTAAGAGCCTACACAGGTGAACATAGAAAAATGGACATTCAGAGTGCTCATAATGATGTGATCGCTTTTTGCTGATGTCCCTGTTTAATCTGGCACCAAATGGATTGCTTTCTGCTGTAAGTTTGTGACATTCTGTCTATAGATTGCGGTGTAAAAGCCACCTAAGGGCATCCAGTATTTTGCCCATCCTGGTTGTCTTCAGAAAAGATCTGGTCTGACTTGATGCCAGTGCCTTGTGAACAGGCAGGTTGAAAAATGGAAATAAAATACCAAAGCCTGTCAATAACAGAAGTAACTGCCTGGAAGAATAAACTGGGTGCATCTTCAGATTTGAGGCTAGAGATCTTCTAGGGCCTCAGATGAGTCCAGAGGAGGAGAACATTTCAGAAGCTCTTGAAAGAGGAATGTGTATGTGTTAGTTAAAGCTTTAGTTACCTGGTCTAGTTTGTTTGTGAATCATCCACTGGACCTGCAGTACATGAATGCATTGTGCTTTCAGGGGTTCAGTTTTTATTCTGGATCCTTAGAACAAATGAGGACCTGAAACAATGGGAGGCAGGAATAGAGCATGTTGGACTTGCTCCTATTCCTATTTATAGCAATTTGGTCTAACTCAGTTCATTTCAGCAAAAGCTGGGTAAGGTTCAGAAGCACCAGTTCAAACTGGGACAATGCTTAAACTTGTACTGGCTTCAGTGGAGTCGATACAGCAGAAGCATCAGACTTCCAGCTGAACATATCCATAAGTACGATTGCAAGGTGAATCACATTCTAGAACTCAACAACAAGTGAATCCATCCCTATAATCTCAGACATCTGTAGAAGTGGCACCTTTTTTGCCCAGGGCAGTAATATGCATTGTCTGAATTCTTATCTGGTTGCACACTGAGTGAGGTTTGTCACATTTCCAGCTGTTTAGAGCATCACATCTCACACTGAAATAGCCACAAAACAAGACAATGTTTGTAATAATATAAAACAGTCACCCCTGAGCAAGCAATTTATCTCAGACCAGAATGCCAGAGTAATAAGTGGGATTAAAGATAGAGCAGTCAAGACAAAGAAAAGGTAAATCAATCACTACATTAGGATATTTGAAGAATCATTTGCATGTACTCAGAAAGTATGATACCTGCTATTAAGCCCAGCTGTAGCAGAGTCCCACATTCATAAATATTCATCAAATAACCTTTTAGCAAAACTCAGTGACTATGATGGTGGCCAGCAACTGAATTCAATCTAATCAGAAACCTGAGAAGTAATGAAATGATTGCATGTCTGTCTCTTCATTAAATCAGTGTGCAAATTTGCATAGATTAATTTGCATCAAATTAATAGCTCCACTCTTGGCTTATAGCCAAGAGGACTTATGATCAATTTATAGTTTTAATTCAGTTCTGCACTCCCAAAATGTTGGGTCATTTCTGCTATTTTACAGACAGAAAATCAGAAATTAATGATTTTCACCACTTCTGTCATTTCTCCTCATTTCTTATGTTATGACAATTAATTACAATAAAATGTGCACATGATTAAAAAGCAAAGAAGAATTGTACTGTCTCAGCCAGGAAGAACTGAGGTCTGGCTTGCTTCTCTGGAAATAAAGGCACATTAGAAGGCTTGAATTCTCAACTACATCGAATTCAACACAGGGTCGTGTATGTCCGGTGGTGAACAGACAACTTACAGCCCTGTTTTCTGTCCCAGAGCTGTTCCTGAGACTGGTGCAGCCCTGCATATTTTAGCACAGCTTTGCCTGTCATTCATCAGGTCTCCAGCCCATCACGCTCAACCTTTCTAGAAGATTCAGAATTTGCTGTAGCTGTGCGACTGCTTGATACCCACAATGTTTAATATATGTTTAAACACTCAGATGTTCAATGTGCTGAGCTCTGTCAGGAAAACTATGATTCCTTCAGTTACTTGAAGTTAATAATAGGGATAGACAGTGCACTCAGTTACATTGTCAGCTTGCTTTTATTTTTTAACCTACTTTTTTTTTAAAACAATCAGGCTTTAATTCAGGACATTTGATTAATCAAACTCAGACCATCTGCTGCAGTCTTGTCTCCTGCTGATCTGCATTGCCTGAAGTCAGTGACATGTTTCAGGGCTGCAGTCTCACACTGTCTCTTCCTCTGTCAGCTGTTTCACTGCAAATCTACTCTTTTCACCCAATACAGAGTGACAGGGCTTTGTTTACTGTGATGACCATTTACGATAGCCATAGTGCTAGACAATTTGTATCAAAATACAGGATGTGCAAAAGCCAGTTATACAACAAACTGTTGTATCAGCACTAAAATACTATGAGCCAAAGAAATCACAGCAACCCAAAGAAACTCTTCACTAGAGATCTCTTCACAATCCAAATAGTTCTAGTAGCAACAAGCCATTCCAGCTTTCTCATAGTTACACTTCCTTGCAGTAATGGGTATCCTGCCTCCATGTGCTTTTTTTGTCTCTCAGACTTGTATTCAGAACATCAGATCAAAGAGCTAGGCAGCATGAACTTGCACAGCTTGGCGATTTTGAGGGCATTAGACCAGTTTTAGTCTAGCAGAGCATGCCCTAGTGCTGGATGTGTTTGTGGGTGGAAGCACTGCACTGGCCAGCTATACTTGGAAGGAGGGGGGGTTACAACCCTTCATCAACTCCACTGTCTAGCAGATGCCACAGCAGCTTTCAGAGCCATGTGGGGATAAGTAGCATGGTTAGATGGCAACAAGGGACAAGATAATGTTCAGTCACCATACAAGACCAAGTTTTTTGTGATGTCCAGGCCTTCTGCAGATGATGAACGTTATCTCTGTTGACATCAGATGTTGGAGTCAATCTCAGAAGTCAAGTAGGAACAGCACCTTCAGAGAATCAGCCCTCAGTTATCAAAACCAGCAGGCAGATTATCAGAAGACATCAGATATTGAAAATGTAGTTACCTAGGTTTGGGTTGCAACTGCTGAATGACAAACAGGGTATCAAAACATTAGTTTCCAAAAAATCAGCCTGGTTTTTTTTCTTGTCTTGCTGGTTACCTCAGAGACACTGCATTCCTGAATGTCTGAAGATGGGACTGAGCACATATAGTTGTTGAGTCAGGAAACTCTCCAAGAGATTTATTGCTGCATTTCCAAAGGACCAGGGCTCTGCTGTGCTAAACATAGCATAGAAGAATGGAGTCATGCCCTGCCCTAGGAACAGATAGGCTAAATAAAGAAGTTGAGGGAGGAAAACAGAAGCCTGGACAGAAGTCTACATCACACAGACTACATGAGTAAAGTATGAGAAGGGTTTTTCACCCTACCCAGGTAGTCAAAAACCCTGCAAAACTATTTGGCACCTGCCACAAGTCATCAGCAGATAAGTCCCTGTGTACCTGCATAGTGCTTTGCCAGCCAGAAGGCACAAGAAGCAAGCAAAGTGCATGATTTCCAAACAGGGTTTCAGGTTAAATGAGCAAGGAAAGTACTTCAGGATTTGAATCCCAAGTCTCAGACAAAATCACCCAGAGAAACTAACTTCTACCAGTGGTCAGTTACTACCATGGATAACGCACAGCCCTGCACATCCCTGGGGCTGAGCCAGCCCTCGCTGGTACCTGTGGAGCTCCGTAAGGAACTGAACACTCTGTGCTGCTTGCAGGAACGGGACAATAGCCATCTGAATGCCTTCAGTGACAAGCATCCTCCAGCTTCTGAGGCTAATGCAATAAAGAGAATTTCATTTTGGCATAAGAAAAACCAAGGGAACAACATGATGTATTGGCAAAATTTTAATTGTATGAGGCCCAAGAGACAGCTTAAAAGAGTTAGGCCTTTATTAATCAGGTAACAGTGATGCTGCATTTCAAAACAGGCTTAACACCTGCTAATTTCATTTCAGTGCTGCTGAAGCTGAGCCAGCTAACCAAGCCTCTTCTGGATCAGGCACATTCAGAGCAGCAAAGATATTCCTTCCATTCATGACAATGTTTTCCTCTCTTTAGTAAGGATACTAAGGGGGAAGTGGGGCAAAAGGATGACCCCCTCCCCCCATTAAGCCTGCCAATACCCTGTGCAGCTAGAGGTGAGGAGAAAGAGGATAAGAAGCATCATAGTATTCAAGGAAATCCCTTAGATAAATGGTGTTGCATTTCCAGTGTTGGAGGAAGTCAAGGAGTATTTCCCTTTTGCTTACAAATGGGGATTTGAAACAGACTGAATGAGATTCCCTGAGCCAGAGCAGGTCAGTGAGAAGCCAGGAATTGACCCAGTCCCTGGTCTCTGCCATTGCAGCGGACCACAGACTCATCTTCTCATTGCCCTCTACCCCCCACTAGCTTGTTATCTCCTCCTTGTTTCTCTGAGAAGCTTTGTCCTGCTCTTCACTTTAGGTGGGACAATACTGATCTCTGGATTGCTGCAGTGAAAGCAAGCTTCTGCTACAAAGGAAGCTGCCCTGGAAACAGTGAGAGGTGGCATGTAAACCAAGCACCGCTGAAGCGTCCCAAGCGCTTCTTCCTTTACCCAAAATCAGCTCAGCAAGGCAGCCATTCCAGTGGGAGTGGGCAGCCTTTTCTTTCTTGTGAGTGAACCAGTGAATGTGAATTGAAAACTCCATTCTTTGTAAGCTCTGATTGTACTGGAAGCGCAAGCATCCCAGCACCCAAGAAAGTTCATCTTCTTTTCCTATCCATTTTGCTGCATATACTTCTCAATCGCATGTCTCTTCCATGTTCTTAACACAGTATGTGCTACTCCACATGCATGCCATACAATACTATCAACACTATCACCCTGGGGCACATTGTGTGACTTGCAGAACAGCCATGGCCCAGATGCAGAGCCAGCCTGAGCTCATTAGCAGAGGTAGAACATTGCTGGAACCCGACTACATTGCTGGCTTCATAAGACCATCCTGGTTCTGAAAGCAGCCCAAGAACTTCTGCTCACTACTGACAAGCCGTTCTGTATCTGTTCTGCTGCTTACGGACGGTCTTGTTTCAGTTGCTCATGTTTACGACAAGTTAAGGTTGCAGTAACTTGGCAGAAGACTTGAGGCAGATTTTACAGTAAAAGGACTGTGGTAGGTCAAATTATTTTCATATTTCTTCCATTCTGTTTGGAGATAATTCCATCCCAAGGCTAATGATGAGAACATTGAGTTGGATTTTTATAACAGAAGCCATTTTGCCTTCTCAACTACAACATTTGCTATCGGTGGAAACTATAATGCTAAACCTGTGTAACAGCTCAATTGTGAATAATACAGCACACACCTCTTTTTACATGACAAAAAGGTATAGTGATAGTGAGAAGCACAGTAAACCAACCGTAATATGCCGAAACAGGACTTACTTTACCAGGATTGGCACTTACTACAGGCTTATATGGTTCATTTACACGGTACAAAAGACAATCGTGAAATGACTGGAAATGTAATATGGAAGAACATAATTGGGTTTGCAGGAGATAGATAGGTGGTCATTTATGAAAAGTAATCAGAAACAAAGGTTGGATTGTCTTCTTGGTTTCATCAAGGTAAAGCAGTGTGATTATGAGAGCAAAATAAACACCAGATATTTACTATCCAAAGGGCTCAGGCTGATTTAAAGCAAGTGTTTCAAGCAGTAACTTTTTTGGATCTTACCACAGTCCTTGCCACCCAGCTGGACTTTTAACATTCTCATGTCTAACTGAGGTCCAGAATTTTCACAAAGTAACTGATTCTGATGAACTAGTTGTTGTTTTCAGCCAATACTTTTGGTGCTTACCACACATTTCTTTGTTCTTCAGAAACAGATTTCTGCTGTCCTAAGTAGAGAAATTTAACTTCTCAGGTCTGTTTCTAACATCCACATGAGAAACTTTAAGGGTATGGGCAGAAATCTCTATTTTTTTCTGATGCCATTTCATTAATATGAATTAAGTGACAGTCCTCCACCCTTGTGAGCATCCCCAGCTTACACCTCTGTAAGGCACCGAGCCCAAAGCAGCCCACCTGGCTGCCATACACCTGGAGCATGCAGAGAAGACACACTGGGAAATAAAGTAATTTCTTTGCAACAACACATTGAGTGCTTTGTTCTGGGGCTTGAAGATGCTCTACTATCAACCAGAGGTCCTCAGCTAGAAAAGGGCAATCACAGCAAACATTCAGGTCACCTGAAACACACTAGCTACTATAGAGCAAGCAACATTTCATTGCCAATTCCACACCACCACCACCTCCCCTCTCCCCAGGAAACTCTTATGCAGCCACCACAAATTTGCGGAAAGGTTTACTTCTTCTCGCCAATGTTTTTTCCTCCCCAAAGTCCTGGTCCTGTAAGTTATCTATTCTTACACCAGTATAAAACACCAAAAGCTACTATGAACTCCACCAAGAGAAAACTGTCATAAATAAAAGGAAGACCTGAATAGCTTGGAAGTCCAGACTATTAGGGAAGTAGCTATAAGAAACTCCTTTCTTATTTCAGTTGTAAACCAGGTCCTTCTTAAACATGTCATGTAGCCCACTGCAGTGGGAGACAGCTTACAGCGACAGGAGGGTGCAGCAGACGCAGAAGGTCAAGCACTTTCCATACCTCAGGATAAACATCTTTCATCCTCTGTTCAACATTTTATATTTTCAGAGCTCTCAGTACAATAGGTGTTGAACTCTTCTGAAAATCCCTGGGTACCTGTCCACCAAGAGCTGCTAAATACTTTTATAAGCTTACCTGCTTTCAGAGTGATTAGTAATTCATAAACAGCATATCAAAGTTCAAGTACAATGATAGCAGGCAAAAAGCCAGCAGAAGCGTAAAAAAAAATTCCAGTAATACATGAATTAACTTGACCATACATCACTAAACTTCCTGGTACGCCCAAACAACCCACAAACACTCACTATGGTTAATTTTACAGAGGATGATATGCAATCATAACAAAAAATAAGCTAACAGGTCTCATTTTTAGCAATCCATAAAGAATAGGAAAACCTCAGCCCACCTGTACCATTCCTGGGACACAGACCTCCTTCCCTGCCAGACAGCTTCAGGGCACTTACAGGAGCCTGGGAGCAAACTGTGAGAAAACAACCCACTTGATCTCATCCACTTCAAAAACCACAGAGGTGAAACACTGCAAGCAAAAATGTTCAGCACCAAATTAGCCCAGGGGCCACTGCTTACCTGCAAATGAAGAACCATTTGTGTTGCAAGAAACCTTCAAAAAATGCATAGTGCAGTAATAAGGGAGGAATAAATCCCCCTCAACCACACATTAGAGTAACTACAGCCCCTAAAGTAATAGCTCGCTAGAGCATGGCTATAAAACATCTGGGAGGGGGTGTGTTGCAGGATGGAACACAGCTGGCAGTGATTCCAGGCTCTTCATCAGCTAAAAGACGTTCCCCCTCCACCACCACCTGCTGTTGGGGGAGATGGAGTGATGCAGGTGAGGGGCTGATTGCACCTGGAATAATTTGCTAAATTAATAGCTCTGAGAAGAAAAACATAACCGCTTTTTAGATCCAGCAACATGGAGAGGGGGTCTTGCTCCGAAGGCGAGCCTTCTGGGGTCTCTGTGTGTGTCTCTCTGTGCTAGAGAGTAATTAGAACAGCTGAAACTGAGCCACAGTAGCTGACCTGATTTCCAATACCAGCTTGATCTTTGGTATTTTAGTAACAGCAGTGTGCCAGCCTGAGCTGCAGGACAGCATGGGCGAGGGGCAGAAATAAAACACAAGCACTATAGCAGCCACATACGTTCCTTTGGGAGATTTTCCTTCAGTCTCTGTCAGAACAGACAAGAGGTGAACGTGAACGAGTCTGCCTTCAATACAGAGGATCTGCCTGGGAGCAGAGAATTCCTGGAAGAAGAAAGCTGATCTTTCTAGGGGAAGATTTCTTTTTTCAAATGACATTTAAAGACCACATGGCCCCTTTGTATTTTGGATACAATAGCTAAGCAATAATATTAATGCTTCGAATTTACACTTCCCACCAGCAGTCCTAGCACTCTTGACAAACGATTAAAGTGGGCTTTTCCAGAGCATCTGTAGGAATTAGAAGTGTAAATTACAGAATCTGTAATGCTTTAAAAGAAATTGCACTCTTAATGCTAACTTCCTCCTTGCGATGCTTCTGTGCCTTTGGTGTTATCAGGGCCAGGGTTCTCAATGCTAGTAAAAATGTGTGCCTAAAGTTAGGAACCGGATTTAGACACCTAAATAAATATCTAACGTGATAAAAGTGACCTGTTTTTTTGAGGATTTTTTCATGCCATTGTTGTGTCCCAAGAGAAAATCCTTTTCTTTACAAGGTAATTTAAAGTCTGCATCTTTTCAAACCTGAGGGTGAACTTTATCCATCAGCCATAAGAAGAAACATCCCTAAATAAATTTGCTTTTTTGTTTTCAGAGTTACTCAAGGACATTTCATGCCTCTACCAGCCTGTTTGCCCTAACCGTCACAGCTTTAAAACCAAAAGCACGAGCAGGGAGTCGAAGCTCGGTGCAGAAACCCAGTCCAAACCCAGCTGGGACAGCTGCGTCCAAAGCAGCAGGTTGTGTTTTAACCGGGTAGCTGTGCACTGAAAGCTAAATATATGAAAAGGTGACAGTCTGATCCCTGAGCCTTGCAGGCTGCCGTGTTTGGGAAAGGGCTAACCAAGAATCAAAAATGCTTTCGCTTGCACCAGGTTATCTCAGTTACTCACTGGATCCAGGACACTGAATGCCTCCTGAAGAGGAGAGTGCTGGTACTGGGACACAGGAGACGTGGTGCTCACTATCCCTTCCTAGAAACTGCTCTTGCCCTGAGGGGTAACTCTGCTCCCTCTCTTCCTGCTGACAGAGTAGCTAAGGCCACCGTGGGGATTTCTCGGCCACCACTACAGCAGCCAGGCACAACACAATGCTAATTTATCACTGAATTTGGAGGCAGTGAGCTGCTGGCTACCCTGTGGTCCTCGTTGTGATGACCACGGGTACAATGTTTGCTAGGAAAATGATGATTCACCACATATCAGAGGCAGTGGCTTCGGCTGCTCTGCTGGATCAGAGCTCTGCGCTGAGCTGGGAGCTCTGGTGAGAGCCAGACCTTTGCCAGGCTAATTTATATATTTTGTCAGCATGCTGGAAAGGAGCCTTTGGATATATTTTCGGCTCATGTCAAAACACGACACATGTTATTCTGATTCCAGCACTTGCATTCTAAAATGCTTTAAATCTGCTTTCATATTTGATATTTTTAAATAAGGAGTGTTTACATATACAGTACCATGGTGACAGGAAAATACAAATAAAGACAAGAGAAAAAATCCATGTGTGCATCAAACGCTATTTAGAACATATACACCATTGACATATCTAAATTAATCAGTAGGGTCTGGATGTCTTGTGACTATCATTTTGATCAATAGCAGAATAGGTATGATGATACATTCCCATTACAAATACCTTCTAGATTTTAAGGTCTCTGCCCAGTTCTTCAAAATCCACCACATAATTAACCCCAGAGAACGTGAATCAATCTCTTCCTCCAGCACCATCCAACACCATCCCCCTGCGATGAGCCTCCACCCTCTGACCACTGCTGTTACGACCCAAACTAGAGTTGACACAAGGTGCTGATGCTTTCTCCTGACTTGCTGCTGGGACCATCGAGGCACCCTGACCGGCTGGCCCCACTTTGCTAGCTGGTCCCACCGGCATCTTTCCTGAAGGTCTCTTGGACCTCAGGCAGGAGTAGGGTCTGGTCCAGATAAACCATTCCAGCAACCCTGGTCCCCTTTCTTGAAGGACCGTTGACCATGCTTTCACTTGAGTGGAGCTCTTGGTACTCTAGTAACACAAACAACACAAGCACATTCATTTTATATCACGAACATTCGCAAAACATAAATAAATATCCTCAAGAGTTTCCCAGGCATCAAAGCAAAAACTTACTTTCAGGAGAGTTCTATTTTAAAAGATGAGCAACCCAGGAAAAAAAAAAAAAAAGAAAAAAAGCACTGCTCCGTGATGACAATTTTTATTGAGCTCTGAAAACAAATTGACTGCACTCGCAGGCAACACTTATTAAAGTCTGGTAACAGGAACAAGAATGTAACACTCATCTTCCTCCCACTGCTATTTATTATGGGGTTTCAGACTACAGTTATACTACTTGGATCTTAGCTATGGAAGTCACAACCCCTGAGGGCTGTAAAAAGTTGCTGCTGTCATATATAAATCAGTCTTCTTCATAAAAATGACATGGTTTGACATGTAAGGATAATATTATAATATAACTACCACAGAGGTTTCATGCTTGGATACGTTCAAAAAGATGTTTCTCTTCATCTCTGACCACAAATACTTGTTGATGGTTTCTTGTCAGCTGTTTGAAAGCCTTAAAGAACTGCTATCTCTGCTGGGGTCTGCTCCTTGGCTGAACTTTTCATTAACCTTTGATCATTCTCCGGAGCATGTTTTTTACTGAGCAACTGAAGAATTTCAAGTGCTACAACGCGTTCGTATGTGTGTGGGAGAGAAGAAGAGGAGGTGAAGATTTTTATACACGTACGTCTTGTACAAATATACACCCGAGTCCTTAACTCTGAACAGGGCTAGAGAAAACACAAAAGGGTTTTTCTATTTTTAACACTTTGCAAAATCAGATGTGAGAATAAAGAGGATTTATTCTCCCCAGTTGACTTAACCTCTCATCCAGCCTCTTCGCTCCAGGGAAAAGAAGAGGAATGGTTTAAAGGGACCTGTCATCCCTGTACTCAGGGCAGTGTGGAGGTCTTAGCCAGGCTTCCCCATGGAGGTTTGGACAGAGCCTGGCACGAGAAGGTGGAGGTGCTGGAAGACTTCAAGCACTGAAGCAGTCTATGGGGGCACTGGGGGTCCACCAGTCCTGAGGTCAGCTAAAAACAGCATAGAGATACCAAAATCCAGCATAGTCCCCTGTCCCCTTGGGCTCCAAGGTAAGGTGTGGTTTCTTGTCCCACACATGGCGAGGTGGTTTTAAACCACGTCCCATCTCAGGCTGCCTGCCTGATCTCACCTCCAGCAAAAGCCTCTCCTGCCCATGCTAGTCTTGCAGGCGGAGAAGCTCAGGAAACACGGTGTGTTTGACGATGCTGGTCTCCAGCCAGTTCTAGCTGAACTTTGCAGATTCAACTGGTAATGCAAATATAATTAACTCAAGCTCTTGTTCTCTGCTGAGGTAGTTAGCAATGGCAAAGCTGTCTCTCCACAAACCATCAGGTTTGCAAAAAGCTAAAGTTTCATGCACACCTAAATAGCAACCAACTACAGCAGGCAGTTTGGAAATGGTGGGTGAGATGCCTGCTTCCCTCCCGGGACACTTCACGTGCCCTGTGGTGGCAGCTGGTTGGCAATCTGGCCACGAGCTTGCCAGCGACGTTGTCTGAAGGCAGCAGCACAAAACCCCTACAGAGGGGTCTGCGCTTGTGTCACAGAGCTGCAGATTTTTGGCATTGTCCCCAATACACTGAACACGGGTTCATTCATTAGGTAGAACAGCTCATTAGCGCACTGTGGATGCAAATATCCACTGTGATACGTTTTACCTTTTGTTCTGCTCCCTTGCAAGTTTAACGTAAAGGATTTTCTCCAAAGCAAACACACCCCACTAGCATTTGTTCATAGAGCTGCTTTTATGCATTTAATTCTCTTCCTGTGATATCACAGTATTCACCAGGCTCTCCACAAGTCATTTTTAGCATCCCTTTCCCTCCCAACAACCATCATGTCAAACAGCTTGCAAATGTTCACTAGCTTAAAGTGCAGGGTAAACTTGCAAGCTGGCAGCTGTACCACATTCCCAAGCATACAGAGCAGCTGTGGTCATGAATTCTTCCCACTCGCTCCTGTTTTGCCAAGGCAGGTTAATTGCTTCTTCATGCAAGCTGTCACCCTGGTGCCAGCAAAGCCATTAGATTTGGTGCACACTGGGAGCTGTAGTCTTTTGGGAGGTTTGTGTTTGCAAGGAGGATGCAAGACAGCAGTTCAGCTTTGAAGGCCCACCCTGATTTGTATTTTAGATGCTAGTATTTTTTTTCACTAAATGGGTTTCTCTGTACCAAGGATATAAATCTCTATATGTATCTATGAGTACAGGAGTGTAATGAATTTAAAATGCCTGAAAATAAACATGGCTCTTCTGTTCACAGCAGCTCTGTTGTTTCCAAAAAGGATTAAATAAATAACAGCATGTTACTTAATCATACCAAAATGCAGAAGCTGAACTGATTTGGGGATTTGAGGGTGTTAATTTTGTTTGGGGGAAATGCCTAAAGAGAGTGCCATTAAATAAATGGTTCTGGTCTCTAGCTGGCTGCTGGAGAAATGTATAAAGGCTTCAGGTCAGGCTTTTCACTGCCTGCAGTCTTTGCTTTGGGCGGTGCCCGTAAGCAGCAGAAATGGCCATGAGCAGTGTCTGAAGGTGAGGTTACATGGATGCCCACCTCTGCAGTGCTGAGGCATGTGTTTTCAGAGCACTGCTTTTAATCCACATGGATCAAATTCACAGGGCAGCCCCACACACAGGTACAGGTGAGGGGTTGGAAACTGTACATGCGGGCAGAAAGAGGTGGTCAGGAAGGTGGGAACATCTTAGACTGGCTTGGCTGCTAGAGCAAATGCTTGAGTAACTGCACCCAGAGCTTATTTCTGACAGGAAAAAAGGGATCTATTTTAACGATGTATTTGATATGAAAGAGCACGGTGCTTCAGTGTGTAGCTTTCAATAAGAGGAAAGCAGATATGACAGCTGAGGCTTCACAATGTTAGAAATGGGTCTTCCAGACTCTAAGACAAGAAAAACAAACACTGAAGGACAAATTTATGGCTAGAATAATAGACTGGTGGGTTTGGGGGGACATGCTTGAAAGAAGCTTCCCTTGACAGCTTCTATATTCGTCTCACGCTGCCTACTTTTCATGCAGTGTCCCCACCCCCACAAACTTCTCAGCTCGAGGTAGAGCTGGAGGTTTAACTAATTCCTCAAAGCACAGCTAAACTGTCTTGGGAATTATCATCGCGAGTGTGTATGCTGTGCTGCAGAGCCGGAGACAACCGCTTCAATGCAACTTGGGTTTACTGCAGTCTGGGGAAGGGCTTGTGGGATGCTCAGGATGTTAAGGACCAGAAGCAAAATACACAGAAAGTCGTTTGCAAAAGGTAGCAAAGTATTTTTTGGTCACTGACAAAAAAACCCCAGCTTGCATTCAGGGAGGGAGGCAAAGAAATGGAAAACCAGTTTCAGAATCTGAGCTTGGTGTATCAGAACAATGTTACCTGCATTTATACACGGGAGGGAAAGGAAGACATGTAATATATACACATATATGTCTCTGGAGTTGCTTGGTTACTCAGGCAGTTTGACTTCGAGGCACAGCTTGGCATTCTGTGCCTTTGGGAGCTGGGTAGTATATGGGGAGCCGGAGAAGTGTTTGGTGGCAATGGAAGAGGAGAACTTCATCCTCACTGCCCTTCCCTGCCAGGCACTCTTCCAGTGGTCCCCTCCTAGACATATGTCGTGTTGCTCTGTATTACCATTAACCCCAGAAATCAATTGCTGGTAGCTCTTTCTGGTACACTCGATATTCTATTTTCTTCTGTTATGCTTCTCTCTTCATTTTATCCCACCAGACCCTGGGGACATTGTTAGTACTCAAAGTCACTTAACCTTCCCTGTCTTAAAAGTGACCTGTCTGTATCTGAACATTCTTTTTTTCACACTTTGGCCGGTCTTGCCCATTTAACTGTCTTCTTCAATACATTAGAAGAAATTGCACCAGTATGGATTGCTTTCACTAAGCTCTCGGTTTCTTCACAATTTTTCTCTCCAAGAATCGCATATCTGCCTTTACTTGCCAAACCCTTAGTTTCAGGTTACTGACTTTCTAGACACATCTTCTGATGAACTAAAGGATTTCTAAATTTCTGCTAAATGTTCTAGTATTCAATAGAATATCATTCCAATTTTAAACATACCAACAAATTCCCTGCACGTTGTGGCCTTCTTAAGTAATATTAAGTTGTATTTCCATACAACCATGCAAAGCTTTGTAAAGAAACTGTGTAATTTTCTACAGTTTCACAAAGTTGAAGGGGTAGAAAGAATATCAAGATGACTACTGAATAAATGACTGTACAAATAAAACAGCTCAAGTGTAAAACACGCTCAATTATCATATTCTCATGGTATGCAATACACAGATTTCCATTTATATTTCTTTATTATCTGGACCCACCATAATTTTTTAAAAAAGTTATCCTTCCTCCGTTTTTGCTTGTTTCTACAAAACAGGGGCAAAAGATTTTCAGAGAACATTACCATATTTCTTCTCTTACAAAGACTCACACTTTTATTTAATTCAGATACTGTGACACCTCTAACTAGTTCTCATTTTCGGGAATGGGTTCTATGTATTTTGAGTTGTTCCTTTTGCCTAACAGATAAATAAGAATACAACTGGAGAACTCTAAAAATTAAATAAATTCCACCATAGCTGGAATAATTGAAGGTTTGCTTTCCTTTCCTAGACATCTTTGAGATCCAAAGCCAGCGAGTCCAGCAGTGTTTGCCCAGGTTTCACCCTTACCACTGTAAGTCTGTTTTTCAGCAATGCAAATGCACTCTTTCTATCAAAAGGGTTTACTGCAGTAGTGGCTATTTACAGCCAGGGAAAGATATTTGGCTGCTCTTTCTTGTACCCTCTCTGGTTTCCTACGACTCTGAGGAGTCTGTCCACACTGTGTTGCCAAAGCAGAGACAGTGTTTGTGCATGGGCAGCCGAACTATTTAAGGTCAATTTTAGTCTTCCCAGTTTCTAGGATTACCCATATGCTTGTGATGAGTTTTTCCATTGGATAAACCTGAACATGATGCTACAGCCTGTGGCAGGAGGGAGAAACCCAGGAACTGCCTGAGACACCAGTGCCCTTTAGCAACAGCACACGTAGCAGGGAGCTGAGCACCCTGTGTTGTCTTCCCAAGCAAAGAACTGTAGGTGCAAGCAGACGCTTTGCTTTGGTTGTATTTAATCTGGAGTTTCACCCTTCCTGCGTATACCACTCCGATTTCATGTTACAGGAGACAAGTTAGTGCAACAGGCTCTGCTTCCAGAGCTGAGGGCAGGGGATCTAAGCTGATGCTCCATTCCTGGGGGGCTCAACCGTGCCTGGGGACAGGCGGTGTCCGCTGTAATCTTTATGGCAGAGTCTTCAGCCTAGGACATAAGCTTTTTAAGATGAAGCTTAAATAAGGAACCAATATTTTACAGGCTTGATGACACAGAGCTATATCAGTATGCTTTCCTGTCAGTAAACCCTGAAAATATCTTGTCTTTTTTAAAAAACCTCTTTCTTACATAATTCGCTCTCCAAAAATATACTTGAGCCTTTTCATAACAGCGACCAAAAGCTAACAGAAAGTGAGTGCATTACCTAATGTGCTGTTGTTAGGTAATTTTATATATTTGCTTGCTAAATAATAAAGTAAAATACATTAGTTCCTATCAAATGTTTCCTGAATGCATTTCAGCAGGAGCTTATTGTTATTTATTCATCTGTTGGATTGCATCTGTAAAAGCTGAAGCTGTTTCAAGAGTGTATGTGACTGGAATAGGCTAAATGGAGAAGCCATGAATCGGGAATGAAGCCAGCAAGTCATTAATTAAGGAGCTGTACAGTTTGCAGTCAGATTTGTGTATTGCAAAAACCGCCTAAAATCAGTTCCTGACTTCTCCCAGTTGCAGAGGTGTCACTGTTTGTACGTCCCCAGTTCAGTGCGGCACTCGGAGCATGGGATCGCCGACCGCAGTGCCCTGGGCAGCGAACCGCTGCGGTGGCCCTGCCGCTCTTCGTGCACGAGGTGTAGGAGCTGGAGCACCAGAGCCAGGTGTGCGCAGCAATGCTGTGCCACAGCAGTGTCCGGTCCGGGACTGCCTGCAGGATTCCACCTCATGCGCGCTCTCCATTTCTCCCATCCCATCACAAGAGGCTGTGGAGGACTCAGAGGAGAGCTACAGTGCTAGGCATCAGCTTGCTGTTTCTAGCTTGACATGGCTTTATCTTCCTAGAAGGTGTACAGTATTCTTTGCACCCCATACACGCTGCCAAGTCTGTATTTCTAGCCACATCTATCCACGTGTGTCTGAATGGACTTCGTTGCAGAAATAGCTGAGACGGAGATGGGGAAGCAAAAGACAGCAGCTGTACTTTATAACTGAAGCCATTTCAGATCCTTCAGGTCTTATTTCATGATGTTACTTCTCTGGCCTCTCTCAAAAAGCCTCATGTAATGTGGTCAAGAGATACGTGCCTGGCTAGCACAACTGGCTTTTCCTGTGTCACTACGCTTGTAACCCTTTTGACTGTGCTGTCAAAGTGTGGCTCATGCCATTTCAACAGCGATAGAATTACGTATTTAAATTATACTGTATCTTTAATTTTCAGTTCACATATGTACAGTTACTTGGCCAATTTGCATTTGAAAATGATGAAGTGGAAGATTCACTGGAGAACAACAGCTGCTCAAACAAATGAAAAGCATTTTCTTATTTTATTTACCCTGGAACAATAAGCGTGGATACAGCATCTGGTCTTCCATGAGGTCTTTGCTTCTTATCCAGCTTCCAGCTGGAATGACCGAGAGTTAGAGTGATCTACTGACCCTCTTCAATGTCTTTATTGCTGCCACCCAAAACAGAACAAAGCATCCTAGCTGGGTCCCTTTCGTGCTAATCCCTGAATCAATACGTTTCCAAGATCATTATTGGGCTTTCATGCATTGCCAGAAGATTGTGTTCCAGCGGTTCTCTCATTCCCTGTGTTGTATAACCTTTGGAGCATTCTGTTATAAATCACTTTAACTTTCATTGTATATCACCCTCCCCTTGTGTAATAATTGGGAACGTGGGAAACCATTTCTTCATATCTTCCCGGAGACTGGAAAGCCCTGAGATAAAGATGAAGCTGCAGCTAAAGTTCTTTTGAGTCCTCGAAGAGAAGGCAGTCTGTGCAGGATGCTACTATGACCTTACCTCCTGCAGCATTCCTGTCAGGAACAGCGAAGTTTCTTCAGTTGCATAGCATAAAGGCACCTGGATGACAACTTCCTGTGGCCGAGACGTTCATTTTGTGTTACAAAACCAGTGACGTGCAAAGACTTCAGCACCTTACAGGAAAGAAGGGAACACTCAGCAAATCTTCGTCTGTTCAGAGAACGGACACCTCCTCCACCAACAGCTCTGAACCCGCACCCTTGAGGCGCTGGCTCTTGGCAAAAGGCCCATGGGAGGTACAACCCCATCGCCTCCTGGGACATCGTGGAAAACAAACTGCCTGTTATTGTGAGCGGGAACAAAGTGCTGGAGAGCAGCAGGCACCTTTGTCTTCTAATTAGCACCGATGGCTAAAGCTCTTTAGAGAAGGGACTTTCCCACTGTGTGTTTGCACAGAGGGAGCCGATTCGATGAGGGCAGCTGAATGCTGCCATATAAATAATGAACTACACAATAAAAACTACGAGACTGGTTCAATTGAGGGAGAAAAATAAACGCAGCAAACAAATTCATCAAGTTAGTTAGAAATCTCATGTCAAGACCCAGCAGAGATTCTTACCAACTTCCTCAGAAAGTCCAGATTGCAAACAGTATTCCATAAGCATAAAAAAATACTTTGGACACACCAAACTTTCCAATGTCTAGCATCTGCCCAAAGGGGAGAATGAGCCCAGATTTCCTTTTCTATCTGTATTCACAGTGTCTAATGCAAGCCTGACCTTTTGAAGAACCAGCTTTGCATATTCATTCCCCGTGGCAATGAAGAGTTACTGCTTGATCTCTCGTCTAGCAAGAAAAAATTAACAAAATATTTAATTCGACAATGGCTGTATATTATCCAAGCAGGCAACCTTGCGATGTGCAGGGAAAACATTTGTGTAATAAACCATGATAAGGGCTGTGAATACTGCCAGTGCTGCAGAGCTCTGGGCTCAGAGCCACTCTCCTGGCTTCGCTCAGATGTTGCTATTGATCTAATCCGCAGCGAGACGATCACAGGAGACACCCCTTACATTATTTAGCTTGGATTTGAGGGTGGATGAGGGTTTTTTTTTTTTTAAGTTTTCTTCTTTATTCTTCATTTCTGTTATTATTAATCTAACACATTGTTAGGAAATTTCACAGGCCAATAGCTCTTACCTTTCACGACACATTATTAATCAAGAATGAAGAAAATACTGCATTCCTCATACACTCAAGCTACATGACCAACTCCAAGCTTGCCACCTACCTGCAGCATAATGCAGGGATTAGCCACAGCAGCACACAGGTGATGAGGGCACGCAGGAGCATTTTGTGGGGCAGGGAGCAATGGAAGCAGGGTCTCCCAGTTACTGCACAGCTCTTAGCTGAGCAGGAGCCCGCGGGCCTACTTTATGCAGACACACAGGGCAGCCAGAGCCAGGGAGGATGTGAAAGATGCCAGCTCTTCAAGAGATTGATATCTGACAGGGGAAAAGCGCAGCCAGCTGAAAAAGATCTGACATTATGATGCCCTGCTTTGCACAGAGATGCAATACTGGCTGTCTCTTTGTCTGCACATGGGTGCTTACCGGTCCTGAACTGGTGAGTCTCAGCATGCTGAACCCATTACTTAGGTCTGGTGTTCCTGTCCCTGCTGCCCTCCAGTCGAATTCACTCAGTTTAGGCATCTCAAGCAAGATTTTGATGACAGTTGCAGTCATAGCACTGTAGATGTAGGGAATAAACAGACCCAATCTCAATGGCTATACTAGTTTTTCTATTTTCCAAACAAGCTTTTCTTAGTAGGACTCATCCTGGAAGCATTAAAAATCCACAAGGAGATTTTCAAGAGCAAAGGATGGAGTTCAGGCTCTGAGGAGGTCCCTTCTGGCCAGGCTACTGAGCCAGCAGGCAGCCCGTGACCCCACCCCATGGAAATGGCAGGCTTCGTTTTCACATCTGGTCCCCATGTAAAAGGGGGGATTGAGCAAGAATAAGATGCACAACTGAGTTGCCATGGTTTAATGACTTCTCACACTTCATCTGCTGCCTGTTTGGAGGAGTTCAATGTCATTAGGGGTATACAGCATCTAGCTTAACAGGACCCTGGACGTAGCAGTGAACCTGCAATACAAGCTGTATGAAGGGCACATGGAGTACTCCATCCTCAGTGCTTTCTTTTCTGCTTACTTC
>Ga0065711_1037049_pt1 | contig 20254 bp, 13 predicted proteins | sample Hoacrofraction12_FD_59098 | JGI IMG/M metagenome (GOLD analysis project Ga0065711, IMG submission 59098) | Hoatzin crop microbial communities from Cojedes, Venezuela - Epithelial fraction 12 v2 (version 2) | ecosystem: Host-associated > Birds > Digestive system > Esophagus > Crop | place... | reverse complement strand
TTTTTTTTTTTTTTTTTTTTTTTTCATTCTCACTTGCTTATAAGGAGTCATTTTTCCTCGCTGTGTTAAGAAGCACACTAAATTAAATTCCCGTAAGGTATAAGAGGGAAGACAGGATACCCCTAAAACAAGGCCTCAACTGGCAGCGTTCCTCCATAACAAATGCTGCTAAAATGAATGTGAACGCCCAGCACGACCTCCGGGCTAGCCAGAGGACAGAAGCATGGGGCAGCTGTGCCACAAGCTGGCAGCAGGGCAGGAACTCAGGGTCCGCAGCATTAATCAGGACAGGTTTGCAGCATCAGCAGGGCTCCCATCCCACCTACCAGGCAGCAGATTCTCCCTTATACTGAACGGTACTGAAAATATTTCTTTTGCAACCTTTCTGCATCGTACAAGCTTCACTGCAGGAAAGGATGGATTTTATTACTGTTTCTAATACTACTAGCTGTGCTCAAAGGTCTTTCAAATAGAATCATAGAATCATTTAAATGGGAAAAGACCTTTAATAACATCAAGTCCAACTGTAAACCTAGCACTGCCAAGTCCACCACTAAACCATATCCCCAAGTGCCACATCTACACGTCTTTTACATACCTCCAGAAACAATGACTCCGCCACTTCCCTGGGCAGCCTGCTCCAATGCTTGATAACCCTTTCAGTGAAGAAATTTTTCCTGATATATATAAATACATGGCTTTCATATTCTCCCAGTATCCCAAAGAAGACCCCAAGTTGTTACAGTAAGTATCAGAAACTGAAAAAATAGAAGGAATTATGAAGCAAAGACGGATAGTTCTTAGATTGGATGTTTGTCTAGTCCAGTCTGGGACACAGGTTAGATCATCTCAGATCATTCTGAAGACCTGGTTTCAGCTTCAGAAGAAAGCTGTAGTCCCAGAAGACTCTGCACTTCTGTGCTTTAGGGTAAACAAAGAGTTATTTCAACTAGTCACCTCATCTCCCCCACCCCTCATGCTTCCCAGTGGAACTGGCTAAAGAAGCAGGACTTACATAAATACATGTAAATATATACACCTACAGGAGATCCTTCCTTGCCTCCACAGCTCATCTCTTCTATTTATCTGTGTCTTGCCAATATCTGGCAGTATTCACGTTATTTTTAGTAAACTTGCACAGCCATTCTAAGTCATCAAGTCATGTGCATTCCCAAAATGAAAAGATGAAAGCACTATTGAGCTGGAAGCAATGATAAAACACTGAATTTGATTATACTTCAGCTAGCTATTGAAGAGAACAGAAATGGGAATGTAAACCTAGTTTGAAAGCTACAAAGGGTATTCTGAAATTTCACAGCTTGTGTTTACAAGAGAAAGAACACGTGAAATAATAAAGAAAAGGTTAAAAGAAAAAATTAAGAACTCCGAAAAAACGGGGAGCTTTAATAAAGGAATTAGATGGAATTCTTTCAGGAAAATAATTTCTTAAGAAGAGAAAATAAAAATAATTGTAAGTCTCCAACAGCACGTGCATCTGATGGAACACCGAGTCTTTATAAAACCTGGATTCTTCTGCAGAAATACTAAGGCAGCTTGTTGACCTGAGAAAGAAACACTAATCAAGGCAAAACAAACTTTCATAAATATGTATGCATTGCAGTACACTGATGCCATGTATTTTAACATTAAATATGGATTATAAATTGCTCTAAAAAACTTTCTTTATTCTATATTTAAATTTACTCTCACACATTTATATGTATGTTTGTGTGTACAACAGCAAATATACATATATGTGTGTTTGTGTGCACATTTTTGCAGTCTTCTCAGTAAGCAAGGTTTCCCTATGCTGTGTCAATATGGACTTTAGCATTCGAAACAGCTATGAGTGAAATTTCCTTTGTAAATCAGTAACCAGTCTCAGTCCATAACTTGCCTAACATACTGTTTTTCAGCTGCTGTAAAATGGCAGTACGTGAAATATTCGTTTGGGGCTGATGGAAATATTCACCACAGCTTGGGCCAACCTACCCAAGACTATCTTCCAGCTGAAGCTACAAAATTTTTAATTCATGGTTCTAAACAGTAAAGCTCACTTCCCGCGCTGTGTCCTAGTGTTTCCTACACACCGTAACTGCTAGGCAGTAGTTCAGGAAAATCAGCATCTACCCAATGGCCCAGCATAACAACTGGGAGCCTGATGGACCTGCAGCATTTCAATTTTTTGGCACCTCTACATGACACAGAGGCAAGATCTCATGTAACTGCCACTCTACCAAATGCTGGATTCTTCTGTTCCTCTCAGCGACTCACTAAATGTATTTTTCCATACGGAAAATGCTACTTTCATCATTCATACCAGAAATTTCAATCTCTGTACAGCAGCCAATGTTGAAACTTAGCTGTGATCTGGATCAAAGTGTTAGGCTATAGCTCCAGAGGCAACCAAGAGAGGGCCAGATGAACTCATACGCTGGTCCCTCGATCATTTCCACTGCTTAGCTGTCAGCTCGCTTCACAGCTTTGTCCTGAACTGTTCCAAAGGGCGCTTTCCAAGACAAAGCCAGACGTGGCTCCAGGGATGGTTTGCACTCCTGGGACTGCTCCTTGCAGGACTTGTGGATGAGACCACACCAAGGACACCTCGTTCTATCCTGTTCTTTCCCCCAACACAAGTGCAGCAGGCTTTGCATCTCCAAAACATCCTGCATGCCTATCAGCCCATCAGGCATACAACAGACCCTTGCTATTTTATATTACAAAAGCACAATTCTATGGGTTGCAAAGCAATTCTTGCATTACCTCAGGCAGCTTGAACTAAAGAAAAAACCAGCCCCACCCACACAGTTACATTTTAAACTCACTGCAGCGTCCCGTCCCTTAGAGCTCACAGAAAACGAAGGCCTAAATCTTACAAAGTGTGGAATCGCCAGTCAGCTTTGAAGAGAGATGGCCCTAACCTGCATGGATGAGAGCCAGAGTGAGCAGCTTGGCCATAGGGCCAGGAGCAAGGCCCTGACCCTCTTTCATTTAGCATAGCATCCACACAGAGGAACAGCATACAGTGGAAGGTAATAAAAAAACCTAACCCTCTAAGCACAGAGATTACGAATTGGAATAAGGAGATGCTAACCTGCCAGTCCCCTGGCAAAAGTAGTCCATGGGTCCTCCAAGAGTCCTTGAAGTAAACATGGGGAACCTAAACGTTCTCTTACATGCAACCTTCTTGATGCTCAGTCAAGACACCAAAGATAAAATTGCCTCCTGATGTTAAAAAATATGTATGCACAAACATTTGAGTTTAGGGCTTTACTATTGTTGATCTTGTTAATTAAATACAAGTGATAATCTTGTTTTGCCAGAACTAGGAAAGAAGCTAGCTCAAGCCATAATTGCTTACACTAAGTAGAATCTGACTGCTCTTTTCCTGACTAGACAAAAGATAGCATTTATTTGCTCTGGGTTCTAGCTTCTGGCAGAGCTCTGGCTGCAGTTACCATTCCATGCAGGCACCTAGGTCAGGCTGAATGCTCCCAAAGACAACAGCTGGAGAAAACAGGACACACTTAAGCATCAAAGCAAGCGCTGCGTGCAATTGTGGGCATCACGTTTTAAGAGATGTCCACAATCTGTGGACATCTTTTTTTTAAAAACCTGAAGGAGTCCAAAGGCAACAAGTAACCATGGTAGAAGTTACAAAAAAACCCCTCACAATCTATCAGAAACTGGTGAAAGAAATGGTGTGATTAGTTACGGTGGCAAATGGGGAAGGCAAATGTATGAAAGGCTACTACAGGAGGTGGTAATTAGTTTTTCTTTATGTCCATCTCATGTAGGACAAGAGGTAATCAGCTTAGTTTGCAGTAAGGAAGATTGAGGTTAGATATTAAGAGAAACTTTATCGCTATCCTGATAGATAAGCACTGGAAGAGGTTACCAGAGAAGGCTCTGGAATGGTCTGGCTGCAAGCTTGAAGAACAGCACTGGCTTAACCAGAACAGTTCCATTCATCTGGATCTGCATCCCGGCGGGCTAGAAGCCTTTCCTGATCACACACTTCTGTGCTCCTTCTCTGCACCTCAGAGGAGGAGGAGGAGGGTATCTGTGGGATACATTTCTCCTCCCTCAGGCTCCAGCAATTCTGGTAGACACAGGAGGGGCATCAGAGAGCAAGCAATGCCACAGAGCATGCCTTGCTCCTGTCTTTTTAAGACAACATCTCCTATGGTTGGAGCATCAGGGAGACACCTTAACTCCTAGGTCATCTTTCTAGCCTGATAGTTTCTATCAACCATTCATTCCTGAAAAACAACTGCTTTGTAACAGTCCATCAACAGCAACCTAAGGATGAGCCTCTGGCTGTGAGTGTGAGTAGCATAACTGCAACCTCCAGTAACAAAACTAACGCTTAGTGAAGACTACGTAAGCTTGTCAAAATACCCCATGACATAAAAAGCACTGCACTTTCTAATCTCTAGAGGAAGGGGATGTTTTCTTCTTCACTGTAGAGTTTTTTATATAGCAAGCACTGTCTGTCTGCATTGGGATATATTCATCAGAAGGTTATGATGTCAACAAAAGAAAATTCAGCTAATTACTGACAGCATACCTAAGGTACATTTACTCAACACAACACAACAGAAGTACTATCTGGCATTTTGCATTCTCAGATTCAAATCTATAACAACTGCACAGAGCCTCCCTCAGCACGTAACATTAAAAAAAGAGAAGCAAGGCACTGTTTGAACCCGGTGCATGTTCCCCTCTGGAGATCTGTGTTCAAACCCAGTTGTAATTCATAAATGAAAATGATCCAAAGGTCACATCCGAAGTCTCTAGTGAACTCAGTGCTGGCACCAGAAGGTTTGCCAGGACTAGATGAGGCTGGCAAAGTGCCTGCACCAACAAAGCCTGCAGATGGTTGTCAGGGGGAAGGGGAGAGAAAAGTGTGTATGGTTTGGGGTTTTTTTTGGTGTTTGTTTTCTGGGTTGGTTTTTTTGGTTTGTTTCTTTTGTTTTGTTTTTTAAATGGTGAGGGCTACATAAGACAAGGAAACCAAATAACCTCTGGGACTCCCACATGAGATCATCAGGAGGATTAGATCTAGCACAGTCAGCTCCTACTTCACTGCCTCCTGTAGCCTTCAGTGTGAGGACAGGGAAAGGGGTACTGAGCTGGACTGACTTTTACAGCTTTTTCTTTTTATCCTGAACAAACTAATATCCTATTAATGCCACAAACCGACAGTTACCATACATGTAAGGAACTCATTCAGCCTACTTGCATCTATGAAGTTACATACAGTCTCATCTGAATGAGAATTTCAAGTTGCAGCTTCTGCTGTGAAACAAAGCAGCTGAACAAATGAACACTGAATAGTGGGTGTTTAGATCAAGAAATTGGAAATACTGGGTAGTACAATGCAGGGCAGATCTTCACCAGTGGGTATAGAACTACTGCAGTTAGTCTATGGAGAGCCAGCTGGTCTTCCTCCCTTCCATCTGCTACACTACAAAAACATCAGAACACGCACTTATACGTAAACCGCAACAGAAGAGAATGCTATTGATAAAGCTCTTCCAGCCATATTCTGAAACTGCAGAAGAGAAAGGGGTTACCTGCAAGACTAGGAAGTGGAATGAAAGTGTAAGATAAAGCACAAAGTCACAAACAGAACTGATGTGATGGTGTGCTAGCAAGATGCAATAAAATTATGAAAAAAAATCAGAGTCTGGCCAAACTATTCTTAAATATTTACCTCAAATACTACAAAAAGTACTGTGAAGTTGTAGGGATCAGATTCCTGTTCTCTCTCTCATATGCAACATGGAAATTGAGAAAAACTTCAGGAAAATCAGTCACCTTTAGAGCAACACAAGGTCAACGAGAATCATGGGGAGAGCAGAGTCGCCCTCTCCTGAGCCACCAACACAGTTTGCAGCACAGTGTCCCAGGACAGACTTCATATAAGCATCAACTCTACCTGCTTGTCTGACTTGTAAGCCACTGGAAAAACAGTTGCAAATGGGCATGCTTGCAGTTGCAACCACACACAGTCATGAGGGAACTGTCATCAGAAACATCATTTTTGGAAGTCCTGCATTTATATGGATACTGCATACTCCGTATGGCCTGTACTCCTGTAGACCGGAATCCTGTAGATTTTACTTTAGTTTTATAACCTTGAGATAACAACGTACAGGGAGGTCACGATCTTCATTTTATAGTTTTCTGTCACCAACATTAAATAAGTAAATAAATCACCACAGAGCAAACCAGGATAAAACTCACTCCCCTGAATCCCAGGATGGTCCCCTACCTGCTCTCACTTGCAACTTAACATTTAGTTAGATACATTTTAATAAGGAATGAGACAGGCTGTTTAACGTACCCAAAATGACTCTCTGGGTCGCCAGAATGTCTGTGTTCTTGGACAGGGCAGCTTCTGAGAAGGGGGGCCAAATGTCCATCAAGTCTGACGGCAAAGTGGTTAGCTTGTTGCTGGAGATGTCCAGGTAGGTGAGGTTTCCCAGGTACCGGCCAGCATCAGCAGGAATGCTGGTCACTTTATTGTTGTGTAAATCAAGAGTCCGTAGGTTGGGCATCTCTGCCAGCGATTCCCAAGGGAAAGTCGAGAGCAGATTACCATCCAGCCGTAGCTCATGCAGTTGTTTCAAGTTATAGAAACTGCTGATATCAACATTGGCTACACAGTTGTAAGTTACCCATAGGTATTTGAGATCTACTAGGTAGTAAAAGGCTTCAGTCGGAATCCTTCGTATGACAGTCTTCTCTATACGAAGTTTTACAGTATCCACAGGAACATTCACGGGGATCTCATACATGTCAGGATCATTACAGAGCACAGACCTAGCATCAAAAAACCAAAACAAAACAACAAAAAGAGGCGAGAGATATTGGCATTTCATTATCAGAAATTTGTATTTCAGATTTAAACGCAGATACTATTCTTTCTGCAACCCTACTCGCAGAATAAAGAATGTCAAATCAAGAACAGTTATCTGCATTTAAAAACTGAAAAGACTAATGTAATTTTCTAAAGATAAAAATAATACAAAATAGCAATGATACTTTCACATGAAATCTAGATTTGCTTTATTCAAACACGTGTAAGCACCATCTTCTGTCCATCATTCCACTGACAACTGAAAAACCAAAACCATTGCACCAGGAATAATACGTGCATGTATCTCAAGTGGGCACTGCATGCCATCTGTTTTACTGAAATTCAGGCTGTTGGATTAATAATTTCTAATTTTTCTGCATGACAAAGATTCAAAGTAACTGGCTATATTTACATTTCAGAATAGACTGAAAATTGAGAATGTTAGCATATTTCTCTAAAGAAGAGCTTCCTAGCCCTATTTCTGGTAGCTACATAGAAATGACCTGCTTTTTAGAGGTGCTAAGAACTTTCTGCTCCCATTGTTCTCTGTGAAATGGGATTTCTCAGCATTTTGAAGAATCTGTATGTTTCCACTTCTTTGGGGTACATTGTTTGCACATATTAGCTTGAAGATTTTGCTCCCCTCAATAAGCCCATCTTCAATTTTCTCCCCCTTTCCTCTACATTCTTCCTCTATTTTACTTACTCCTCATGCAGCTTTATACTGTGACAATAAGTAGCAATGACAAACAGCATCTCCCAAAACCGACATGACAACACCCAGATCAAATTTCAAATTAACCTCTTTATTACCAAAAATTATATGATTTTCTTGCAGATTAAAAAAGAAGAGAGTACTGTTTCATTTCATTTAAACCAGAATCACCTTCCAGTAGACAACTAGTTTGTAGAAATAGCAAGGACATTACAATAGCAGGAAAATCAAGGAGCAGAAAGAAATTGCCTTCTGCAAAAACTGAAGATTTAGAGTAGCTATTTGCTAAGTACAAAGCCATAATCACCATCTGCTCCTATTCAGGAACACCACTAGCCATATAACACCAGTGTAAAATATGCCTTTATTTCAATCATGCTAGAACTAATTTGCAATATACGAGAATCTTATTTTCAATCAATTTATTCAACCCTTTTCCTTACAAATTGCCTCCTATAACAAATAATAATATACATACCTTGTTCCAGTGCCATCACTTCTGCCATGGTAAACACAAGTGCATTGTGAAGGACAAAAACCATGCACTTCTTCAAAAAAGCTCATTAGCAGGTAGAAGTAAATAAACAGATACATGGCTTCCTCTCAGCAGAACTGATACGAAAAAATTTGAAAACTTTATTCCTAGGCACTCATGTGCAGTGTGCTATGAATGCGAATGTAGACATCCATTTAGTAACAGGAGATTACATCAGATTAGCTGAGATCTGTAGTTGCTTAACCTTCAAATGTATCCCGAAAGGGATCAGTTAAACCAGCTCATTCTTTATGCTGTCAGAAGAACACACTCTGTTTCACATCATATCCAGCATGTTTCAAGGCTATTATAATATGTAGTTTGCAGGGTTAGTATGTAATATTTCTTTGCTCCTTCTATGACACAATGCATTATTACTGTCCGTAAAGTGTTACAAAGTTCCTGCAGGAAATCTAGTACAGCTTGAGGATATCGGCTGCATTTTCTTTAATACTAAAAATCACAAATTAATAGGAAGTCTAGATTCCAGAACTTTGACAAAAAAATGTGTAAAAACAGGTTTTTACCAAAAAAAAGTAAATTTTAAATGTTACACACTGCAAAGCCAAACTTCAGATGCATGCATACATAATAATAGATATTTATTCTCAAAAATCTGAGAATCATCAAGAGTGCATGTACTAACATTGATAAATAGGTCTATACACAGTCATCTCTTCCATCCTGAAGAAATCCATTGCTCACATAGCCAAAGGTATTTTTTGAAATTACACAACAGACCTGTATAATGATGAGATTGACTTAGAAATGATAAGAAATACCACAAGGAATGAAAACCATAAATATTTACTTAGTTTTACGTGCCTCCCAAGCATCAGGCTTTAGGGTGCATTTTGTCTCACTTTGAAGATTTGCTGTGCAGTCACAAGCACGGGAAGCATACTACTGTTATTAAAAAAAGCTGTCTTTCCTATATATTCATTTGGTTGTGTGAGCCAAAACTTCACAAATACTTTAAATATCCTGAAATTCCTTCACAATCCTAGAAGCTGACAACAGGTTCTGTAGGGTTTGGCTAGGTATTTTGATAACATACTCACAGACACAGAACTCTGCAAGGCATAGCAACATGGACACTTGGTAATGAAATATATTCACATGGGGATAATCCAGAGTATTTAAAGTCTGGAAAACTTTCAAGGGAAGTTGAGGGAAAGTAATTCATGAAAGGACTTACAGGTGTAAAATCCACATTACTGAATCCAAGTGCTTCCTGCTTCAGTCTCTCCCTGCCCCTGTCACCTTGTCCAACCCCGTGAGAGTCACAGTGAACACCTCACTAGCCTTTTTTGTTTGGGACAGACACATTAGGCCAATAAACCTCACTTTCAAAAACTGAAGCATTAGCGGGTTTTTTCTTTTTTTTTTTTCTTCTTTTTAACCTATCTAAGAAGATTACTGTGTTTAACAGAAAACAGATGGCTGGCTGGGGCAGATTACTATTCCAAAAGATTAATCTTCCAAAAGATTAATTAACTTTAACCCAGATTTTACTCCTTTCCATGTGACTTATGCAGGCAAATGACATGAGTTCTATGATGTCAGTGCATTCTGAGATACAGTCATGGGCAAGGCATTGTTTATAGTTATCTCTTGTCTCGTCTGACATCGCACCATTGCCAGGATTGCCCTCCGAAACCTGCAAAGGACAAGAAAGGGAAAGCAGAAAGATCACTAGCTGGAGACACAAATATAAAGAAGAACTGGGTAAGCTAGCCTCAAGTATTACAACAGTTTTCAATTTTAGTAAAACTTCCTTAATAACAACCAGTGTATTTGGAATTCAAAAAGGCCTGAGTCTTTTTCACTTCCATGTACAGGAATAACTGAGTTAAGTTCAATGTTTCTTTTGTAACAGGGGACACAGCAGATTTGCTTATCCCAGGACAGAGTATAGTCACAACAAAGATAAACTGACAGAATGGGGAAAAAATGAGATGGCTTTCCATTGACTCAAAGGGACCAGATAAGGTCACCTAGACTGAGATCACAGGCTCTACTTGTATGTTGGTAGTAGAGAAAGGAAGCATGCTCCTTTGCAAAACCCAGTTCCCAGTCAGAGGCACTGGCTTGGTTAGAACATTTGATATGCTTGCTCAAAACAGAAGAATGGACTTCACTTATTTAATGAAAAGTGTCAATCCATCCTAGTCAGTCAGAATATGACACATCTCAAATCAAGCAAGGAAATCCACAGAAGTTACATGTCACTAAGCCAACACACATTTTGGTCACAGTCATTAAAACTAGTCTACTGCTGATGCAACTCAAATTTCATAATGTGTCCCTCTAAGAAACCACAAAGGGACTTTCAAAACTGTCTTACAAAAGCTTCGTTAACGTGTTCTCAAATATCTTTATCAATTCAGTATGTTCTGATGACGACCAAACCAATTTCTTTTACACTTTCCTGTGCAAAATGTCATCTCTGGTATATCAACAGTGGCTTACTTTTTGATCTCTTCACTAATCAGTTTGGCATATGCTACAGATGATCATTCTACAGTTACATGATATGCTAAAATAATGCAGTAGACTGATACTAAATTAGGAGCACTCACTTTTTGTTTGCAATTACATAAATGCAGGGATTATAGAATGTGGAAGATTTTGCAAATAGAGGAGCGATGATGGCCATTGCAGGAGAAATTTTCCTTGGGTCTCCAAAGGAAGACCATAAACACACAATAGAATATGGAGACCATGCCACCAAGAACATTACAATCATCACAACAGACATCTGTAAAACAAGAGGAACAGACACATAACCAGTACTACCTGAAGATGAAGAGCTCATAACTTAACGCAAGCTGTCCAGAACCAAATAACCACACGTAAACAAGCACATCTGACAAATTTTGACAGGTTATAATGAAATCTCACCTTCGGGATTTAATATCTCATCATGCTGCCATTTATTTTGGCGTGCTGTTATTTCATTATGTACAATTTGCCTTTACAGTCAGCACTACTGATCATGTTAAATCTATCCATCAAAAGTTTAAATGTCCAGAGAGGACTCCGCACATGAATTACGATCATCACGTCAGAGCTGGAAATGCACTGCAAGCTATCAGCAAAGCCCCTCCTTCAAACTGCAAGTTACCTTAGCTGTATTATTGGTTTTATTATATTTCTGAAGAGCTACACTCTGACATGCACCAGAGGATGGCTATCCATCCCTAAGAAAAGAAAAAGATACATTTAAAAATGATCAGGTAATCAACATCATCTGAGCCACAGAAGACACCAACTTTTACGTAAATCACCTTAGTTTAACCACTTCCTAGCCCCTCCCTCTGTTTTCTGTTCAGGTGCAAACAACCTGAAATCTATTTACTGACCTTGCTAGAGAAAGTATGACAAACTGCTTCCCAAAGATAAAATGCTCTATCAGAATGACAGATTTCCTTTCAAAACAGACTTGAAGCACACATCAAGAAAAAGAAGTTTCAAATGTAACCTTTTTTTGCCATTCTGGAGAGCCCAAGGAGAAGGAATACAGGAAAACCACGTCACTCTCAGAAGCTATCACAAAAAATAAATACGAACTGAGAGAAAAATCTAAGCCAAACAACCAATCTAATAAAAACATTTCATAAGGCTTAACTATGGTACAGTTAAATAAAAGAAAGTGAGTGTTCCAGGACACAAAGGCTCAGTCCATACACTTAAGAAACCCAGAGGTGTCTGCTAGGTTTAATGAAGCATGGTAGCCGTGTTCAAGCAGCACACTGAGGAGAGATCTGAGCAGCCATCTGTCTTCTCTGCCTGCCTGTCAGAGGGAACAGTTGGCAAATGCTGGGACTCACACCCTGGCACACACCACACCACAGCTAGAACTGAACCGTGACAAACTGGGGTAGCGGGAAAGCAGGAGAGGAATCAACCAGGACAGAGTTCTCTGGCTTTTGTCAGGGACAGGAATCAGTAATGGAAACTGGGATGGAAACCTCAAATTAATCAAGAGGACAAACCAAACCAAACTGCAGGGCTCTTTGTATGTACAAGATTCCGTTGTATTAACTATACCCTCATTCGGTCTTTCAGTGATGAACAAAATGAGAAACAAGAAGTAAATGGCTGCTTCATATGAGCTGTTCTAGACCACACACGATAAACAAGCTGTGACTCTCTCCACAGAAGATTCCTACTTAAACACAAACGCAATACCTATTGATAATATTGTAAAGAAAGAACCCTTGTGTTTAGAAGTTTGGTGTGTAGAAAGCTTAGAAGATGCTAACTGGTGAAAAAGCAAGCTGTCCAGTTCTAAAGAAGGATACTGTTTTACGCCAAACCTTCCCTTTTTTTTAATATAACTCAGTGTCTTCAACTGCAAAACCAGAAAAAAAGCATTTTCTTCACAAATATAAGTCTAAATTTGTAATTCAATCCTCAGTTTCAAGAATTCTGAAAGTTCTTCAGAAGATAAAAATGCTCAAATTATTACTTCTAGGTAAAAATACAACTTTTCAAAATTTAGCAGTTAGAAAGCTTTCCAAGAAATGTTAGGTTTGCATTGATAAGTAATTCAAAAGCATAGGTACACACTCTTCTGTCCAATTCTCTCCCACTTTTTTTATCATGCCCAACCATAAATCATATCTTTACGGAAAATCAAAGGAGCTAGTGAATGTCAGGCTTCCTGAAGGACTTCTATGTCAGCCTTCCAGGGAGGATATACCATTTTACACCATCACTCATGTTTGCTATTGTTTATGTAAGAAAGAGAGAAGCTCAACAGACTGAAAAGAGCAAGGGATCAGAATCACACAGCTCGGGAGCTTGGAGACGCACGTTCATTTCTAGGCCATGAGTTCAGTAAGTAAAGAATCTAGTGTTATTAAGTCAAGCCAAGAGTTTTCACCAAGGCTAAATTTCAGTTACTATTTAGTGCAAAAGGAAAAGGGGAATGTAGGAAATGGAAACGCTTAGAAGGCTGCACTGTTTCTTTGCCCCCAAGACTTTAACACAAAAGAAGATGCTTAAAACAAAACATGCCTTCATTTACCGTACCTTTGTCACATCTACTTGGTCAGACCAATCTGCATTGATGCTCTCCAGGCAGTTACTGCTGGCATACTGTTTCATTGCCCGGGAAACATTGTAATAACAGTAAAACATGACTGTTAAGGGTACAACAAAATTAACAGCAATTACACTCATTGTGTAGGAAACAAAGGACCTGATAAGACAGAAAAACAAAACATAGTAACTTACAAATAGCCATCCAGGAAAAGTTACTAAAGAATTTGGTATTTTGATTTGACTACGAAATTTTAAAGCAAGCTTTTAAAGAATTGGGAAAATTTTATTTAGCCTTATGTTTTTTTATTAGCAACTAAAAGTCTTGCAGTTTTCAAGCATGGCTCAATTCCTATGGTATTTTCTAGACTTCCTCTATATTATTTCCTTTGCTTTAAAATTATTTTTATAAATTAGGCTTCATACTTGAGAAAGAAGTTATGCTCATATAGTGGTGAATTAAATAATCTTAGCCTTCAATGAGACAGCAAATTTAAAAGAACGGGTGAAGAGGAATCTTACGCATCATTTTTCCTCCAATTTACTGTGCACGTTGCTCCAGTCGGATCCGGAGCGTAGCTAGCCCAGCCTACAGCAGGCATGGAAGCCCAGAAGACTGCATTTATCCAAGCAGCAAGGATTAGAATGGCATAGCTATGGGCAGTCATTCTTCTTCCTGTGGCCAAGCACATACAATCACAAACCATTGCCATCGTTTGCTTGCTTTCAGTGTCAAACTTGAACTACAAGTGGCTTCCAGCAAGCACATACCAGGTTAATAATCATCCTTTTGAAAGCCTGCACTCCCAAACACTGTAGCGTATCTCTCTTGTGCTGCTGAACAGCAACTCAAGCTTTCCAGCCTTAAAACGCCACTTAAATATCATCACCTATTCCAATTGCAGGCAATAGCTGATCCTAACCCCATGGCAAAAAGCTTATTATGCAACAGTACATTCAGGTGTATCTTTGCATGATTGCAGGGGGAGGAATTAACTGTTAGAATACAGCCATAACACAGAGGGGAGAAAAACATCCAGTACAAAGTTAACACAACACGAGAGGCACACACTAGCTTGACAGTGGTCAAAACCCCCCACAGCTAGAGGCTTTTCATGTGCTTCTGTTTATGGATGTGGCCCTCTAAAGACTGGGAACAGCCATGAAAATACAACTTATAAACAGAACAGCCGCCTAATTCTGAAATTTTCTTTTTCACAAGCAGTACGACCCATGCCAACCAGATAACTTACCTAACCAAGTACCGTGGGATCATGCCCTAAATTCAAATTATGCCCAGCACTGTAATTATGGAGTCATTCATGAGAAAACAATACAATTAGACTCTTATTTCATAGAAACCCAACAGTGAATGATTTTTTGACCACAAGTACAGTACCTATATCAGGCCTGCAGATTGTCAGGTAACGGTCAACTGCAACAACAGTGAGCAAACCAATACTTGCCATCCCAAAAAAGATATTTAAGGCAGCATAGATCTGAAATTAAAACAAACAAACAAAAAATCCTTTCTCAGAAATCTTTCAAAGGTACAAACACAAATTTGTGGACCGCATTGAAGGCACTAAGATACATTACATTCAGCCAGTGTTCTCTTCCATAAGCAAGGTACTGAAGGAACTAATTCAATGCAGGCAATTTGGAGCTGGCTTATTTAAAATTAAACATTTCAAAAGCAACCTGCGTGTCTGCACATCAGAAACCCTAAAGACAGTAGTCTAAAAAGCAATCAAACACCACACTTCAGTAAGTAAATTTTGAGATTCAGAGACAAAGAGTTTGGAGGTTGGGGAGGGTTCAGTTCATGTTTTCAGTATATGTTAAATAAACCTGAAGCACATCTGATTCACCAGAAGTAGTCATGGCTTTAGCAAATGTGAGGTCCTGAATTGTCACTCTTTCCTCTGTTGTATAACTGCACTTATTCCACAGATACAGCACACTGATTTTTCCCATCAGCCATGTGTCCCATCTACTCCACAGAGTGACACAGGCTGCAATTCCAACATACTGCAAATGCATCTGCCCAGTCATCCCACAGGTAGCCTGACCAGGAGGGATGACTGGGAGGGCTATGCTACCACTGGCACCCCCGAAATACAGAGTCCTGTGCCAGACCACATGCCACCAGCCACTATAATAGAACCACATGACATTCAGCCATCTCAGTTCACAGGGTTCATTTGGTTTAGGTTGACATGAGTTGTGCTTCAGGTGATCCTAACTCCCAAAGCACTGGTAGTGAGATTTCACATCAACCCACTACAAGTCAGTCTAGATCCAAAGATGTTAAAAGTGAGGCTTCCTGTAAACAGTCACTGAATTTTGAGCTTCAAATAACTGTGTACTCAGGCAAGTGATGTCGGACTGTTATAAACATCCATTATATAAAGGTCCAAAATGTACAGTGTTGCTAGTATTTTCTTTGAGTCACATTTTCAGCATATGCCTTCACACTACTACTCATTTCCTTGGGCATTTAAGACCAACAGTCTTTTTTAAAAAAGTAGATTTAAATCACAGTATATAGCAAGCAAAGGGCACCATCTCTCTGCTATGGAAGTATAATTTTTCAGTCAGTCTATCATTAAAACCAGATGGCTATTAAAACTAGGCTAAATCTTTAGTGGAGACCAATAGCCTTGCAGGCCTTCACTTTAGCTATCCTAATAATCCCATCCAAAAGAACATGTACTTGCCAAGCAGAACTCATTAAGATCTGTCAAGCTCATCGTAGCCACATCCAAAGTCTTTTAACTGTCAAATAAGTCGTCAAACATCCATATGCTACTATAACCTTTTTCATTTGGGGACTTCATTCCCTAAGCGTTCTTAAAGCTATTTTTAAATCTGTAGTTGATAAATATAAGATCACACTTTAATGTTTTCAGATTATATATTTAACTTTGTGCCCTGGTTTCGGCTGGGACAGAGTTAATTTTTTTCCCAGTAGCTGCAGTGTTTTGGATTTAGTACAAGAAGAACGTTGATAATACACCAATGTTTTCAGTTATTGCTATGAGATCAAGGACTTTTCCCAGTTTCCCATGTTCAGCTGATGAGCAGGTGCGCAGGAGCTGGGAGGGAGCACAGCCAGGCAGCCAGCCCTAGCTGGCCAAGGGAAATATTCCGTACCATAGACGTCATGCTCAGTTTATGAATGGGGGTTGGCCAGAGGGCAAGATGCTCTCTTCTCTTTTCCACTGTTTGGAATCTCTTCTTGTCCGGGAGTTCAAACTTTTCCAGGAGTTCAGGTTTTTTTGGGGGGAGTTTTGCGAAATTCACAAAACTCGCAATTTCCATGTTCTGTGATCACTGCTTGGGGACTGACTGCGAATCGGTCATCAGGTGGTGAGAAAACTGTATGTAGTTTGTTTTGCATATTTATTATTATCATTAGTAGTAGTAGTATTGTTGTTAGTAGTACTGTTTCCTTTGTGCTCTTATTAAACTGTCTTTATCTCAACCCACGAGTTTCCCCTTTTGTCCATTTCTCCCCCCCATCCCACTGGGTGGGGGAAAGGGAGAGGTGAGCAAGTGGCTGTCTAGTGCTTAGTTGCCAGACAGTTTGGAATTAAATTCACACAAAATCCTATATCCAGAAATTGTTGACATTACAGAACACCAGCTTCAGGTCTAGAGTAAAATTTTGCATCGCCACTGCATCTCTTAAAAGAACTAACATCAGGTAGAGCTACTACTTCTTTCTCAGTTTGCTTTTACATGCTCAAAACTTTCTCTGACTGAATTGCAATACCTGGCATCCAGTAAATCCAAATTTCCAGCTTCCATGCAAGTCTGAGGCAGCAGACATGGGGTAACCAATGCCACTGACACCAATGTCAGTAAAAGCCAAGTTGATAATAATTGCGTTGGTCGCTGTCCGAAGCTCTTTGTACTTCACAAAGATGCCCAACACAACAATGTTACTGAAAATGCTTATCACTCCTGTAGGAAAAGAACGGAAACTTTACAAAGCAGTAACGTATGTGCAGAAGAAAATGCAGCCTATTGCAATATCTAAGTCCTAAATAATTTCTATTTTCAGTCAAACGCAATTTTGCAAAGAGAGTAGACACTGAAAAGGAGAGAAAGGCTTTTCCGGTCGGATACCTTGCACTTCGAGGGCAAAAGCAGAGTGTTTTGCTGAACCTGGGACTTCCGATGCAATGACAACAAGCACAGCAGAAATTCAAAAGCATCTCGGATTAGAACTCAAACACTCTAGCCACCAACTACAGTGCTGCCTTCCATGCCAAAAAAGAATGCAGGTTGGTGACCAGCAAAACAAAGTGGGGTTTATGATTCAACTGATGTAGCAGAAGACCCCTGCCATCACCCGAGATCTTCCTTTCTCAGCAGAGAGTTTCCACTGTGCATTCAGACAATGCTCCTGGGCAAAAGGAATATAGAAACTTTGACTGTGCTACCACTATCCCAGCCCGACTAACTCGTCTCTCTGCTCACGAGTTCCCATTCTTTGCAATCATCCAAGCTGGCTCAGCTTGTCGCAAATGGCATTTTCTAAGCCTTGTCAAGCAGTCTGGATGAGCTGCACCGCCTGCCATGGGGTCATGGCTGGGCCTGCACCAGAGCTGTCTCCTCCACCTGACAAGCCCTAGGGCTGTGTCACAGCCATAGCACAAGTCCAGCTCTGCGCTAAGCTTGCTCCTGCCTCGCTAACCTGTGTATTTTTAAACCTCTTTGGTCTGGCTTGACTCAAACTGTGTCTGAAGTGTATTATTAGGCTACGCAAGAAATGGCTAGTCGATAGTTATAATAAAGAAATACAATACTAAGGCTAAAATGTATATTCTCCTCTCTCCAAGTCCAATCCCTCCGAAATTTGCTTGAGACTTAAGGCTCTGTGAGGTGCCTAGACACCCTTCAGATCACGGTGACCTATATTAAAACCTCCAGATCCTCCTCTTCTGCTATTCCTCCTTCCTAGCCAAATGCATGGCTCTTGGAGTGAGTTTACATGGCACTCCCACAAAATGGAGCTTTCTTCTTGTGGTTTTATTCTCTTTGGGCTTTAGCCTGTTGCAGATATCCAGAGCAAGCTCCCATCCTCCAGATTTTACTAACCTGCTAATAAACGAGCTAATAAACAGCCAATAAGGTTAAAAACTCCCCCTTGCACCTCAGCAGAGAAAGACTCACTTACCAATACAATGGAGAAACCCAACATGTTCAAACATAGCCATCAAAAAAATAACTTGTAAATAATAACGGGAATTTGTAAGTCGTTCATAGATTCCCTAGTCTGGCACATCTGTTACAGTATCACTGAACCAAATCCTAAACTTACAAACACTTTTATAGCCTGGGCACCTTAAGTTACACGTGCATAGCGGAACGTTATTCTGGTAAAAGTCTAACAACACATTATGCATGGAAATGTCCCCTGGAATTTTTCTTTTTTTTTTATTTAAAAAGTTTCATGTATGAATCAAAACGCTATAGGTTTTGTCATCACAGATCTGAGGCATAACTGTGTAAGGTGCTTGAGTGAACAGCGCCATACCGAATGGGGACTTCCAAAATCAGACCTGTCTTCTTTCACAGTCACTGCCCACCCTGCTCCAGTCCCCTGGCAATCCACCACCCTCACTGATGGGATTTCTGCTCCTCTGTTGACTCCATTAAAAAGCTGACACACACAGCTTAGCTTTTGCTGACATGTCTCTGTGGAAAGGGCAATAAAGTTTTTAAGTATTATGCAATGATCTTCCATTTCTGTCACTGTCAACGCTGCAGCACACAGTTAAAAAAATCTCTAACATCAGTTTATAGTCAGACTACAGACATGCTGCGGTTCAAGCAATAAACTCGTGTCAGCAGGGTTAGAAAACCTGAGGGCAAGAAGCAGTTTCAAGCACTTCAGCTCTACAGTTGAATTTCGAAGAGTTCAGCTGGTATCGATATGGAAATTCCTTAAAATCATACAAAGTCCTGTGGACTCCATCACTGGCAGTCCACAGGAACGCAATCCATAGATTTATAAATAGCAGCACACACCCCAGTGCATCAAACTGAGGCAGACATTTCTAGAGCCAAATACACATCAGAAATATCATCTGAACCACTGTGCTCAGCAAGAGCTATGTTAATACCATGACAGATATGAAAAAGGGCAGAAAGAAAGCCAGTGCAATTATAATAACATACATAATATTACAAAGATGATACTTTGGATAACAGACATGAGGGACAACACCAATTCTTCAGCTTTTAAATGGAGTTTCTCCATTTCAATTATGTAAATTGGTACCTTTTTTATTATATCTGAAACTCCCATAAGGAGCTTCACTGCAACATTTTATTAATCAGTACCAATCTCCTACATTACAGAAACTCTCTTAACAGAGTCAGTAATTTGAAAGTCAAATGAGGCAAAATTACAGTTAAGTGTTGGCTATCTCATTCCATTCTCTTTTAAAAATCACCGGAGCACATCTGTTCTCAGGTGTAAAAGTCTCTTGCTTACTCCATAAAAGTTACATTACAGATTATGTTGGAGGTGCACAGCCACATAGATGCCATCAGCTATCACGTTCATATATTCATACATTTCAGGAATGACACTGTGACGCCATGAGCCCCTGTAACAAACAAAAGCAGGGAGCTGGGGATCTGATCTGAAACCAACACCATAGTAAAAGCACTTGCAGAGCCAGTTCTGTCAGCTCTCCTATTGACAGGCAGTATGTCATCTCTTGGGAAAGAGGAAGCAAAACAGAATTACAAGTTTATGAAACAGTACAGGCTTCTTATAAGGCATGCTTTAACAGATATTACAGCTACGAAGAATGAAAGCAGAAATACAACAGGACTGTAAACTCATACCCTCAGGGTAAAGGAAGGATCCTGCTAGACACACTTAAATTTAGTGCTTCAGAGCTCAGTCTTAAAACAAAGGGAGGGAGTTGGGAAGAAACCAAACCAAACCAGGGAAGAGAAACTGGAAATTGCTAAGTGTATATTCATGAAAAATTTTAGTACCACTAAAAAAAATTAGTAATAGAGGCAAAAAAAAAAAAAAAAAGTAAGCCAGAAGACAGAC
>Ga0065711_1005427_pt1 | contig 20255 bp, 14 predicted proteins | sample Hoacrofraction12_FD_59098 | JGI IMG/M metagenome (GOLD analysis project Ga0065711, IMG submission 59098) | Hoatzin crop microbial communities from Cojedes, Venezuela - Epithelial fraction 12 v2 (version 2) | ecosystem: Host-associated > Birds > Digestive system > Esophagus > Crop | place... | reverse complement strand
TTTTTTGGGGTTTTTTTTTTTTTTTTTTTTTGTTCTTGCCCATGACCCCAGCTTTACTTTGACCATGATGGGATGTGTTTTCTTGAAAGAAGGAAATATACATATTTATGGTATTATAGTAACGCCTCTTCTGAATACTGTGGAAAATGTTTGTCTGCCTTGTAGCAAATTTGAATTAATTTTTTCTTAATGAGGGCAGAGCACAGTGTTTCATATGCACATTTAGGAACCCGCAGGGCCCTTTAAACCATGAATGATATTAATTTGAAAAAAATGGTTGTCATGGAAAATTTTGTTGCAATTATTTCAGGTTTGGTAAAAGTGTCAGTAGTATGACACTGTATGTAACCAAAGTTATATGTACTGCTCTCAGATTCATTTGTATTGCAAAATGTTTCCTATTCTTTTTTTAAAGGTATAGAGAAGACAAAGGAAAATAAACTAGGTGATAAGGATGCACATCTGAAAAGTGAAAAGGCAAGCATACTGTAAGATTGAAGACCACTAAAAGCACTCTTTGTGGCAGGTTTGAATTTGTTATAGACTGACTCTTTCATAACAAGCTTTATCACAATATATTGGATACACTTATAGTTCAGATAACTTTCCTGTGCCTTATTTTGCATTTGACATCTATTTACGTATGAGAGTCTTGGCCCCACTTCTGTTATCTTTTTCATAGGAAGTTAGTCTTTTGTGACAGATTGATCAGAAGTAAACGAGGTTGCCACATTTGGATATTTACCAGGGTTTAAAAATGTTCTCAAACCTCTGTCACTAACAATCACTAGCACGTAATCATAGAGTGAGCTGATTTGCATGGAAAAATACTTTGTGTTAGGAAGTTCGATTTTTGGTTTAATCGTCTCTGAATTTGGTTTAATGTGTGTGTGAGTGAGTGTCAGAACAAGAATGGGAATTGATAACTGCAGCAGCCCCAACTTGGGCTGTGATTGTAAGATCCGTTGAGTTTATCGATGAGTTGCAGATACTGCAAGTCCCAGCTGCAAATTTCACAGCCTTCCTTACTCTGACTCTAGTGCATGTTGCACACTTCAGCAAGTCCATTCAGGCTGCTGAAGATGCAGAAAACTGGTTTCTTTTGTGGGGTGGGGTAGTTTCCTACAAATTAAATTGGCTTACAGATAGACATGCAGCTGTGCATAGGAGTGAAACCACTTTTTGTAATCTCGAGGTGCTAATTTTGACTCACTGCATCTAGTGAAATTTTCCTACATCCACATAAATTATGAAACTACATCCCGGGAGTTGTTTTCTCTCCTTACAGCCATGTCATTATCTCTAATAGAAAATCAGTTCTTCCTGGAAGCTGCTGCTTCTCTGTGGTTAATTGTAGTTCCAGCTGTATTATTCTGACTTAATTATTAAATTGCTTTGTTCTTATTTTTTAACCTTTAAAAGAGAATTGCTTATTCCTGATTCTATAGTTACTTGAGTGTCGTAATTAAAATTCTGCTGTGTTAAACAATAAAACGATTTGCATTTTGACTGGAGAATACACTTGAGTGTATTGGTTGTCTTTCTACAGCTCTTAAACATTTGGTCCTTCTGGTATTGTTTTTCCATTTACGGTAGCTTTTTATAGTGTACACTTTTTGATTAGCATTGCCTAAGTCCAATTAATTTGTCTTTGTTCAGAACAACAGCTATTCATTTTTGTAGCAGCAAGAGCTTAATTAGCTTAATTAGCCTCCTTTTTCTATTTACTTAGAACCTGTTCAATGTACTTTTATTGTTTATTTTGCTGCAGAGTTGGTCCTATGAAGTATGATCTTAAGCAGTCTAAGCCTTTTTCATCTTTTGACTCCATAGTTCTGAGGTTTGGGAATACAGGAACCGGGTTGAGGAATATTGCAAAACCAGGAAAAAAAAAATATATATATTTGCTTTGTCGTTCTGGCTTGCTCAATCAATACAGATTGAATAGAGATGGATGATATCCTTTGATCAGTGAAAATTGTTGTCTTGGGGAATGGGTGGGAGCCCTGTGCAGCAGTAACTTGTTCTTTTGAAGTGAGAAGTCCTTAGGTTTTGGAATGGTAATGACAGCAGAGGTACTGAAGAAGACTAGCTGTGCTACAAGAGCAGAAAATACAGTAATTATGAGAGACTTCAGTTACTTTTCAATGGAGTGAGTGAATATTACGCTTATAAATGATGCTGAGACTAAAAATTAGGAGACAACTGCTTTGTGGAATGGTTGGAGAACTCACAAGAGAAATTGTTTTTTATTTGATACCGTGTGAGATCGGGTTCAACATCTTCCTGCTGAAAGATGCTCTGAGAAAGATGATAATCTTTCTGAGGCATTAAAAGAGTCACTACAGGAATGCTTCATTTCAAAAAAGGAAATTACATAAAAATGGATGAGCTTTTAAAAGAAAATACATGGAATTTCCTTGCCAAAACAAAAAAAACATTTGTAGGTAGTATAGGGATTTATTCAAAACAGAACATTGGAGACTTAAATACTAAAATCTGTCCATAAAAAAGTAGTGTGGCTAAGTGACAGTATGAAGGAGATTTCTAAAAAATGTCATCATGCAAAAAGCTGAACTTAACACAATTTGTATTCTTTTCTAGTTGCTTCATTTAAGTTAAATGTAAATACACAATAGTACAGTACAAACAAACTATGAGAAAGATCTTGCAAATGCATCACTAATAATACATCATTTTTTCAAATGCCTCAGGAGTTGAAAGCTTGCCAGCTCCTGTTAGACCTGTTGATGCTCAAAGCATAAGAGGAGTATTGAGGGAAGGTACAACTCTGTATATCTGTAGGTAGTTAAACACCCATTTACCTTGGGGAATCTTGGAAAGGTTGCTGGTTGCCATTCCAGAGTCCTTGTTTAAGAAATGTCTCAGCTGAAGAGGCTGTAGGAGAAACTAGCAAAATAAACAGTAAACACTAGGGCCAGTAGCACACCAAGGAAATTTCTGAAGGAAATCAGGGATGGAAGAGTAGTCATAACGTTACCATGCAACTTCTTGCTTAATGCTATTTAATAGCATGCTGCTGTAAAGGGATCCAAGGACTATCTGGAGTAGGAAAGTTCTTCTGGGCAGAGTGAGTTACACCTGATAATACTTTTAGTGTGACTTTCATGTGTATTTTTGTTATGTCTTACAATTTTGTAAGTTGTTTGAAGAAATTGGTGGAGATCCAGTTGACTCGGTGTACTTGAATTGCCAAAGCTGTCATTGTGGTCCCTTGTCAAAAGTTCTTTAATAAACTAAGCTGTTGTGAAAAAAGCTCTGAATGTTGAAGCTGAAGATGGGAATGAATGGTGTCTTCTCTCTTCAGACAAAGATCACTAATAACCCAGTCGCTATAGGAGACAGGCTACTGGACTAGATGTATTTTACAGTTGTTAATCTGCCATTTTTAGTGTTGGATTAGTATTAGATTAAAGAACAGTCTGGTTTTGGATGTGAGCAATATAAATTAACAAAATAATCTTTACATAAAGCAAAAGTATTTATCAGTAATGTGGTTCCCCTAAACTGACTCTTTATTTTGTTAGTATCAACAATTTTTTTCATAGATTATCACTCCTTCAGAGCTTATCTAAATTAACTCATGTATGTGTATTTTTATTTCTTCTAATAAGTTGAATAATTGCTTCACTAAAAGATTTCCAATTTCTCCAGCAGATTCATGATTCCACAATTGCCTTATTAAAAACATCTGCCAGCCCTGAAAAAAGTACTGCTGGTCAAATAGTCAGGACAGTACATACTGATGACATACTTTGCTGTCAAGATAACAAAATAGTGAGCTATTACCAGGATTTAGACTTGCCAACACAGGGATACAGAGAAAGAAATCTCTCAGTAGAAGCAAAAAACCTGAAGGATAGTGAAAAGAATATAGCTCTTCCCCTTAAAAGAAAGCAGGATGTGCCTACGTGTTGTTCAGAGAAAACAAGAAGATTGTCTGTAAAGACCTACACTTCTTCACATGAAAGAAGATACAACTGTACTTCTGGACAAACAGAGTCTTCTGATAATTATCCTTGTGATATCAGGAGTTTGGGATGTGAAGAAAAAAGACAATTGCTTGGGACTATAGAACAGGCTGTGGCTTTTGTAACTGCTATGATATTTCAGGATGGTTCTTCACAGCTCAACTCAGAGCAGGTTAGTGAATATTTTGTTTAGAGTCAGTTTTGTAGAACCATTTGAACTGTGCATATGGCTGATAGACATAAAACCATGTTCATTGGGAGCCTAGAATCTGTACCAGTTTTGTGTATTACTGCTCACCAAAATATATATGTAGAAGGAGGTAAACCTTAGGACTTCTGACTGCATTTTATTTTTAGTTAGCAAGTGAAACTTAAAAAAAAAAAATGAAACCACTTGGGCTAAACAAGCATTTGCATACTTGAAGTAAGACTGTTTGAATTAGAATGTTTTCTCCTGCTTTTTACTATGTCTGTCACTGGATTTTTGTTTCAAGGCTGCAACACTTTCATGCTCCTCTACTGTGCCAATGGTGTATGCAATAACTGTAGTGTATGTAATAGCTTTTAAGTTGTAAAATATTTTCTTTATAGGATTGCATAAAATCTGTCAGAGGAAACACTGTTGTAATTATACTTAACAGGTCTTAACCTCGTCAGTAAAAGGAGTTGTTGTGTTAGTGAAGAATCAGACTGATCACCCTTGCCCACCCAGTTACTCTTCAACTGACTACACTTGGAATGCTGCTAATGAAAATGATAAATTAATTTATTTAAAAATTGATTGGTCATCTCTTTGGGAACAAGAACAACAGGCTCACAAGAAATTTGCTTGGTGAGAGTATGTAGGAAAAAATACTGGTTTGCTTTACATATGCTTTTAGCAACAGTGATGCTGGTTACATGGCACAGGCTTGATCTCCTTACAGGTCAAGCTCATTGAATTTCATATTAGCTGTATTAGTTCTGTGTCGAGCCTGGGCTAATATAAACCAAATAAGAATAGACTGTTCCTTTGCTCAGCCTATTACTAACTGCAGCCCTGCAGAACTAGGTTCAGGTTCTGGTAGGAACTGTTTACATTCACCTAGAAATCCTTTATGAACAGCTTACAGCTATATGGCACCAAAAAATATCACTCATCTAGGTTTATCTTTCTTGTATCTTATCTTCCACTTCCTGAACTTCATTTCTTATCTAGTACATTTTTGATGGATGTAATTACAGTAAATATGCTTTTTGAGCTCTACTAATATTTTTATTTTTTTCAGCAGAATAAGGTTTTTTAATGGCTTTTGAGATCCCAAATGAAGTTCTCCTAATATTCAGTAGCATTACATCAAAATTACAAGATAATTTTTTAAAGTAGATGCTTGGTATATCTGCGTAGCAGTTAGACTAAATTAAAAAAAAAAAAGTTGGATTGTGTTTTAAACTTCCAGTTAATATAACCAAAACCCAATTTTACTCCTTACTATGAACTTTGAAATAGTATCCCATAAACAGAGAAATGAGAACTGAATCTGATTCTTAGATGAAAGTCATAGGTTAAAACTTCTGGAGTATTTTATGACTTTCAGTAGTAACTGCTTTATTGTAAACTGCTGAATTAGGGTTGTTAAATTACAAAGGATTAATCTGCAAGATGTTGGTTTTGTTTTTTAGTTGCATCTCTGCCACTTCTCCATAGTGACTTGAAACAAATCACTTCACTTACCTGTACTTCTCAAGCTGTAATATTTGAGTAATATGACAACTAGTTTAATAACATGCTGTTAGTTTGAATATACATTGTTCTGAATTGAAAATAATATATCAATAAAGCATTTACATATGAACAGTAAAAATTCAATAATAAACTAGTTGAATATTAGCATTTAGATCAAGCCTATAGGAAATTATATGATGTAAGATTGGTGTGGTTGTTGAATAGTGGATCTACACTGTATACAATAATACCTTATGATCTATACAATTTCTAATATGTTTAAAAACTTGGTACTGTGGTTTCATGCCACCAAAGATAAATAAACTTTAAACCTCTGTAAAAAAAAATTTTTTTCTATATTGCTCACAATAGAGCTTATAAAAAGAAGACACAAATAATTAGTAAAATCTAGATACTAATATCTGTATAATTCATAAAATCTATTTAAATACGATGGATGTGGGAGCTATAGACATTTTCAAAAGGAATGGAAAATTGTGACAAAGACGAAGTATACTAGATTTAAATAGCATATTAACACTAGACAATTATGGCAATTTAGATTGTCTAGTAACTTTTAAATTATGTTTTTACAATACTACATTAACTCAGAAGCCTCTGTGATCTTATTTGCGTACATTAAAGTTTTACAGGGATGCCAGTTGCTGTTTCGCATTAAAATTGCATTTAATTTTGAATGTCAAATAAGGATTTGTTTTCTTTATAAATGCGTGATTAGACCTATCTGCTGGGATGTTTGAAGTATTATAGAATAAAGCTTCAGGTATTACTGAATTGAGAACTTAATATTCAAATACAATATTCTGTTCTTACAGGAATAAAGCATTGTCTTGTGTTAATTGTCTAGTATTAGGTGCTAATTAGATGTATAAAGTAAATAGATTCACTAAATCTTGTAGCAATGTAGTGTGTGTTAATGAACTACTTTTATGCAGGCAAGTGTTGTTTCAAATGTTACACTGCAAAGTTCCGATTATTTGCTTCAATGCAAAAGATTTACTGAGGACTCTACTTCAAGTTTATGGTAACGAAATTAGCTGGAAACAAGGTAACTATCTAATCTAACCTATGGTCTAATCCTAGAATCTCCACGCTTTTGATGTTTCTGTAAAAATCACTAGGTGTAGAATTAACTAGATTGGTGGTGAAGCAATATATTGGAAAACAGTTTTAGTACCATGGAAGAGAAACACCCTTCTTGGGGGAGGTTGTGACCAGAGGCTTGGCATGTCAAGATGATGTATTTCTTCTCAGAGAAGGAATCAAATCACTGAATAACTTAAGGATAGCTTTCAGTGGAAACAAAAGCTCTCAACACAGTCTTGACTATAGCTGAAAAGATAAAACTGCTTCATGTTTCATGTTCCCTAGAAAAACTTTATCTGCTCAAGAGGAAAGGCTAAAATAAATTCCAGAGGTGCTCACAGTTGTCAGAATTAGGAATCACTTGAATGGGTCCTTGGTTTTTTGATAGGAACAAATAAGACTCTTGTATGCACTTAAAAGCAACTACGAACAGATGATAGAATATATAAATGTAATGTGGTTTGTGTGTTTTGGTTTTTTTTTCCAGCCTCTGTTAGTTTTTGAGGTGAATAGCTGTTTGCATTCAGAGAAAAGGATTGTGAGCTACATAAAATCCTGGTATGAGATCATGCAGATGAAATAACTTTTGGTTATCTGGCTGCTTCAGCAGAGCTCAGGCTGACTGAGGGGCAAGATGTCTCCTTCCCTAACTTTTGCTGAGCAGCCATGTGAAGTTCTTTTCAGCAACAGTTGTATCAGTGGAGGTAAACAAACCTGGTTCTCTTTAGAATAGTCCTGCAGCTGTAACTTGCATTATGGACACTGAAGTTTGCTTCCAGGTAACTGAGTCTCTAAGGTGGCGTAGCATGGAGTTCTTTATAAATGTATCTATGGGTTGTCGTGTGAACTTGGGGTTACTGAGGAGGATGCTTAGATCTATCTTTGAATATATTACAAAGCATTCTGGTTACTAGTTTCTCTCTCCTCTTGTAGTACTCCAGTACGTATCTTGAGATTGTAGTTAAGAGGGAAATGGAACAGCATTAGGCTTGCTCCATCCTATGTGTCTACGTGAGCATCAGAGAAAGTGCAGTATAAGCACATATAATCCTACAGGACAAAAGGTTCTGATTTTTGGGAACAGAGCTTTGTGCACTTAGATGTGAATTCATATATACATTAAAGATCTTAGAAGTCTAATTGCTAGGAAGTAAATCTTCTCTCCCCTAACACCCCAATAGCAGTTTTGTGGATGTCAGTCAAGTTAACAGCAACAACAAAACTGTACCAGAGGGAGACACTCACAAGAAAAATTTCAATTTGAAATTTTCAGTGATAAGAAAGAGGCTTTTACAGCCAATCTCAAGAACTGAAGGTTTACTTACATTTTGAAACTTGGGGGGAACCCCCCCCCCCAAAAAAAAACCAAACAAACCAAAAACACTCTTCTAAAATATTCGGTATTGATCTTACTCCTATGTAGTCATTATATTGACTGTTTGTTACAGCTGCAAATTCAATGTTCAGCATTTTCGTAGTGTAAATGTTTGTCTATTTATGATATGTGTCTACAGGAAAGATGGGCAAAACTTTAAAGGTGTTTCTCACTATGGGAGATAATTTAAATATTTTGATTGTCAGGAATAACTTATTTTTGCAGTTGCTGATAGTGTCGTGTTTGATCCAAGGATCGCGGCATGGCTGATAAACCCCAGCGACACAGTTCCTTCTTTTGAATGTTTAATAGAGAAGTATTTTGAAAAGCCTTTTTCTGTGGGAACAGTAAACACAGATACAAGCACTTTGAGAAATGCATCAGTAAGTAGTTTGTTTTAAATTGTTTGTGGTTGTGTTAAAAGGGGAAGGAAACTATGAAAGAACTGCTTTTGCTTTGAAAATATTGCAAAAAAATAAAAGACAATGTTTTTCTGATGAAAGAGAATTATCGTGTTAATGCTATTTGTTGGAAATGTGATATTAAAAAAGGGGGAGAAGGGAAGGGTTCACTGCATTCTATCAAGAGGGGATCATATTCTCCAGGAACAGCTGTAAAATTCTGCTTCAAAACTGTGAAGTTCAGTAACAATATTAATTGATGTATAATCTGATCTTTTTTCTTTCCACCTCCCTGCAAACTGATTTCCAGCTTTCCTTTTCAAAATGTCTAATGCCTTGTTCTCTAATTTCTGTGAACTTGTAGCCTGTATTTAGTTAATTAATTAACAATTTTGCTGAATTTCACAACTGGTAAAGACACCATATCATAGGCTGAGGAACAGTAGGGAGTGAAATTTGAACCTTCAAGCATATGTATGAAGTATCTGTGAAATCTTATTTTGGGTAAGAGAGAACGTGCGATGAACTTTTTAAGAAGCTGTTCCCAGCACTATAGAAATGTCTTACTGTCTGTTGAAACTTCTTTACTGAATGCTGTAAAACTTTGGTATTTGTATTTTGGGCTGTGGTGATCTACTCTGGACGCATTAACATTCAGAAGTTGTTTGAATGATAAAAATAGATGTGCAGCAACCTAAATGATGTCTTTTTGAAACCTTTCACTTGTCAGAGCCCTTGCTTGTTCAAACACAAGTATTGTAATGTGATTACAGGGTGTCTAGCATACAAATCCACAGATGTCAAGTGGACTTAGAGTGTGGACAGAGATCACTTGTATCAGTACAGACATTTCTGAGAAAACCAGAGCCAGTTTAAAACACTAGCTATAAACTGCAGTTGTTCAGAAGCTACTTCATGAATTAAGCTATTAGTGTAGGGGATGGACAGGCAAACAGGCAGAAGCTATAGACTTGTTGGTTATTTCTGTATGTGATGTCCCCTCTTGTGAGTCAGCATCCTTAATCTTGTCTCTAGCTTGACTCAGCCTTTTGTTCTTCATGTATCACATCTATTCTTAGTTTTCATTACTCAAGTTTGTTATCCTGATTCCCAGCTCTGAGTTAAATATTGAAGTATTATTTCCTTCCTGCCCTACTTCTGGTCTAGTTGGCTTCCTTGCCCCAGCCATCTCTGGTGCCTTTAGACTGACTTGTTCACCGAAGTCCCAGTTAATACCTCCCTCTAACATCCTGTGATTATTCCCCCCCATTTCTTATGCAATTAATTTGTTCCCTGTACTCTCCCACTTTCTTTTTGGCTTCTCTGTTTGCTCAGTGAGTCACAGTTCTTCCTGTGAATCCTAGCTCTTTGCCAGATTTATCTTTTCAGCCTTTTTGCTCTAACTTTACTGGTAGATTCCTAAGTTGTCTGTAGTCCAAGAGGGATCCATGCCAGGTGATATAACATGCCTTGTGCCCCACTACATCAGTTAACCTGCCTCTGTATTGTGCTACTCTTGTCCACCCGGCATAGTACTTGGAATGACTGCTATTTTATTTTGTAGCTTGCTACTCGCCCACACACCTCTCTAGCACAGAATATGTGCTACTTGCTGCTGGTCTGTATATTTGATGCTGTGCCAAAAGGCTCAGTAAAACGACTCATGGTCCATGTACCTTGAAACCTTTGCTGAAACAGGCGCTAAACCTCGTACTGCTCTTGCCATTGCTGCGTTTGCTGGTGAGGAATCTTGGTGTCAATTGAAGCCTGTCATTGGGCCTACTTCCATCTCTGTAATGGGATCAAGTAAACTGTCTGTTGCTGAAAGCATAGTATTTCACAGACAGCTTGCTCGTTCCAGAACCGGTGGGTATGGACAAGGTTTCTTGGAGATATGTTGATGACTTTTCACTGGAGTATGGGCCTGCTTAAATTAATCTGACTGGAGTAGAGAGAAGTCCTCACTGATAGGACTAGACTGTTACAAAGCAAGGATGACCACCGGTGGATCTAGATATTTCAGCTTCGAAGATAGGCCTCTGCATGCTACCTTCAAGGGCTTACCGTTTCTCAGTCTTGCAGCATTCAAATCTGCTGTAGGCTGAGGGGAAACCTGTACAGTAGATATCCTTATTGTCTACTCACAAATGACCAGCACAAACAATGCTGAAGTTGTATAGACTAATAGCCCTTGAGCAGATGGGGAATCTGCATGGGCTGTCAGTGGAATTCGTTACCCCGTTTTAACTCTGCTGCTGCTGAGGCTTTGCTGGGACACAGTTTCCACTAACAGACGGCAGCTTACATAGAATCTGTTTAGTTTTATCTGCTGTTATCTAGAGTCATATGGTCATTTCAAGATAAAAACAACTATGCTCCAGGCTGAAGCGTGTTCTGAATGACTGCAGCACTAGTGCCCCTTTATGGTATGTGGTAGGAAAATGTGTCTGCAGCAAAGACTATCCTCAAACTCAGGTAATTCTGTTTTTAGCGTGAAACGTAACTTCTTGTGACTAATAGGTGTCTCCCACACTTCTGTTACACTCGGCACTTCCCTTCTCTTACAAGTTAGTTGGACCAATATGGTAAAGTTCCCATGATGGTTCTTCCTCAGCTGTGTACCAGAATGCATGCCTCTGTAACAATGTGTTATAATTTGTCCTAATAGAAACTAATTTTCAGTCAGTTCTGGTTCTATTTGTGTTTGTGCAGCAACAAGTAATTTGGATTCCTTCTGCATTCCGTTTGGATCAAATAATGGATGAAACATTGCTCTTGTCAGTCTGCATCTGTTGTAATGCTTTGTTTCCAGACTTCTGTTTTTCTTCAAATAATGGAGATGTTTTGCAAACAGTAGGCCAATATTGTGAGTTTTGTGCACAAGGCAGATTTTTATACACTGTTTGGAGGATGGATTATGTTTACCTGTTGATTTACAGCTGACTCTTGCACTGTGAGGGCACAGGATCAAGTGTTTAGATGTACTGGTGGTTCAGTCTGAGCCTACCCTCACTCCCGGGAAACAAGACCAGGAGGTTTTGAGAGTCATCCTGAAGACGAGGAGATAATGGCATCTAGGTCAGGGAGCAATTCCTGCAAGAGACCCTGTTCAAATGGAAAAAGTTGTCCAGAAATACCTTTTTGCAAACTCAGAAAGAGTCCTTACTTCCCTGAAGAGACAGGAAGATCCTTTTTTATTTTAGAAAAATCCTTTATCTGGAGACCTGTTTAGACTATATAGAGCCTCCTTTAGGAAGGATTTTGGAGATTCCTCAGCCACTTTGAAATAAAAGCAGGCAAGAATAATTAAAATAACTACTGTTCTGTCTGGACAGATTAAATGCCTTGGAGGACCATAGTATTCTGATATCAGGCCTGTTCTTAAGAAAATATTCTTGAAAACGATTTCAGTAGTGATCTTTCTGTTTTAGTCCATAATTCGTAGCTTAATGACATCCAGTTTAGTAGAGTGATGTCACATTGCTTATACTCTTCCGGACGATAGTTTTGTTCTTTACAAAATACTGGATGTTTCATTCAAATGGAAACATTGCCTTCATTTTCTATGCAATATTAGAGGAGAGTGTAAATCTGATAACAAGTAGAAATGTCCTTTTCTTTCCTTCTTGTCGCAGAAGGACCAAAAGGAAAGATTCTGAATATGTCAAAAACCGTGAAACTGTGAAATGGGCAGCGAAGACAGATTTGGTAGCATAGTTTCTGAGAGCTTGCTCTGGTATGGAAAATGCTTTCTAGCTCAGTTTGAGTGGAAAAAGCAGAATATATTTTGAAACAGATTTTTTTTCTCCCAACTGTAGGTGTTTCATGAGAGCAGTAAGGTAAGAAACCTGTGGAACAGCTGCAGGTCTGTAGAGGAAACAGAGAATTCTGCAGCTTATAGCATGGGAGTCCCTCTTAATGTTCCTTCAGCTCCAATTAAGGAATGCAAATAATAGTGACCATAGAATAATTAGAATTAATTTAAAATACACATAAGGTGAATGATAAACCTGAAGATAGATTGCTTACAAGATGCCCAAGGAACCGTCTCAGTGCTTTTTGAATTGAGAAGAAGCTCTCCATTTGATTTCCTGGCCATTTGGTGTTGTGTCAGTATAGTCTTAAAAAAAAACCACCAAAAAAACACAACAAACACCCCCCCCCAAAAAAAAAAAAACAAAACCCCAACTTTTTTACTCTTCTTGACAGAAAGATGTAATTCACTTGGGAAGAAGATTTAAAATTTATTTTCAACCCTGCCTATGTGTATTAATTTAGTAGAAATGGTCTTGGAATACCCTGTTCACCAAGAATCTAGCCAAATCTAGGTCAGTCTCCAGCAATGTGGCTATTGAGGAAGAAACAATCAGTGTTACCAGATCATCTTCTGAAGTGGTGAGGATTCTATTGGCCTCAGAATTGATTTCTGCTCTGATGAGTCCTCCATGTGATGTACATTATGCTGATGTTGTCAAACAAAATAGTAAGCTTAGACATCCTGCAGTTCTACTTGCTATTGATTTTATTATTTTTGTTTTTCACACTGTCATGGACAGGAATCTGCAGCCAGTTCTTCACTGTATCTGGGATAACTGTCTTGCATTCTGGGTTTCTGTACTTGCTCAGAATTCCATAGTCTTATGGGGTTTAATGCAGGTTTTCCCTGTCAGGCTTCTCTCGTCAGTCTTTCCTTTTAGGGATTTTTTTCTTCTTTTTTTTCCTTCCCATTTGCTACATAAAACTGGAACTATACTAGAATCTTTCTTAAAGTCTTAACTACCCTTATTAAAATCATGCCTTATGTCAAGCGAATCTCACGTCTGCCTTTTTGGATAGTCGGATGCTGAGCTCAGGGTACGGAACTCTCGAGGATGTCACTAAACTGAATGAGCATAAATTGGAAGTAATGCATGCAGGTTAGTTTCATTTTACAAAGAGATCTAGGAATCTTTGTTGCCAGTTTTATGTTGGTTCAATGTGTAGCAGCAGCCAAAAAGACAAAAAAAAAATTACAGGCACGATAAGGAAAGGTATTGAGAACAAGAAAAGGGACATGATTTTTTTTGCCATAGAAAACCTTGGTGCACCCACACCTTGAAGGCTGCATTTCAAGAAAGGCACAGTGGGCTTCTAAAAGGTCACAGGATGGAACAGCTGCTTTATAAGGAGGATGTGGAGAAAAATGTGGTTATTTAAGATGGAGACAAAAAGACTGAAGGGCACTATAGTAGCAGTTTTCTAAATTATTATGAAGGCAGTGGATAAAGTGAATACAGTGGTACTATTTGGCAAATCCTGCAGTACTATAACTGTGAGTCATTTGGTGAAATCAGGAGGAGATGTGGTTAAAAACTGACAATTTTATTTTTTTTATGTTGTTAGCAATGAAGTCTGCAGTCTAGAGATATACAAGAAAATGTTAAACATCTTTCTGAAGCAATCAAAACCTGGACTGTGCCTTAGAGATGCTACTCTAACTTCATGAAGAGATTTTGTAGTCTGTAGATTCAGCAGGTTCCATTAAGCCAATTGTTCTACACCTAGCATACATGTAATTGATATATGATTCTCTTTATAAAAACTGTTACATTCTCCTCCTTCAACTTATTCTTCTAAACTAAACAAACCTGATTAATCTCTTTCTCTGTAGGTCATATTTTCTAAACTTACTATTATTTTTTTTCTGATCTGAAGCCTATCTGACAGTTCTTAATGTCTCTCAAAGTATTGTGGCCAAGTTGCCCCAATATGTCAGATGTGTCCTCGGAAGTATTTATCAGCACAGAGTAAATGCCTCTGTTTGCACAAATAATCCTTGGTTTAATTTCACTGTTTTACATAAAAAAACTAAAAACTATCATAACATCATACTTAATTCCATGTAACCTATTTTCCTGCCTCCAACACAGTCCAGTATATGATTCTTGGGGGAAGAGTATATGGACAGGCAAGTGCATAACTTTAGTTCTCTGGAATGCTATCCTAGGTTCTGTAGTTTGTAGACCAGGAATTTTATGGGACAATGCTGGTACTTTTGCACTTAATGGCTTGGATGTAAATTTATTCTATAACTGATTGTTCAGCCATCATTGAAGATACAGGCTGCAGGAAAGAAAATCTATGTCTGCAGCATTTTTCACATTCCCATCTTTACTCACAGGAATTCAGTAATGAAAAGCAGCACTTTATTGTTTACGTTTTGTGTATTAGCCTGATAAACAAATTTAATAGGTTGACGTTAGGTTTATTTTTAGTAATCATGTTCGTGGAGCTAACGATCAGGTTCCCAGTGTCTGTATGCATTTCAAAATATTCTTCTAGCCTACTGAATGAGGTGGCATGGCTCTGTGCAGAACACCTCTGGAACAGAAGGGAAGGAAGTGAATAGTTCAGGCATAGAAGAGCAGCAGTACTGATAGGAGAAAATCATCTTATAAGTAGTAGTAGAATTCTGACTTCAGTGTCAAAGGCAGTGTGGTGATACTATTTCTCCATTCTTGGCCTGTGCAAAGTGTAAATAAAAGAACAGGTAAAATCTTGAATATTCATGATCTCTACTGCTCTGTTCATGAATTGTTTGTCAGAGGTCTAAGAACATTACTAAAATGTTAAATATGGCAGGAGATGTACAGAAAAATATATTGATTTAGTTGAATCCCTTTTAAAAATATTTTTTTAGCATTCAAACTATTGATTTTTGTTTTAATTTATTTATATCAGTATCAAAACTTAGGTGTGAACTTGGAGAAGCTTTATAAAGTAATGATGGACCTTGCTCATGACTTACAGGTAAGACATAAAAAGTAGTTACTCGGATATAACTTCGGAGGTGTTACCATGAATTAGAGAGTTAGTGATGTGCCTCTCATTCAAATCAGCATCTCTACTCAAGTGAAATAGAAGGCTTCAATCCTTACCGGTTTACACTGCTGGTCAACATTTAAAATGAAGTAGCCCATCTAATTTGACATTTTTTCCAGAGTGGGGATATGGTTAGTCTAGAGGTTAATCTTTAGAATAAAATTTTCCCCTGCAACAGTTAAATATATAAATGAAGATTCTAGGAACGGGAAATATTCAGCATATTGTGACTTTTCTTCTGGTATTTTAAAGCTATATGAAGCAGTCTAAATAGTATTAACAACATTAAACCAGAGTGTAGCTGGGTTTTTTTGATGTATTCCTTGGGTACAAAAACTCAGCATATCTTTTGATCTAGGTTGTATTAGCCAAACACTGGTCAAACCCTGGAACGAGCGGTCATAGAGAGTTGGTGGATGCCCCAGGCCTGTCAGTGTTGAACAGGCGTTTGGACAGTGCCCTTGATACGCTCTAACTTTTGGCCAGCACTGAAGTGTTTGGGCAGTTGGACTAGATGGTCGTTGTAGGTCCCTTGCAAGTGAACCATTTTGTTCCATTTTAGCCCTTATTGTGGTTCAGAATGCATCTCAAGAAGTATTTTAGTCTTTTAATGGTTGTTGTGTGTTTTTTTTCCCGTCTAATCATACACCTGTAAAAGTGTCAGAATTTAAGGACATGCTCAGGTTCCGGTGGAAAGTACATCATAGAATCCCAGGAGTTTTCCTTGAAACTGATGGTAGCAAGTGTAGGGCTTAGACCTTCAGGTGATGGAGCCATATTAATCTGGATATCTAAGTGGCCCAGCAGTATGGTGAAACAATCTGTGAAGGAAGGCAACAGGGAAACCCCAAAGGCCCGGAAACAGTGAGTGCCAGCCTACAGGGGGAGTTTTCAGACAAGTGTTGCTGTTTGATTGCTTCTGTGGTTAGAGAAAAAACAGATTTCCTGTTCTTTGTAACCAAATTGGGCCTATTAGTCTAATATCTTTTGTTTTCATCCTAATGAAAACAAAGTTATGAATTCTTAATGGTTGCTTAATTGTTCAAGTGAATAAAGAAAAAGGGATAACTATGTGTCCTATTACAAGGGAGCTTGTTCTAAAAATAAACTGTTTAGAAAAATGAGATTTGTATATTTCTTTATTACTATTCCTGTACAAGATGTATTACTGTTCCCCACAAATGAAGTGATAACGGACTACAGTATTTAGATACTATAATTCACACTAAGTAGTATTTCATTCCTCAAACAGTGTTGTCATATAAAAAGCAATTATACAGAAAGGGAAATAGTGCTTTCTGGAAAATAGATCCACATAATGCCACTACTGGATGTTTTAAGATTAAAATTGGCTGATACTGAAGAATTTATTTGTATCTTGCTTTACAGGTTCAAGGTTTGTGGAAATTATTTTGCACATTAGAGCTTCCACTTATCAAAATTCTGGCAGGTATGATAGTTCAGTTCCAAATATGAATCTTCACCATTTTCACACAGCTGCTGACCGTGCTCCAGTAAATGTTATACCTCAGAATACTGTTATCTTAGCCTCATAACAGCTGTGGGAGTTTGAGTTTCCATTGTATACTCTATAAGAAGCATGTAAAATTGAAATTGTCATTTCTAAGTGTTCTCAGTATATGATTTTATTTACAGTGATGGAAACACACAAAATACATGTGAACAAACAAGAACTGAAAAAAACATCAGAGATTCTGGGGGTAATTTTTGTCTGTTTTTTCTTTTGGAAAATGTATAGTATCATCTTTCTGCTTTTACTGAGGATAGCTGGTTAAAAAGAGGAGGAAACTTTTTGTTTTGTCATGTTTTACATGACAGTTTGGGGTTTCTAGTATTTTTATTATTATAAATATAAGTAATGATGTTTAAATTTTAGGATATTTCCATGTTTATTTCACAAGCAAAAAAGAGCCATTTGCTTCATTAGCCTTGCCCAGAACCAAGATTGCTTTGCAAAATGCACAGATCCTTTTGGGTTGTGTGTTGTAGAGTAGGAATTGTAATGATGCTTTCTGAACATATTTTTATCAGTAACCATCTTCCTGAGAAATGATAGATATTTTTATCTCTCTTTGTAAATGAAACACTTTTTACAACCGACACGTTCTGAGAGTTCCAAGTTTGCCATTTCCCCATTGATAAAAAGAGCTACAAGAGAATCCTATTTTGTAGCATGAAATCTGACTGACTAGATAATCGTAGTGATCTGAGAGATTATTAACTTAACTGGAACAATTGGCATAACTCTGTTCCTCACAGATCTCTATAGTCTGCTCTGTTCCTCACGGATCTCTATAATAGTCTTCAGTAACCCAAATTATTTTTCTACAAATTTTGCTACTTTTTGCAATGGTAAATCCCCTTCCCAGATCATGAAGAAATACATATTAAAGAGTATATAAGCAATCTACTCAATCATATGGTGATAGTCGGCAATGATTACGCATTATCCAGTACCTTATTTTTAAATAGAAGTCCAATATATTCATCAACCTAGGAAGTAGCAGATATTGAAGAAAATGATAATGTAAACAGAACAATTCTGATGTACTAATTTATAGTTGCGACTCAAAGAGCTTGAAGAGGAAGCTCATCAAGTTGCTGGAGAACGATTCCTCTTGACCAGCAGTAATCAACTCAGAGAGGTAACATTTATACAACTATTATTATGTGAGTTGTAAGTTCTGTAAAAGTGTTATTGATACAGAAGAATTATAAAGCATATAAAATTGTCCTTACAACTTCAGAATTCTTTTTCTTCAATATTGATTATCTTATTTTCTTATTTTAATGGAGGACATATTAGTTTTTCATACATCTGGCAATGCTGGATAATCTGTAGTTGAATGTATTTACATAAATTATGCATTTGATTTTTAGTAAAAAACACTACTTTTTCAATAGCTCAAAAATAAAGATTTGATTGTTAGTTCTCTTTGCTAAAGTATGCTCTGTTTTCTAGACATAATTTCAGGCACCATATAATTTTCCTTTCTGTTTCAGCACTTGAAACAGTGAAACATTTCTCTTATTTTTTTTTTTCTTACTGTAGGTACTATTTGAAAAGTTAAAACTGCATGCACTGTGTGAGAAAATTCACAGAACTGAAATGCAACAACTTGTGTCTACCTCAGAAGCTGTGGTGAGATGGCAGGAGGGTTTTAAAACTGTCTGCATGATTTAGCAAAGCTTCTAAGTTATATTCCAGTGAAACTGACATTTATCCAAAGTTTTCCTAATAATCTTGGTTTATTTTTCTTCATTCACTTATGCCAGAAATGAAAATTGCACTCCATGATAGGGAAAAACAAACTAGCTACCGAAGCTAAGCTTCAGCTATACACCAGAGGTAAAAACTTTAGCACCAGCATGCATGTATGACCATCTTCCTCAAAGGAGGGAGATGTTCTTACTGGTCAGATTTTGGTAGCTCAGTATGGCTGACTAGTTGGGTGAAAGAGGCCACCGGTGAAGGAAAAAAACATTAATACAAAATCTGCTGGTGAAGGAAACAGCAACCCAGACTTTCTCTGTGCTGTTAGGAGATTTGAGCTAAACCCATGTTTTAATCTTTTTATGGAACGTAAAGGTCTGTGGAAATTACTTGATACCTGTAGTCTGAGCTGCGAGTTGTCACTTTCTTCATATGATCCAGTGTTTTACTTGTTGTGTGCATGAATTTTTCTCAGGCTNTTTTTTTCCCCCTCTGTGGAGGTGCTTGTCTTAAGTAAAAACAGTTGCATTTGGAGTAACATCTGGAGGATCTTGATAGACTGTTGTTCCCTTGGAGCAACAGTGACCAAACAATTTAGATGCTTTGATACACATGTACAAGAGATCAAATATATCTTCAGGTTCAGTGCAAGAAGTATTGCACGTATGATCCTTCTCCAGTTCTTTCTTCTGTTAGTTTTGGCACAGATAATTTTCAGCAGTGCAGACATTTGTGTGTGATCCCAACACAAGTGCAGAAACCTGCCAAAACTATTTGTCTAAAAATGATGCAGTCAAGACCAAACTGCAGACTTGTTGGTTACTCGAGGCAAATGTATGTGCCCCTTCTTTATCATAGAATCATGTAGTTGGAAAAGACCTTTAAGATCGAATCCAGCCATTAATGTAACACTACCAAGTCCACCACTAAACCACGTCCCTAAATGCCACCTATACGGGTCTTTCAAAGACCTCCAGGGATGGTTACTCAACCACTTCCCTGGGCAGCTGGTTCCAGTGCTTGATAACACTTTCAGTGAAGAAATTTTTCCTCTCATCCTACCACTTGTTACTTGGGAAAAGAGACCAACACCCACCTCGTTATAACCTCCTTTCAGGTAGCTGTAGAGAGCAAGAAGGTCTCCCCTCAGCCTCCTCTTCTCCAGACTAAACTATCCCAATTCCCTCAGTCACTCCCCTCAATAGGACTTGTTCTCCAGACCCTGCACCAGCTTCGTAGCCCTTCTGGATGTGCTTCAGCACCTCAATGTCCTTCTTGTAGTAAGGGGACCAAAACTGAACGCAGTGCTTTAGATGCAGCCTCACCAGTGCTGAGTACAGGGGCACAATCACCTCCCTACTCCTGCTGGCCACACTATTCCTGATACAAGCTAGGGTGCCGTTGGCCTTCTTGGCCACCTGAGCACACTGCTGGCTCATGTTCAGCTGGCTGTCAACCAACACCCCCAGGTCGTTTTCCGCCAGGCAGCTTTCCAGCCACTCCTCCCCAAGCCTGTAGCATTGCATGGGGTTGTTGTGACCCAAGTGCAGGACCTGGCATTTGGCCTTGTTGAAACTCA
>Ga0065711_1037048_pt1 | contig 20256 bp, 10 predicted proteins | sample Hoacrofraction12_FD_59098 | JGI IMG/M metagenome (GOLD analysis project Ga0065711, IMG submission 59098) | Hoatzin crop microbial communities from Cojedes, Venezuela - Epithelial fraction 12 v2 (version 2) | ecosystem: Host-associated > Birds > Digestive system > Esophagus > Crop | place... | reverse complement strand
CGCCTGGACAAGATCCTGTGCAGCCTACTGTAGGTGACCCTGCTTCGGCAGGGGGGTTGGACTAGATGACCCACAGAGGTCCCTTCCAACCCCTACTATTCTGTGATTCTGTGATTCTGTGATTCTGTAAATGCCCAGTTCTCTTTTCTATATGACTAGAGATAGCAAAGAAATTTTACTGTGTATTAATTCTTACTATCTTTGATAGTAAATGGCTGAACGCAGACCCAGAATCTGTGATAATAAGGTAATCTGTTTCCACTTGCAGTAGGCTTTTATTATTCATTCTTTGTAAACCATTTAGCGAGGAGTATGGGCTAACATTGATTACTCAATAATTAGTGCTCACAGGCAGTATGGTTGGAGCCATGTTGGAGGGGAAAATTTATCAGCTGTTAAAAGCCACACGACTTGCATAGAAGAACTGAAGTGCCAGCTCTAAAGTGTATTAAATTGCTGTGTTTATCATCTACCTAAATGCTACTGTCAGTTCTCCAACTGCTTTACGTGCAACTGTTCCTCAAAGTGAGGCAGGAGTATAATGCGTTTTATTCATAACAGATTGAACATGAGGCAATTATCAGTAAGCCATTTGATGGTGAAGCTTATTCCCCAGGTCAGGAAACTAGAAACAGGTATTCCGTAACAGATTGGGAAAGGGCTTTTTAAAATGACCACATCATCAGTGCAGATGCACAGTGGAGCATCTGTGCAACCTTCAGGCAGTCATTTATATACATTAGTGAGAGCATCGGTCTTTGTGTGCCTCCTGCGGGGCATGCAAACACAGCTCAACTGTTATTTTGCTGGAAGATTTTCTTGCCAAATTGTATTAAAGTGCATCATGGGATAACATACAAATGAGATGAGATAAAATGCCTAAAAAGACTATCCATGAGCTGGCTTTGCTACTGTGACTTGTGAGTGTTTATTCTAGAGTTCATCTTCCATTCAGTTTCAGATCTTCACAGGTTTGCTACTTTTGTCTTCCTTCAAAGTGATTCCCTGTGTAGCACTAAATTTGGTCTAGCTGCCTCCTGTGTAATGTCGGTGCCACTGGCAGGGCCTGGTGATACTGTTGGTGTTTGAGCTCGTTGAAGCCTCAGGCTCATAAAAGAATTTTGTGGTAGCGGTGGTTGCAACAGAAATTTAGGGGGCACCAAGTTGCTCCTGTGGAAAGTGGAGAGGCAGCATGGCCTCGGTGAGCGGGGTGCCGGCGTCCACATGTGCTGCCATGTGCATTTCTTCTGGTATTTGCACATAAAGGGTGGTGGAATGGCAGAGGGCTGCAGGTGCCATTGCTCCTTTCTTGGTGAATGCCCGTCTGCTGCCAGAGCGGGTGACCGGCTGCTGTGGCTCTTCCCCTAAATCTCTGCCTCCGGGCTCTTTTGAGCTCGGATTTTCAAAGGCTGCATGGTTTTCCTGTCCCCTTTGCCTCATTCCTTGCAGTCTGCTTGGCATTTTTACTTCGTTTCTTATTTCATTCTCTGTTGCTGTCCAAACAAATAGAAGTTAAACTCAAGAATTTGTGACACAGACCCAATGCTTCTTTCAGGTTTGTGGAAAATAAGCAGTTGCACAGAACTTAAAACAATTAAATGAGTGAAATTCATTTACTCCTGTTTGTTTAGATGTTCATTTGCTCAGTGTGTGGAAACCCTGACCTCTAGAAGAATCGAACCTCCAAGCCATCAGCTGCAGAGGAGAAAATAAAGCATTTCCCCCCTCAAAGTGAGGGGAGGAGGAGGGTTTCGACAGAAAGCTGTCATCCATAATTGCAAATACTGTATCAGAAAATATAACTTTTAATGTGAGAATGTAGGTTTTTGAGGTTACATCCTGTATTTGAGCCGTCACTGACATTTGAGTCTCTATGGTTAAGGTTATGCTTGCCCTATGCTGGTTGTTATAAACAGATGCTGTCTTAGCATTGCGTACTGTAGTGAGGATTTGTATAATTATCATTTGTCATCATAGTTTTATGTCTTGAACGTGAAGAAAGCATTGATTCATACAGACTTTCCAACAGCTTAGTAATCATTGGAAGATGTTGTGTGTGTAGTGAAATACAGAAGTCAATCATGGTTATTCTGTGTCTATTAACCTGTATAACCTTTCCTTTCCTTTTGGAATGATGAATGGAGGAATCTCTGCCATGAAGGTTATCGTATATGGATGTCCCATCCTCTTTCAGATGGACTTGCTAAATTGTTGCAGCAGATTAACTACTTTATTTTCTGACAGTATTTGGGTAGTTATTGAATGCTAGGTAATGGATCTGTTGTTAACATTTGTTAAGTTTTGTACCCAGTAGGTTATTGCAAGCATTTTGCATTTGTGTTCTAAATCTAGTAAGCTTCCTGGCTATATAACAAAAATTACATAATCTCTGCTATATATGGATACCAAATTATTTTTTGAGTAAATATGTTCATTGTTTTTTTTATAATGAGGGCTATATGTGCTGTTAGTTACCACTTTTTCTATCTGTTCCTCCCCGACAAGACAATTCTTGAATGTATGGGTATATAAAGGGCTTTTTTTCTTCTGCTGCTTCTTTTGTTTTTAGTTGGGTTTTTTTAGTAAAAGGTTTCTTTTGGTGTGGAAAGAGACCATGAATATGTGTGGTGTATACTTGATACAGTATTCCTTTATGGAGTTTTCAGTTTGAAAGAACTGGATTTTCAGGTAATGTGTATGACCTATGCTTATTGAAATAATGACCTGTTCCAGTAGCTCTCAGAAGTGTGATCTTCTCTGTTCCTATGGCCTCAGCCTTGATTCTCGGTACTTGTTGCTGCATCCCAGTGATGGCAGTTTTAGTGTCAGTGGCTCCTGGATGTCAACAAAAAAAATTGGTGACCCAACTCATGTTGGTAGCTGCTCATCAGTACAAATGAGTGGTTTGGAGGGATAGATGTGTATCATTACAGAGGGATAGATATACAGATGTATAGCAAGACCAGCGGAGTTGATGATTGTGGGATTTTCAGTGGCGCCTACGTTCAAGTGGAACATCTGACTGTGTTACACCTGCTCAGCCTCTGAAGGCAGCTCCTTTGGGCAGGAGGTGGGATGTGGCGAATGCCAGAGGTTTCTCACAACCTAACTGGTTTTGTGGTTCTGGGATCTCCTGCACTGAGTTCTGGTGTAAGCATCTTCCCACAGCTGCGCACTGCTTTCTCCTTGGAGTTACAAGTGGTCCCAGGAATGGGCCCCACAATGCCTGTCTGTTAATTTGAATTGAAAACCTTCAGAAAGCTCCCCTTCTTAGGCTGGTCTAATCTATACCTGCTTTTTCTCTTTTCCTTTGTTTTCCTAGACCGTGAATCAAAGATATGCTCATAATGTTAGTAGTTATTGACAAACTTGTCAGAGTCTTAAATATGGAGGATGGGCTACTTCCTGGCTATCATTGTGTAGATGGTTTATTTATGAATAGTGATCACTAAAAGAGCTTTCTGTTAGTACTGAAGTCTTTGTAGAAGACTTTTTTCCCAAATTAAGTTTTAGGGCTGTTTTTGTTACAAAATGTAGATCTGAATGTGTGTCTGCTGCACAGTGACTGACTGGAGGGTACCGCAGCTGCCTGAAGCTTTACACTTGCTGGATTGACTGCTGGTTTCAGCTGGATCATAGTGCAAGGGGCTGCAGCTCATAAACGCTCCCCGTTTGCCCCAACTAATGCCATCAGTGTTTTTTGCTGTGCATTAGTGCACAGTTTACCTGCTCTGGTCTGATCCCAAACCTACAGATGATGATTTTGGTGTCAATGCTAATTTACTTTTTCACTGGTCTGAGGAGAGCAATCCTTACTGGAAGAAACTGACTCAATTGTGTAACTTGTTTTTCTGCTACTGCCTTCATCCTGCCCTAGTAGTTGGTGGAAACTTTGTCAAAGAACTTCAGTGGTACAAGAGAAGTCCATCTCTGAGCAAGGTGATAGTACTCTACTATGTAAGTTTTGTCTTCTAGACTCAGAATTCAGCACTGGAGAAAACACCAGTTCTCATTCCCAGAAATCTGTGGTTTTCCTCCTTTCATTTACGTAGTTGACTTTATCCTGTATTTTTACCTGCAGCTGTCCAACAAACTCATCCAACAAACATGTTTTCCACTAGAAAATGCTAATGTTTGAATGTTTTTGATGTATACATCCTAAGTATGCTTTCATAAACAGAATTTTAGTCATCTTAGAAAATGTGTTTAAACAGTTTCAACTCTGAATCAAATAAGTATTTGGGAACTTAATTGGTTTCTTCAAGTCATAGCTACAAGAGTTGTGGTATTTCTTAGTAATTATGCAGAATGAGCAAATTGTAAGAGTAGAAGAGATCCAATTATGAGTAACTCCTCTTTAAAAACACAAATCCACTACAAAAATCGACTTAAGCTACTTTTTGGTTTATGTCTTTATAAGAATTCTGGTTAAACATTGTAAGCATTATAGGATGGTAGAATGCTTTATCCTGCCAATTTGTTTATTTGCAATTAGTTTAGTGTACACTTAATATGTTATTTTATTACTTCACAAATTAAAGGTAATGGTATACTGCATTTAGGATTTATTTTTTCTTGCCAGCATGCTAAAACATTTGCACTTCCTCTTTTTTTTCTGTTAAATCTAATTTTCTTTTCAAAATGAGTGCCCTGTGAAAATAAAAGGACCTCCTAGGGCCATGTAAAAGTGTTAATAAATTGGTAATCTGCTTTTGTCTTTAGCTAAGGCTCTGGTTTTGAGAGTCATTCATTCTTAATTATTTTACAGAGTCCAAATCTCAGTGGTTCTTTTCTTGACACAAGTATTTTTTTTAATATGTGGGGGTACTACTAGGTGTGTTGTAGCATGTTATTTTTAAAACAACTGCCTTGGCACTGTCTAGCTCATGTTAATCTGTTCGGTGTTTTCATAGAATCTGTACTTTGGTTTGGGGTTGTGTGTTTATATATATTTAGTTTTAGCAGATGACTACATGTTTATTTATTTTGGCAATATCATTAATCGTTCAGAAGACTTTTATCCCCCAATCCTTTAGTTTTTCAGACAGACTTAGAACATCTGTTTGTAATTCTGTCTTGAACATTGCCAACACAAATCAGTCTTGGAAGCTCAGTCTGCATTTTAGCTTAAAACATTCACGGACATTTTCAAGGTTCATGAGTTTTACAAGAACGATTAATACCAAACATGCGCTAATCCAGATTTCCACTCAAGGTTTTTAAAAGCCTTTACAAATACAAACCTTGCAGTTTCCCAGTCAGGTAGGTTAAGGTATTTCTGCTGTCTCTTATGGCGTGAGACACTGCTGCTGTTCACCTAACCCATAGTTTAGGATGAGAAATGGAGAAAAATCACTTAAAAGGATTGTGTTTATGTGTGTGGGGGGGATTGATCCATCCGTCCTTGGTTTTGTTTGTTTGGTTTTTTTTTTTTGGTCCCAAAACCCAAACAAAAAAATTAAACTTGTAGATTTTATTTATTTATTTTTAAAATGAATGCAGTGTTCAGAGCCTTGGCTTTCTATCTCCTGCAGAAGGTCTCACCTTCAGCAGTGGAACGACCTAGTATCATGCTGGGAACTTTTTATCAAACTGGATGAAAAAGGAGCATTATATGAAGTGCAGACACATCGTCCCGAATCAGCAAATTATTCTATGTTGGTGTCTTCTGTGTACTTGCCCAATTTAAAGTTGCGTAGTTTGGATACATCTGGCAGAATCACAGCACAAAATGTAGCATAAATGCAAGCTTTTCAAGTTTTGTGAACGTTTCTCTCTGTTGTGAAGAATTTCTACAAAATCCAGGGCTACTGATGTGAAGTTAACCAAATTTTGGTTAATTGTTATGTAGCCAGCATGTAGGTAGCCTGACTTTGGTAACACTGGTGCACGGCGGAGGGGATGCTGCTACTCGGCTCCCTGAGTGAGGTTGTTTTAGAACAACTGAAATACCTGTGTAATAGCAGATGGTAAATTCAATCTGCTTTTAAGAAGACAACAGGAATTATTTAAAAGTAAGAGCACAGCATAATTGAAATACATATTTTTTCTAATTGACAGCCCTGAGCAAACATACGTTCCTTAAACATAACCTGTGCAGTGTGGAAGCCATCATACCAGTAGACAATGCACTACGTGTCATTTTGGAAATAGAATTAATTTTAAAATAAATAATGGCAAACGATATGGATCGTTTAGAGATTAGATTTCTGATTTGAAATCTGAGTGGTTCCTTTGCTGATGGGAATTTTGTTCCATGGTCCGAAGCCGCTGGCTGTCAAGACATCTCGTCTCCTCCAAAGTTGATTTTTGCCATGGTAATAGGCAGCTGCATTGTGATGGGTTAAAGGTACACTTCACCATTTTGTCATTATTTTTGGCCTTCCTATGTTGGAATGTTTTTATTTTGTATTAGCAGAAGTGATTTCCACAAGCAGCACTTATAAATACATAAGAGTTTGTTTTCCTCAGACATAGATTTTAGTAGTAGGACTAGTTTTTGTAGATGACAGAGCTGTGCTTCCTTAGCTGTGTTCACCGAGAAGCAGCACATCTCTCTTTCAGATGGTGTATTCAGGTTTTGAAGAGTCCACCAAAAGGAAATGTGGAGTCTTTTCATGTGGAGTTCTTACATTCAGCTTAAATTGTAGGTGTGATTTGAGTTCTTTTAGCTGTCTTGATGATCTATGTGAAATTAATGAGGCTTCAATCCACTTACTAGCTGAGAATAACCCCAATTTAAGCAAACAGAGGAGCCAGCCTCTTGATTAAAACAAAACAAAAATCTCCAAACCTAAAACTAAACCTACATCTCCTACTGTTTATACTGACAATTCACGTTTGCTTTTTCTATTCAGACCTTAAAGAATACCTACTTCAGCGAGTATTTCTTGCACAGCCTGAGCAACCAGAGGGACAGAGGTCGGGTGTTTGCCTCGCAGCTTGTTCTTGCGGCTGGTCTGCAGAGGAGCACTGTCTCTGCGCCTCTCATTTACAACTAGGGCTTCTTGATACTTTCATAAGAAATACTCAAATCAGTGTTAACTTAAGTACCTATTGCAGTCATGTAACAACAGCGGGGACTTAACAAGAGCTACTTAATGTTGTTGGCGTGCTGTAACGTTTTTGAGTGAACTGTGCACAGCAGAAGAACACTTGTCCCTCCCTCCATTTATAATGGCAAAGTCTCTGATTTGGATGTAAAGTCTGACTGCAAACCAGCATTCAAGCAGTAAAATAAGCTCAGTGTAGGGTTTAAATAGATCATTCTGACACTTTACCAGCCTTTCTGATATGCACGAGCCACTCGTGTGTGTGCCAGCAGAGCTGTCATAGAGGGCAGGTGCTCGTGAGGGACCTCTTCTGAGTTTCGCTGAGTTACTGCAGGGGTGCTGGGAGCTATAAAGAAAGGGTGCTGAATTAGAGTGTAACATTTTCGTGAGACATAGGAGGAAGTAGCAAATATGAGATGAAAAATTCAGAATAGCAATAAGAAAGCCAAGAGAGGTTGTATATATGGAAAACAATATATACATCTATATGCACACACTTGAAAAAATATTTTCATTTTGCAATGTTAACAAAAGTGAAGTTTTTGCAAAACAGTGTGGTTGTGATGGTTCATTCCTTTCCACATGCTTTTTCAGTTCATTGATTTGGGACATGGTTGACTTTAGAAATTACCAGAGGCTCATGTTTTTCAAATATGTACTGCTGGCATTGCTTTTATTCTGCAGAGCAGAGCATTGCTGTTGATTATTTAACTTCTACTGATATCTATAAACCATATCAGCACTGACATACATTAACAAAAACTCAAGCTCTCTCGCAGCGTTTGCCCATCACAATAAACCTTCACTTTCTTCCTTTGCAAATAACGAATAACATACTTCTCATTTTCTTGCACTGTGCTCTTCAAAGTCTCATTCCATGGTTGTTGAACTGAAACAAATAATCTGATTTCACTCCTGACCCATTGCTGAAACGTATGTATGATGATTAAAGGCCCACGTTTCTTGGCCATGAAGAAAATGAGATTTACCTGAAGACTTACAGTGATGTCAAAGTAGTATTTTCTGGAACATAAAAAACAATTTTAACTGGATAATTGTGTAAAATCCATGGCCAATCCATATCAATTTGTGATTCTCCATATTAGTTCAAACCTTTTTGCAGTGTCTGCGCCTCTTTGAAGCTTCTTCAGTACCAGTGGCAATTTTTGAAATGGAAATGTGTGCACTGATGCGTTGTGATTGGGACAAGTCAGCAGGAAGGTAGATGACAATCTCTCATCTTATGACAGATATTATGGCTTGGCAGCTCCTAATTCTTTCAACATTTGCTATGGAATGTTGTTGTAAGAAAAAATTGAGAACCAGTAGCTAAGTGTGAGGAAGGATATTGTGTGTTGAAATCCCCATGACTTAATTAAGAAATTGATTCTATTACTGAAAGTAGTAGCTTCAGATTTTTAAAAAGCACTTGGTTATTTCTCATGTTAATGCAATGTCATTGTTATATTGTGAGATAAACTGAGCTAGAAATGGAGAAGGCTTCATTTAAAAATACATGGGATCTTTCATTAAAAATTTAAGATTGAACAAAATGAGTTCGAGTTATTTGAATTCTGAAAGCTACCCACATTGTATCTCCATTTTTACATTTCCAACAGAATTTATTAAAATTTTTTTTTGCAAGTGTTACCTGTGCTCCCTCTCTAAAATAAGGAGTAGTTTCTGGGAGACACTAAATTATTCAGATGCTTCCTTAGTTGGAGTAAGTGTATTTTGTGAAGGTATTGAATATGGTTAGAAATGTAGCAGTACTAATAACAGAAATAGTTTGTGAGAGAGGGCTGCCATTTGCAGGCATGCCTGAGCATGTGCATATCTTGAAGCATGTCAGTTAGTGCTACTGAAATTTTCAGGGCTGCTCCTAGGGTTGGATTCCTTCCTAGTCAACCTGTTAATTCTTCAGCAGGAAAGCTTGTTCTGAAGCTGGTGATGACATGGGGTTCTAAAATACACTGCTGAACTGGACCAATTTCTTTTAAAAGATCTTTCTATTGGAAATGAACAAATTTGGAAACCAAAATTTCCAAATTTTGGAAAAAAAAATAGAATGAGTGGGAAGTGGACTGAGGCAACTTAACATTAGTGTTCTCAGCTGCTAAATTATAATTACTTTTTTTTCTGAAAATATATAGAAGTCACTATAGTTACAGAAGCATTTCTTATAAGATTTTTTGCTTCTCTACTCAATGACAAAAGGAAACTTGGATGACTGTCTTTGAAATTGAAGAAACATCTATTACACTTTTAGCCATTGGATGTCACCAGAGTACAGAGAGTAAGTATTAGGTGATGTGGAACTGACTGATGGCTTTCCGTGGATGTTTATTTTGGAGTGGGAAGACTCCAGTCTTGCAGAGGCTTACTCACATCAGTAGTCACAGCATCTTGGCTAGCTCCACAATGGCTGTGACTCTCTTAGGTTCAGAGTATTGAGCAAGAAACTGACTTGGGACCTTGTCCTGCTTCTGTAGGACACTGTAGGTTGACACAAGATGAAGTAGGAGCGGAAGCAAGCAAGAGGTGAACAAATACTACCACACAGTTCAGTCTTGGTATTTCTGTGCTTGTTACAGTGGAATACTTAGCAGAGGCCTTGAAAGCAACTTGTGTCTTCACTGCACAGGTAGCTACAGGAGTGCTTACTAGGTCACCTACCCTAATTTGCTTTCCGCCATTTAGATGTTGTTCTGCTGGCCACGCAGAAGCGTGGACCTTTGCTCTGTTAGATGACCAAGTGCTTGCTGCTTTCTCAGGCAGCACCGTGCACTGCCTGTGCTTTCCCATAGAAACTCAGTGCCTAAGGCTGAGTCTCGGGACGTTTGCAGGAGTTTCAGTACAAACAGGTTAACTGAAGCATGGAAGAACCTTAGAAAGATCTTTGAGAGCCAGATGGAGGCTCCAATGAATCTTTTCAGTCTTTAGGACATTATGGTTTGCGATGTGAAAAGTTTAGTGACTATATTTTTTATAGTAAGATTTCTTTCAGTCAGTTGGGCATTATAAATGGACTTTAGGGCAGTTTTAAGGTTTAACTTCAACTTTTAGCTACTGTATGCTTAGTCCTGCTTGAAGATCTTGCTTTCTATCACTAATGGTGCAAAGCAGCTGTAATTAAAATATTAATTTGAGTTGAACTGGCTTATAGAAGTCAATAGCAAATATTTTAAGAAAATATATATATTCTGCATTTTCTAAATAATTTTTGTGTCCTAGTGCTAATATGGAATACCTTCATTCTCACTGGTGAATATCTCCAAAATTAAGCTTTAGAGTGAGACTCACAAAGTGCACCTTTTGGTGGCGCCTAAAGGAGGGAGACAGAAGGGAAGACGTTCCTTCTGTATTGACATCCAGAATCTGTTGGAGAGAGAAGTGAGAGGTGTGACAGAATGGATTTTATTTGAGCGCTTGATAGGAAGAACATTTGTCAAATGTTCTCATATCAAGTGATTTGAGTGTGATCACCCTGATGTGAAATGCAAATTGCTGTAAGGAGTGTAAAATGAAAAATCATGATTCAGTAAGGGTATTTGGCGCTGTGCTTTACAATAATGTCCACTCTTTGCAAGTATTTCCAAGCCAGGTTTTGTTTCATTCTTGGACAGAAATTATTGGCAGATAAAAACTTTTTGGGACTGATGGGGAACAGCGAGACTTCTCTGATAAAAAAAACCAAGGCCTTTGCAATCTAGAAAAGGAGAAAGAGATTCCCAAACAGGAGCTGTTGAAACTTAGAGAAAATTAGAGGGGGGGGGTGGGGGGGGGAAGACAGTGGCAAGCAAACCAAAGTGCCTGTGAGGCTGGAGATAATGAAATGACAGGAAAAGATCTGATGAACTGTAGAGGATTTGAAGAAAAATAGATGTTTAAAAACAGTTGGAAAGTGTGTGTTAATGGTAAAAAGACTGTCCGTCGAGCTAGACTGAGAGAGAACTGGTTAGGCAGCTATGTGTAAATTTATTACAGATGTTTGTAGATCTGCTAACAGTGATCTTTCTTCAGGTTTCCCCAATGCCTTCCAATTGTGTAGAATAATTTTGGAGAGTAAACAGTGGTACTGTCAGGAATAGTCTGCATTTCTACAAGGTGACGATCAGGATCAGGCTCAGTATCAGAAATGCTTTTGTCTGAGGGAAACTTGGGTGCGTTTAAGGTGTATCCCAAGAGGAACAAGGACGGCAGAAAGCCATCATGCTCTGGATGGCTGGCTGGAGGCACGAGGTGGAGTTACTGATGTCAAGCAGAACATTTTCACTATCTTCTAATGCAAAAGTCTTTAGGGGGAATTTATGAGCATCCAGTTCATGACAAGAACGCTTCGGATATCTTGCAAGACCTCACAATATCAGATTACACCCGAGCAAAGGGGAAACAAGCTGTTTCTCTGGGCCCTGTGCCAGTATATGTGTGAGTCTGTTTCTCTGTGTCAATTCTCTCTGCTATCTGATAGAAATATTTTTTTTCCTGCATTTCACTCCTTTTTTCTACCTTTGTGCATTCTTCAGCTTATAAGTAAGCAGAACTGACTACCCTGTTCCAGTCGCCTGCATTTGTGCTTGAGAGTGATCTGAACATAAGGGCTAAGCAGGTGAAAATGAGAGATTAACTTGATGTACATCCTTACCCAATTCTAAAATCTGCGAGAGAAAATGAAGGACTATTTATTTTGAGCCCAGCTGTATTATTGTGTCTGTCCAAGTTTGTTGCCTGAAATACTTTATTTTTTGTTCAGCACCTTCCAAATGTGTTCCATAGGGAATGAAGGGACTTTTGGGTGTAACCATTCATATATGAAAGTAGAAAAGCAAGTAAATAAGCATTGCAGAACCTCTAAAAAATGAATATCCTAGAAGCATAATATGGTCAAGAACGGAAAGGAGCTAAGGAAAAAAAACCTGATGAAGATGTTCTTCTCTGAGAGGGTCAGAGGAGTTTATATTTCACTGAAGATCATAGATCCATATTATCCAGGAGGTGATACTAGCAGGGTGTAAATATTTACAGCAGTATGGTATTTTACAGTAACAACATTATTTTTATGGAATGTTGTCTTACGAATCAAAGAAAAAAATACTTGGACATACAGCAGATTAATAAATGATGTGTTTATCATTTTTATAGTGAAGAGTGAAAACTGGGATGTTTTGTTACACTTGGCTTCATTGGATTGTAATGACATGTTCCAGAAATGAGAATTTAAAAATATTGCATGTAGCTTTTTTACACATTTCTAAGTTACAGATATGACCTTTTCATATTGTGAAATATAATCTTAGTCTTCCTCAGAATTTGGCTTTCTTTTTTTGATTAAAATCCCAAGGTAGAATGAATGTACTGTGTGACTGAAATTAATCTGTTTAAGCCTGAAATTGCTGGAGCCATGTCAGGATGCTGACTGCAGGCAAACACTGGAGATGGCCTTGATTTGAGGGAAATTCTGTCAAAGTAGCTTTGCAGGGCAAGTAGGTGTAGGAGACAATTTGTAGTAGTTACCTTGTGCTCTCAGAGCCAAATTTTGCTGTGTTTCTGCTTCAGTGCTCTCAGTGGGGGATAGCTCTGAGTTTTGCTGGGAGGATAATTACAGTATTTTCACCCAGCTTTTGATTTATGTTGTGATGACATTTGTTTTATTCATCATGCATGTTGATAAAGTGTGCGTGTGTGTATGTATGTGTGTATATATATACACACATTATGTGTGTGTACATATGTACACATATATAAATGTAAAAGGTATTTTATTCTAATGCTAGTCTGTCTTCTAGAACAAAAAGGGACTGTTTTGCGAGATGCTGAGCGCTTCTCCTGAATGTTTTCAGTTAAAGGGCCTGGTACTACTGAAAGTACTTCTGAAGTCTTTTCTTGGTTTTCAGTAGAAAGATTTTCTTGTACTTCCTTGCGTAGGATAGGATTAGCAGTAAATGTTGAACGAAGAAGTAGAATTCCAGGTTAAGATCACATTTCTTGCCTGTTTGAGGGCCATATTGTTAGGTATTTTTTCATATAAGTTCCTTCACTAATTTTATTGGAAATCACTGCATCTGAAGCTTTTTATCAGTTACCAACTTAATGGGCAGGTGTATAATTCTGTTCTTGATTGTATCAGAATAAATACTGCACTTCTAGTGGCTCTATTTTCAGAAATTAATGTGGGGTTTTTTTCAGTTTAGCTGAAGGAGAATCATCTCTTTGTGGCTCTAGATAACTTTTCAGTTGCACCATTCTGTGAGTGCTGGATATTTTAAAAAATCCAATTTTTTTCAAAATAATGCAAAAAAGTTTTGAAAAATAAACATTTTCTTATCGGAGTTTAGCAATGCTGCTATCACTGCCTGAATGCAAAGACTAGCTTCTACATAGTAGTAAGTGAAAAATCTGCCCCTTGGATGTCTGCTTATTGCTTTTCCGGCTTTGATTCTGGCTCCAGCGACCCCCTAAAGAAGAAAAAGCAAAAAATGCAACATAAATTGTCAGAAAAGATGATACTGGAATGAAGAAACTACTGTAGACCACAACAAGGTTTTATTTAGAAAAAGTTTTTCACAGTTTTCAGACCAGGTATTCTTCAGAAGAGAAATCAAGATGCAGAAAAAAAATTACGGGAGGCAATACCTAACGCACAAAACCAGACAAAAAAATATCATCCTGAACCTCCTGTCAGCTAAAGTCGTATGACCCAGCATGTTCATTACCTATTCAGTGTAAATTTTAAAACCAAATAAAGATAATATGTATGTGAAAAACAGTATTTGTAAAACCTGAACAGAACTGATGCCCATTCTGAGCAGAAGGATCCTCTCTCTCCCCTCATCTATTAGAATTCTGTTTTTTCCTTACAGAATGTGTCCAGAAATGTTTCAGGGTGTTAAATATGTGGCGGTTGTAACAAGAATTACAGAAAACGGCAGCGAATGTAGGCATTCAGGGTGGCATGTGAGACTTAGAAGCCGAGACTTAAGTTATGGGAAGTCATCCTGAATAACCTGTATTTTTGTTTGTGTTACTAGGTGGTATGCTTGAGAGTGCAAATGTCTTTAAACTTTCGCCACAGGCCAGGTGCTTTGGCTATTCATATTTTCTCCTTTGTCCTTTTTTATTTTTTAAATTTTATTTTTTTTTACCTGGACAATGCAATATGATTTCTGTAGTATATTCAGGTATAAAATCGTTATATTTGGAAATAAGAGGTGTGTTTTTCTTATATAAAAGGTCTTAGTTCTTGCTTGAATAAGTGACTGTGATCACTGATGGTTAGCCATAGTTACTATCTTTTAACTCTAAACATTTGTTGTTCTTGCTACCTCTCAGAAAGCTACTTCTTTAAGTTAGATTAAAAAAGATTAATTCATATACTTGAAGTGTGCAAGTGGAGAATATGGGAGGCTTTTGCATGACTTTTAGGGACATAGATGTCAAAGGCTTCTTACCTCTTGTACTCTTGTTTGCCCAGACCCAATGGGTTAGGTGAGACCCAAGAGCCGTGTACAGAGTAACCTTAGGGTAGAAAAACCCAGCAGCCATATTTCAGAGGCCATGCGGTGCATGGAGGATGGCTTCTCCTCCACCAGCTGATCCGCAATTGCAGAGTGGGTTCAGGGCCCTGGCAGGGGAGAAGCGGGGAAGCCCTGGGCCTGCTGAGCTGCCCCAGGGCAGTGGAGGGCTGGGAACCCCTGCTCTGGGCTTGGCTCGCTGCTGCGGAGGGTTGTTGCTTGCCAAGGGCATGGATTTGGGATGTGGCAGAGTCATATGCCCTGGGCTTGTTGCTGCCTGGCCTCCAGCAGCTTTTGTCCTTGTCCCAGGAGCAGTGCTGTGGCTTTTGTTGTGCTGGAGATGCCTGCTGCCCACAGTGGCTGATGCCCACATGGGCTGGGGACCAACTGTGCTACTATGCTGCGCTGGGAGAGAGGTGAGAAAAGAAAGTTGTAATTGCATTAGTACAACGCCTCTGCTCTCAGATCTACCAAATTTAAAATGGCTGTTTGTTATTCGCATCTTTGTTATTGGAAGACAGAAGCATATTAGTAAAACGATGAATGACATGTTTGCTTATTGTGGGTATTGATTGCTTTAACTTTGTGACAGGTCTGAAATGCACACTCTTGGAAAAAGTCCAAGTAGACTTTACGCACTTGACATGTTCGACTGAATCGCAAAGGTCTAAGAATTTGTTCAGGAAATTAGTTCAACATGACATGTATTTGAAAGAGCCGCTGTTTTGTTACATGTATTATAGGGCTGGATTGTTAACTGAAAAACAATATCAGCAACAAAAATGTGGTAGGGGATTTGTGTGAGATTGCCCTTTTGTCCTGAAAGCTGTGGCAGAAGGAGAAGTGTGAATAAACTGCGTAGGAAGGAGTGTTGAGCTCAGTCTGGTAATCAAATGTTCCGTTATATCTGACACTTATCTTGTGAGTAGGGCTGAAAGTCAAGTGCCTGCAATCAGCAGAGAAGTGTAGATGCATTTTCATTATAAATTAAGTGGGTTAATTGTATTTGGTTGGGTTTTGTTGTGGTTGTTTTAAATTGTATTACGCCCATTCCCGGCAAACACAATATTGTGCGATGTTTTTAAAAGGCCACATGTTTTGTGCATTGTGAGAGTGCAGGTGTGGCTCTGATAGGACTCGACTGTCCAGGCAAACCCTCATCAGCCTCTTCACTCTGTGATTCAGACTGGGTGCGTTCTTCTCAGGATCCTAGCCATGCGTTTTCAGGCTGTGTCTCCTGCTGCTGCTCATATGTGGGAGCAGCTTCCCATAGACCTGGCTGCCTCACCGCTCGTTGTCAGCCCCTCCTTACAGTGCTCTGGTCTGCTTGTACCTTTAACAAAAAGGAATTTTAAAAAAGCCAAACGAAAAAAAAGTTATTTTGCTGGGGAGGACGTGTGTACCGCTTCCAGTTGAACAGTCTTACTGTTTTTTTCCCTATCTCACAGGTTTTCTTTTGTCTCCTGTCCATAACAATCCCTTGGGGTTTCTCACACCCGCCTATATGTTTGGAGTTATTTTTTTGCTTTCTCAGTACACATTAGGAGAACTTATGCTGTGAATGGTGTTTGTAGACAATAATGATGAAAAAAATCAGTAATCCCTAAATTCCTCAGGGTAAAGATTCTTTACCTGACCATAACACCACGCTAGTAGACAATGGACAACCCCTGCTTACTTCATTCTTGTGGATTTTTTTTTAGTACAGGCTAAGATCCTCACTTGTGCTTGCTGTTTCATAAGAGGTTGTAGTTGTTTGGAAGTTCTTGATGAAGCTGTATTAGAAAATTAATAATTTGTTTTCAATTGCTGCATCTTGCTTTCCTTTTCTGTTGCAGCAGAAAATTTTTCAGAGATTCAAGTATTACTGAATGCATTAGATCAAATTCTATGCGTTTTCTCATCCATGAAATTAGTCACATTAGGTGAGATACAGTAGATACCTTGTGAGTAACCAGATACTATCTCCAGATGATGTTTGCAGGTGATAAGAAATGCATGGGAGTATTTGACAGTGACTTTAAAATTGTTTCAATAAAGCCTATAACATTAATAAAATATTGAGAAGGATGGGAATAAACTAGGCAAATTGTCTCACTTTTAAAAATGTTCTAAAATACATGAATCTTGTATATATGAATACATGAATTTTGAATTCTTTATATTCAGATTAAGTGTTTTAGATTATGCTGGTTGATGTTTAAAATGTCATGTAGTGAGATTCATAGATCCTATAAATCTAAAGGATTTTTTTTCCTCCAAGTGGGAGGATTGGAAGAAAAAACAATGATTTCATCAGTAGCTGTACTAGTCAGCTCTGTAACAGGCATTCTACACCTGCTTGTCATTCAAAGAAACCCCCAAAGATGAATGGATAATTCATTCATTATAGGGTGCCAGCAGGGAGTCACCTTATTCAAATAATCTGACTGGTTGTGTCAGTTTGGCGAAAATCCAAGTTTTGAATGATGGTCCTTAGATTTTTGTGTATGTATGCATTTGTTACTGCAGCATCATTAACTCTTAGGGACAAAGGAAATAATCCACTTTTGTGCGTGCTGGAGGAGTTTGGTGCTTTGTGGCGACAGGTCTTTTTCTTACAAAAGAAAGAATGAATAAGTCTCAATGACTTAACACCAATGATTCCAGTAAATCCTGGTGTGTCTTGAGAAAATACCAAGAGGTATACCAAGGCTAGGTGTGCTTGCAGTATATTAAGGGTGTCAGATCTGGGCTTCTGATGGAAGAATATGAAATCTGCAGGAGAGACTTCTCTGATAGTTACGGGCGTTTGTTCATTTAAATTCCAGCTCCAGGAAGTTAGAAGTACTCTGCTTTGGGAATCTGTTTTATTTGTTGCTGCTGAGACTTTTTGCTACTTTAATGTGCATGGGATTAAAGTTACAAATGCTTTGTTATCAAGGTACTTAGTAATTTCTGTGTTTTGATGAATAGCTTTTAGAATAAAAAAAGTCTGCTTTAAAATGGTTTTGCTCGGTCATTCTGCAGTAGGGAGAGCACTTAGTTATTCAGATAATACTATACAACGATGAAGAGAAGTTTGACAGAGACTGCTAGCAATGATGTAGACTATTGAATACAAAGGAAGTATCTAGAAAAAGAGGGGCCGAAAGCTCCTTCGTGACCCCTCTGTGGTTCTGTACAGATGTGTAAAACAGACCTGTAAAGAGCAACAGGCACACGCTGCAGAATGACCATATCGAGGGCTGTGGCTGTGATGTGGGGAGCTGAACAGCAAACCAAAGCTCCAGGTGCTTGACTTTCTTTTTTTGTTCTAGGCTGACAGGCAGATTTCTAGTGGTAATGTTGCCTGCGAGGTTGTGGTGGTTCACTGGCAGACTCAAAAGGAATAAAGCCACAGCTGAACAAGTTCAAGTTCTTGTAGTGTCTTCTTCCAGTAATTTGAAAGGTCTAGCTTCAGAAAACCTTTAATCTATCCTGTTAATTGTGAAATATCTAGAAAGAAGATGTGGATTTCTTATAAAGAATTCTTTTATATCCTTGATACAGTGTGCTGCATAGTATTAAAAGATGTGTCAAAACTTGTCTCAGTGGGAAAGAATTTGTATGCGTAGTTTACGAGCATCTATTTATACCTGGACTGCTTCTGATATCCAAATCAATGAGCAGGTCCAAACAGCATTTCTGTTTCCCCCCCCCTTTTTTTTTTTGGTCTGCAGTAATTATTTCACTGAAGTGTATTTCTTCCCAAAATTACTCTGACATGAGCTTCTAATCGAGAATGAGAAATATCTGCTCCTCTATCATAGGCTAGTTAAAGTTGTGTCATTGCTCAATCTTGAAAATGAAGCGTCTCTCCCCAGCTGGCAAAATGAAGATTTCACACTTGTTTCTAACTCTGAATCATGCTCAGGCATTGCACTTTAAAATCAAAAAACTATTGTGAATGTGCAGGATTTTACATTCTGCTTATATGAATCCAACAGTTGCTAGTTTTTTCAGTCTCCAGGGCTGGCTTTGCAGGTAGGAAGGTAAGGAAGGCACTATCAAAACATTTGCTTATATCTGAAATATTTCTAATTTATTTTCCTCCTGGTAGTTTGGAATGCCTTCAAAATGTTGTGCAGCAAAATAGTCATTTTAATGCAGTAGAAATGAAAAGATTGTTACTTGAATGTAATGATCTGTACATAATGCTTCTCTTAATCTTTGACCAAAGCAGCTATCTAAACTCCCTGAATGCTTAGGAGAGTCCTAAGATAGTGCATAAGCTATGAGTTTTAATAATTCAAACATAGTAATACTTTGATAAATAGCAAAACACCCTTTGCGCCGGTGGGACTTGAGGGAAAGGAGAGGCTGGTTTGTGCTAGAGGATGGTCCATGGTATCTCTGGTGTTCTGCCCCTACTCCTGAGAGCTTTGGTGTCACAGCTGCAATTAGTGGGCTGAATTAATCATCCAGAAGTTGTAGATTGAAGTTTGTGGGCATGTTGGTGCTTTTTTTGGATGTGGCCTTTGGAGAGTATTCTACCATTGTGAAGTCGCTCATAGAAATTAAAATTTGGGGATAACTGAGTCGTGTAAGTGAAAGAAGAAAGAAAGATAGGTGGTGTGATAATACGGTTGAGCTGGGTGTCTGCGTATACGGTGTGCAGCCTCTAGATTGCTGAACAGTGGAGGAGTTTTCTTTTGTGTCAGCAGAGACAGAGAATTGCACCTTGTTTTAGCTGCATCCGTTGTGAGTGCGAATGAAAAGAGCGCACCTAGTACCAATATGCTGGCACCGGGAATCTTGCAGAGAAAGTTCCTTCATCTCATTATTTAAACTTGCCCTTTCAGTTCAAAATGGGCTGTGTTAGATGCTTAGCTGTCTCCCAATTAAATTGGTAGGCTGAATTGATCTATGTGATAAGATTAGAGGCAGCTAAATGTAAAGCACTATAGCAACGTAAAGTTTGCATTACTGAAATTGCGTTTTGAGGGGGAGGGTGATGCGAGTGACACATAGCTCCTTCCTGGCCTGGCAGAAGGTTGGATCAGGGGATGCTGAGGAGCAGCTCGTGGGGACAGTTTGCTGGGTGTAACTGAGCTGCGTTCGGCTGCGTGCAGCTCGCCAGGTCCCAGCGCTTGGTTAAGGTCGGAGGGATGGCCAGGGGGAAGTCTCAGCGGGAGTAATAAGGATTGTGCCCTCCGTACGGTATAGTTAATTGTTGTATCTGTAATGTAACTATCCTGTCTTCAGTTTGAACAACAACAAAAGTAGATACTGTTTTCCCAGCCTAATGAATGCCCATAAAGCATGCCAGTAACTTTGCATGTTAAGAAATCAAAGTGAAAACTTCCCAGTGTTACTGGAATAATGTAACGTTCAATATTTTTCTACAGAAAAAGGAGGGAAGGAAAGCCTTGAAACCTGTCTTGTTTCTACTCATGTGAAGTAAATCTCTTTACCTGAACTTGTGTATCTGAGGTGTAAGATTTGCTGTGTGTGCTTTCACATTTAATGTTTCCTTAGTGTCTAAAAATTTACAGAACTTCGGTGATATTTTCTGAACTTATATAACTGCAAACTAAGCAACCATCAGAAGATGGTACTAGAGTCAGGAGGTGCTTTTAACCTTTAGATTGTGATGTGTAGCTCTGGTAGTTATTCTTCTAGCTTTCACTGGCTTTTTATCCCTTCTGTGTCTCCCTGACACCCCCCCCCCC
>Ga0065711_1037047_pt1 | contig 20257 bp, 19 predicted proteins | sample Hoacrofraction12_FD_59098 | JGI IMG/M metagenome (GOLD analysis project Ga0065711, IMG submission 59098) | Hoatzin crop microbial communities from Cojedes, Venezuela - Epithelial fraction 12 v2 (version 2) | ecosystem: Host-associated > Birds > Digestive system > Esophagus > Crop | place... | reverse complement strand
TGTGTGAGGTGAGTGGCAGATCATTTCAGCACCTCCTTTGGATCCCTTTTTGCGCCATTCCTCTCTCCCCCCAAGTTCCCAAGCAGTCCCGTCTGGCCATGAGTCTGTGGCAGTTTCCCAGAGAGGAAGAGAATACTTATTATGAGCCAAAACTGCAGAAAAAGCAACAATCTGGATTTTAAACATTCTGACCCTGTTGTTTTAACAAGACCAGAGAAAAAAATAAATGATGCTGACTGGAGAGGAAGATTTATGGCTTGTAAGACAAGGCCAGGATTTATAAGCAGAACAAAGTGACCTAAAGAGCAGAGAAGATTTAGAGATACAGGCTGTAGCTACAGCCCACCGCAGCAGCATCCTGCCAGCCCATGTGAGCCCCAGAGCAGAGCGGGGCTGTGAGTTTGGCTAGAAAGCCTTGTCCGTCAGGTCGGTGTGCAGGAGAAGGGGAAGATGTGTTGAATTAGATTACACTTGCGTATCCAGTGATGGAGGGGGCACCTCCCTCCAGCTGCCTTCCTCCACGCACGCTGTCATGCTGTTCCATCGTGTGGTCCCCTGTACCCACCATACATCCATCCCCATGAGGGCTCTGACTGTTCCTGACTCCCTCCCCCAGCCCTTCTTCACCAGCAATAGCCCTGTCCTGATGCCAGCTACAGATCTGCTCTGGTCTTCTGCTCCCATTGGATCTTTTATCCCTAAGATGCTGCTGTGAAACCCTCCTCCCTCCGTGCCCACCATCAGCACTGTTCCACCTTGCATGAGGACAGACTTCCTTCAGCTTCTCACGGTTTCATGTCAACCCTCTTTGCTGCTCTGGGGACCCTTGATGGCAGGAGGCAGGTGGTGCAGCCTGGTCCCCAGGGCTCGCTGCCCTGTCCCCTAGTGCACCAGGGGCTTGAGATGCTGGAGCCCTCCACACCAGCTCTGCTACCACATCTAGCATAAGATGAAATTGCTGTCTGCTCCCATGTCTTGGGAGGGAACGGGGATTAATTGGCTAATGACTTCACCTCGCCTGGAGGAGAGACAGGCTAGCCCAGTGCCTGATACCTCGCAGCTGGTGGCTGTGGGGGGAAGCCGGGGCGGGTTGAAGGATTTGGCAGCCGAAGCCCGGAGCTGCCTCATCCACTCGCTGCCGGCGAGGGCCATCGCTCCCTGGGGTGGCTGAGACAGGTCAGCCTCCTCTCGCTAGCCAGGCCGGTGTGTGTGCACGGCGCGGGAGCGTTCTGGGGCAGGCGCCGACATTTCCCAGGGAGCAGGGTGCTACGTCTCATGTGGCTGCCGGGCATATTTATGTTACAGCTAGGGCCACCAGAGGGGCAGCAGGCTGAGGAGGGAGCCCTTCGTGAAGGCAGGGCATAAAAGGGTCCTGGCTGCTCTGGCCAGCCCAGAGGTGCCCCTGGTCAACCCATGACAGACGCCTATGAAAAGCCCTCAGGCTGCACACTGCTCTGCAGCCTCTTCTGCAGCAGAGCAAGGCACAGACAGGCAAGGGGACACAGCAGTGACAAGGGTGTGTGAGACAGTGCTGTGCCTATGTGCAGCTGCTGGGCTGTTGTGCAGATGGTACAGGATCTGGCCTGGAGGAAACCACATGAGCTTTCGGTTCTTCTGGGTTTCTTTGCAGCAAACCATGGGGCTGCCAGCACCTCTGGTGAGAGGGAAGCCCACAGCTCCCCAGAGCACCTCTTTTCCTTCCTCAGTGGCAGCTCCTTCCCCCATAACCCTTTTCGCCATGGTCTGGCCATGCACTTCTCCTGCAGCCCTGTGACTACGTCCATCACAACAGCCCAGTCATGATTCCAGAGAGAACAGGGCCTTTCGACATCCCATGTGAGCCCTCTGGGTGTGAGGGAAGAGCAGTGCAGCACAGACTACTCCATGCAAAAGCCAGACTGATGTGCCTCTGGAGGCTTTCCTTGGGAACGCACAAGGCAGAAGGGCTAGGGCTGCTCCTGCAGAGTGCAGGACTGCAAGTATAGCAGGAGACCACAAACAAGATCAAGGTATCACCTTCTGCCTGCACGAGCTTCATAAAATGTTCCTCACCACTGAGGAAGAGGGGGTCCCACCCCATGCCTGATGGCTGAGCTGCAGCTCTTGGCCATGCTCCTGCCCTATTTCAGCCTGGGTGCTAGCTCACCATCCCCAAATGCCAGGGCCAGTTTTTGTGTTCTCATGGGCTGCCCTGGCTGCTCTCAGCTTCGTCTGCCTCTGAAAAGAGCTGGACTGTGGAGGTAAATCACTGGGGTGGCCTTTTTACCAATAGGTTTACACTCGTGAGACTCAGCTTTTGCAAATCCTTTGCCCTGAAGAGGTTTTGCATCTTGCCTGAGCCCAGTGCCCTGCTGTCAGTACTCGAGCTGTGTCTCAGGCTCACTGTATGTCTCCCGTGCAGCTGCAGTTGTGCCTGATACTCCAAGCCAGAGCCAAAACTAAAGCCAGAGCCAAGCAGCAGCCACACCATCAACTTGGGCCTGACAGTGGCCGTCCCTGAGCAAAGTGCAGTAGCCAGGCGCACTGGCTGCACAGCTCTGAGTGACTGTTTACCTCTACATGCCCCAGATACTCCAGAGAGACCCCAGCATCTAACCAGAAAGGGATGAAGGCTCATAAGGAGATGCAGGAGGCTTGGACAGCTGCAAGTGGGCAAGGATCTGCCTGTCATACTCTCCAGATACTCAGGCATTGTATCTACAGCATAAGACAGAAATGCCAGGGCTGACCACAAACCACAGGGCTTGGGCACTGGAGCAGACTAGACAGCAGCGAAGCCAGCAGCACCATGTCTGCCCAAGGTGAAGGGCTGCATCTCACCTGGCTTTGCACAGCCTCACTGCCTCAGATAGCTCCATGTTCCACTGCAAACAGCACTACGGATAGACTTCCCCTCTTGCCAAATAATACCTACTGCTTTTGGCAGTGAAAACATTGCCATCTCCAATACTGGGCATTCCCTGCCCTGAGCATGGGTTTCCTGTTGGCATTTTGGTACCTCACCCCAGCCCTGTCCCTGCCTCCAGCACTTGCCCTGCACCCCTTGCAAATGCCATTTCATGCTCACTCCCCATCCCTTGCTCTTAATCAGGAGCAACTTGGAATTCATGCCCAGGTCATCAGGAAGTCAGGGAGCCTGAAATCATTTGGTCCCTTCTTCTGAGAAAACTGACAGCACCACTATAAAAATGAAAAATTTTTAAAATAACATGCAATGTGGAGAAGCCGTGTGCCTCCAATGCCCACCGCCTCTCCCTCCCGGCATTCCTGGCTGCACACACCCGCCTCATCAGCCTTCCCCATGACTGTCTCCATGATTTATGGTCTTAATAACTGAGCCTGGCTCCTGCTGCCCACCGCCCCTGGGGCTCATAACCAGACGCCATTCAAACTCATTGCATGGTGCATTCTGGTGCAGTCCAGAGGGTCTCTTCAGAACAACCCTGTCCCGTGCTCCTCTCCTCGAGAGGAGCTGCCTTTCCTGGAGGAGACCTCTGGACAGGCCTTCCCCTTCTCTTTTCATAGGACACATTCCATTACCTTTTGATGGAAGTCACCATCAGCCTCCTCCAGCAGCAGGAGCGAGGGGTGCTTCCCCACGTGGATTATTTTCCTCCTCTGCAGCACAATGGGAAAAGAGCAGCTCCCTCCCACACACATGAACGTTTCCCCACACATGTTCCCACCAGAAGAGAAGGTACAGAAGAAAGCAGACGGTCCTTTACAGGTTGTTGTGGCATGAGTGTCAACCCAAGGACCTGGGCAAGGACACAAGAGCAGGGAGGCTCTGGAGGTGACAGTGCGGGGTCTGAAATCTGGGGGTGTTGTACCTTTGCTGGCACCAACCTGCCATGCGAAGGTCTGTTCCCAGCATCAGAGCACCTCAGGGCCGTGTCTCCCATGTCTCTTTTTCTATTAGGGCACTGGTAAATTCCTGCTGACTCCCAGTGTCTGGCAAACTAAGTGCCTCCTCTGCTGCACGTTGCTCAGCAGCAGCAAAAGTGAGGTGAAAGACCCCAATTAGTCTCCAAAGAGTCTGCCTGCGGTTGTGAGAGCTGTTCCAAGGTCTCCTGGCTCCTTGGAGGTAACACTAACCTCTTGGACTAATTGACAACGAGGGAGAGGCACAAGACAGTTCCCCCGTCTTTGATACAAGCTGCACTCCTGCCTGCCCCTGAAACACCACACTTCAGCCGTGCAACAGCAGCTCAGCAGCTGGAGCCCCTCCTGCCATCCCTTCTGGAGATTAATGACTCTCTAATTGTTCTTTATCTAGCGCTGACAAAGGTGGGGTCCTTTGCTCATTACACAGAGCAGAGGAATGGCACAGGGGCATCCCCAGAGAAGCGGGAGCTAATGAGCCATCTGACTACACACATTTGCTTTGCTTGTAATACCTGGTAATAGGTATTGCCCTGGAGGCTGGCTCTGGAGGACAGGGCACCGAGTGTGGTGGGGATATGATCAGAAGCTGCAAGAGCTTCTGATTTTGAGCAAGTAGCATTTTCACAAAAGTCAAGTGGCCACCCCGATAAGCATGAGTGCTTTGCTGAGCAACAGGAACAAAAAAGCCCCGGCCAGAGTGTGTGTGTCGGGGTGATGGGTCCAACAAGGACTCAGCCCCTGAGGTAAGAGGTAGACACATGTCAGCCTGTGGTGCAGACTGTGAGCATCCACGCAGGTAACGAATATTTTGCGGGGAGTCAGCCTGTCCTGCATGCAGAAAACAGCAGGTACAAAAGAGAAAAACCTCTCCCCAGCACTGGCCATGAGGGATAAAACAGGAGCACTACCCCTACGAATTGATGCCCCGTGTTCCCCAAACACTGCGTCATGGTGGGGGGGCTCCTGTCCCCCTTACCGTCACCCCTCAGGGGGCTGGGTTCTCCCCCCAGACTGCCCCAGGCACCGCTTCCCCAGGGATGCTGCGGGTCCTGGGCTCCCCAGGGGACGGAACCCTGGCTGCAGTGCAGGAGGCAGCCAGACAGCCTGAAAGGGTTAACAGCTGTCCTCAGCCACCACATCATGATGGATGAGCCCTGCCCCATGGAAATGTCACCGTCTGAACAGAGCATGAGCTCATTCCCCTCCACCTAAGATCTCAGCACACAGCCAGCTGGGACAAACAGACTCTGTCTTCGCCAAGCGGGCAGTCTGGCCTGGCCTCCCACCTTTTCATGACAATGTCCAGGCAGGAGAGGCAAAAGGAGCTGTGATTTTACTCAGCCCAAAGCTTGCTAATTAATAGAAGAGGGGCTCCCCTCCTCTGTCAAGGAGAGGAGGAAACGTAACTGGATGAGGGATGGTGTGGTCAAGCATTCAACCTTGTTATCTAATTTGAAAAATGGGCAAATGAGGTAATTACGTTGAGATATTGATTCATAGCAACATGCTCCATGAATACCGTAGCAATAACTCTCAGCGCTGCCATACAGCTCCCCCAGCCCCTCCCCAGCTGCAGGAGGCAAGTTCAGGCTTTTCGCTTTAGCCTGTACATGTTTGAGAGATGGAGCCAGCCAATGTAAACAGGGACAAGGCCATCTTCTGCCACCAGGACAGACCCAGCCCCACTGGACAAACATCTTCAGGAGCCTGGCTCTGACAGTCTGTGTTTCTGATGTCTCTGTTCAGTCAGGTCCAGTAAGGGCAGTAAGTGCGGAAAGAGGGACTCCTGTTGGTGGAAGGGGTTGGGAGGCAAGAGGGAGGCTTCACTAACACTGCCAAAGACTTCTTCAATGGCTTTGGCCAAGCCACTGAACTGTATCCTCTCCAGTTAGGGACTGAGCCCTTTCCCACTGCAACACAAATATTTTTAGCTTTTGCTCTGCATCTGGAAACAAGCATGTCCACCTCTGTGGATAGCTGCCTTTTAGGAAGCTGTCTATTACATTGGTAGCGCCCAGGTAAGTTTCTAGTAGGCTTCTTAAATATATAAACTTTCCCAAGCACCTGACCGAGGAGTTCAAATTTCCATTTATATCTCTATACCTTGTATGTATTGCACACACTATAGCATATAGTCTGCACTGTGACCCATAGCTGTGCGGACCTGCACCATAGCCCTTTAATCTTTGCTAGCATAAAAGCCAACATGGACATCAGTTCTAGCCAGATGGAGGTAGCAGGCCACAAATATTCTCCACGCTCTCAGGTCAGATCAAACACCCGTGTCTGGCTCATGAATTGCCCACTGAGAGCAGGCGAGAAACAGCCTGTGTGCCGGGGCGTGAGGGGAGAGATCTGGGGTTGGCCCGTGTAAATCTGTTTCTCCAGGCAGGTCTGCAGCTGGGGCACCTCCAAATGCCACTGGGATCCACGCGACGGGAGCCTGAGCACCTGGGAACACATCAGCCGGCACAAGGCTGAGCCTGCTCGGGTCTGCCCTTGCAGTGCCTGGGTGTCTGTCTTCTCCACACCGCAGTCACATCAGGAAGGTGCAGCAGGTACCCTCTGTGCACCCCTTGCAACGCCAGAGGCTTTTCCTGGCAGCTGCGGCAGCTTTTTCCCTCCCAAGCAATGACTTGGGAAATTGATGCTGTCAGAGGAGAACAGTCACAGCTCGATTCACAGCTCAGCCATTTGCCCTCCATTTCACCACGTGTAAAGCAGGTGATCATTACCATCCTCTGCCTCCCTGGGGACATAAAGAGTCAATGAATAAGTCATAAAAAGGAGTGCTTTGAGATCCGTGAGTAGAAAGTATTCCAGGGCTGTTACCTTTATTGGCAATGGCACATACTTATTCCACTTACTGGCACTTCAAGCTACATTAAAGGCATTCCCTAGATGCAGGAGACTTCACACAAAATATATGACCTTCTGTTCCAAAAACATAGGCACCTGCCAGTTGTACTGAAGCAAATACTACCATCTTCCTTTCACGCTACCATCTTCCTTTCTCCAGGCTCCTTCACAGAGTCATGTGTCCCCATTTTTCAGCAACACTTCAGCTTCATTCTGCCCCTTTGAAGAGTCCTAATCCCAACTTCATGGACAAATCCGAAACCCTTTACCCTTTCCCCAACCTTCCAGCTTTCTCCACTGCAACAAACCCTCTGTTACACCCTCTTTCTCCACAGTGTTCCCTCAGCCTTTGCCCTGTGCATGCGTCTCCCGCCTTCTCTGCTTGCTTCCTCGGCAGCTCCTTTAACACATAGTCCTGTAACATAACCCCCTGTCTTCTTCTGTGGAGAATGTGGAAATCTCTGAACTATTTCATTACTCAGTTTCCCCACTCCCTTTGTCCTGCCACCCCACTGGGTATGATGGGAGGGGATTCATTCCCCATGACAATAAGTAGAAATCTCTCAGGGCCTGTTATCACCAGAATAAAGTTACTTCAGAGGTGTAATAGAGGACGATCTTTGGGGCCATTAACTTCAAATAACTGTCAGAAGGAGAGGGAAGACACAGGACTTGGGAAGATAGCATGACTGGTGCCTGGAGTCAGTCTAGGATGCTCAGGGAAGGTGCTACAAGCAGATACACCGTACTCTAATTATGCTTTGCCCCTCTGGCATCATGTCCCTGCCCTTCAAAGGAACAGATACAGGAGGTTATGATTCAAAAGGGCTGTCCTGTCACACAGCAAGCTTACAGAGAGGGCAAGTCCTGAAGGGTCCACACTGGTCTGATCCCACTGAAAGAGCCACTGTGATAAAGCAGATGGATGCACTCCTCCATTGCGTGCTTTTCTCCTCCTCCAATGCAGCCTTCCCTGACAATCTCATCTCCTCAAAACTCCTTCCCAGGCCTCAGACCTGTCAGCCCACAGAAAGGCCTGTGCACTTTTGCTGTCCGCTTGTGCATGTGTATGGCCACTGTAGTGTCTTTTCTTGACTGTCTTACTGCCAGGTGAACCTCAACACAGTCTTAGCAAACTGCTTAGTATGGACTACCAGCCTTCCCACTCACAGCCTGTTGTCACCAAGACACCTGTCCATTTCCCTACCCACACAGGCACGCTGCACACGGGCATAGCTGTGGCCCCAGCCCCTCCATCCTCCTCAGCATCCAGGTCCCAGCCTTGTCCCCCTCCTCTGAGGAAAGGACCACAGTTCTCCAGCCAGAGAGCACAACCTCTCCCCACTGGGTTGCTGCAACCCCATTGCCACCAGGAGATGTCTTCTAGTCCCTGATAGCTCTCCAAGGGACTGTGCTCTGATTTCTGTGCAAGGACACATCAGCAAACTCTGATCTTCATCTCTTACTGCAGGTTTTTCTTGAGGTACAGGGTATGGAGAGATGTCTCACCTCTCTTCATCTGTCTATAATCTAGACATGTAATCTGGGATGGCCACCAAGGTGCTGTGTCTTGATGGAGAAGGAGAGGAATCTTGGGGCGGAGGGGTTGGCTCACCTCTCTTCAACACCTGTTTGGGAGGGCATAAACACTTTTTTCCTCCACTGACTACAGGAGTGCAAGGAGGTAGTCCAGCTTCTGGATGGCTGCTGCAAGGGAGAGGAGCCCACACTCAGCACCCAGCAGGGACCCAAGCCCACTCCATAGCCCAGCATACCTCATGCAAATACAGCCTGCAAAGTAGTTATCCCCCAGGAGAATTAAACTGCCAAAGAGGAAAGGCTGGGAACTGGCTCCCTCAACACCTCCTTACGAGGGTGAGTGTGATGGTCACCAGGTTATGCTCAAATGTCTTTTAAGCTCTTTAGGCACTTGCTGATGTCTGCTATCTGAAATTTTAGACCTCTAAACACTGATTAAAAACTACCCACTGACAGAGAAAATATTTGTTAGTTTACTCCAAGTTTATTAGAAGTTAGACCTAATTAAAAGTTCCAATGCGTGGTAAATGCTTCTTTAATTACAGCGAGACAGGAACATTAGAATTGTGGTTTTGTAGAGAAAGTACATCTAATTAGCCTGGTATATTTAAGGCATTATTTCTATCTATTTGAAATATGTTGCACTACATGTTGCTTTTTCCAGTCAGAGCTTTACAGAAATGTGTTCCAATCAAAAAAACACTTTTTTAAATTTCCTCCTACTTTTTGCTTTTTTAATGTTTAATTTATTCTTAATGAAAGAAACTAGACTGAGAGTCCCCGGAGGATGAATTCTCTTGTTTATGCACATAATAGATAACAGGCACTGCACAGATCGGTACTGGGATCTTTGCTAGGAGCAATTGGGGAGCTATGAATCCATCCTGCAGTCCTCCATCTCAGCATGTGTGTCACCAACAATGAAGGCAAATTTTTAGGACGTCGACACTTGTTTTGTGAGACTGAGACAATCTTATGCAATTTATCCAGCTAAACACATTTCTACACAGTTGTATTGCCAGAGGCACCATCCTGCCCTTCTCCCATCTCTCCCGAATACCTTTTCTGACTTCCAGAGTGCCCAAGCTCAAAATCCTCCACAAAGCTAATAGAACATTTAATCTCAGCTTCATGAGACTCGAGCTTTGCTTCAAACTCGTTGCACAGAAACAGTGTTCACTCCCCTGTCAGCCCTGCCCCACAGCAAGCCTTGGAGAACAGCGGTGTAGGGCAGGTTGGTGTAGCCCTTGAGAATTGGATCCATATTGTGTGGACAGTGGGACTGCCCTGGTACCAAGCTCTTATTTCCGAGGGGGCTATAATGTGCATGGTGGGGGGACAGTTTTAACCATGTAAGGAACATTTTGTGAATTTCTGGTCTGCATTAACTGCAGGTTTTGCTCTTGCAAGTGGCGGGTGGTGAAGCTTAGTTTGCTTCAATAACCTGTGTCAGGACATAGCTGCCTGTGTATCATTTGTACATTTTCCCAGCCTGGTAAAAACTTTCTGAGTAGTTCTGGGGCTTTTTTGTTTGGGAATTAGCTTTGAAATAGCCATTGCTACTACTAAAAACCAACCAAAGAAGCAAAAAAACCAAAAAAAACCCAGAACCATCCAACCAACTATGTTTATTGAAGAAACAATTACATTAAAGTAGCCATAAAAAAGGCAAAAACCCCCAAATCTCTGTGGGATGCCAAACTCTGTGTTGACAATATGAAAGTGTTAATTTTAAGGGAAAGACTGTACAAGCATTCATGTGGTCTGTGAACAGGCTTTGCTCACTGCTCTGCATTAGGCATTCTGAGCCAGTTGCTCCAAACCAAATACCAGAAACCACAAAGCTCACATAAACCAAACCAGAACCCACTAGCAGCCCAAGGAGGGGTAGTAACCATTGCCCTCACCTTGCACAAAGTGCCATGCTGCCACTGCCCCTAACTGCCCTGGGAAGGGCAGTGACAACCATGGAGACCTGGGGTCTTGCTGAGGCATTGCTTTGGGCACTGACTCTTGCACAAGTGCTGTTGCACATAATGGCACCGAAGCAGCTGCTGGAGCATGAGTGTGTTGTCATGGCAGCCTTAAAAAATCAGACAGCCTAAGCCTAAAACCATAGATCATAGCTTTAAAGTGTCCCTACCTACCTCCCTGAGAGCCAGAAGGTTCACACCAAAGGCCAGGAGAAAGGTGAAGGGAAGGGCTGGTGCGCAGAGAGAACATCCCTGGAGAGACAATGATTTATCTTTCCAAGGACTTCAGTGCAGCTGGAGTGCCCAGACAAGTCTCATGTGTTAAGACTCCTATGAATGACCTGCTCTCCTCCACTGGGCTCACATGCCATGTGGTGACAATGCAAAGCCACCACAGCCCCGATACCATGACGCAGGCAGTCAAGGAGTGAAAGCCACCTCCTCTGGGGCTGCAGCAGGGCATGGAGGGCAGACGGATTGTGACAGACCTCACCACCCCATGTGTCCCAACCTAGCCCCGTGGTCCCCCGCCTCTCACGATGTGCCACGTGGGGTACAGCCCAGTGCTAGCAGAAGGGAGACATGAGGAGGCATCCAGAGAGCTGACAGCAGCTGAGCAGCCGAGCGCTCACCTCCCTGGGGCACCTCCACCGAGTGGGCGCAGTGAGGCGGGCAGGCTGCAACCACTGCCCCGGGGATTGCAGTGCTGTGAACCTGAGCACACTAAATGGGCCAGGGGAGCTGTGATCCACAGCCAATGCTTTTACAGTAGGAACGTAAAGGAATAGCAATGAACTGGGGTGGTGTGTTCACCAAAATCAGTTCTCTGAGGGAAGGCACAGGAGGACAGAACAAAAACACTCCTGCTTGCTGGGTGTGTAGTCCTGCAGCTGGGGGAAATCACAGAAATGGCACTTGGACATCACTGGCACTTGTGCTCATGCATGCATGTGTGTGCATGCAAGGGGGTGTGAGGTCCCAGAATGCAGCCCCCCACCCCCCACCCCACACAGTGTGTTCAGCAGTCCCCATCAGAGGAAGTGAGCTAGCCGTGAGCCAGGAGGTCCCCCACAGTTTATGGTGCCACTTTCCACGCAGCACTGAGGAGAAGGGAAGGTCCTTCCCAGTGCAGTCCCAGGCTCACACCTAATCAGATCCACAGGGACTTTGCCCAGAAAACCTATCAGATCACAGTTTCACCACCTCTGGTTTTGTAAGTAGCCACCTAAGCTGCTGAGAAATCTTCCTGCAGATCATCCTGTGCAGAGAGCCCAGAGTAACTGTCATCTACAGCCAAACAAGGCTTCGAAAGTTCTTGTATTTCTTTTCATTATTCTCTTGTTTGATTTCCTTGTGCTTTGAGTATGAACAGATAGTGTGGGTTTTCCATGAAGAGGTCTATGCTCCATCAACTTGCCCAACAATTCTCAATCAATCCCAGAGGCTTGTCGTCTGCTCCTGGGATCCTTCCTCAATTTTGTTTTCCCTATTCAACAGTCGTGCTGCATGCAGCATGGAAGCAGCAGGATCGATGTCTAGAGCACCTGCAAATGCTGGTGTAGACCCTCTAGTTGGGCCACGTAGCATTGTTGGTGCTTCCATGACTATCTGTGGCAGTGATATGTGGGTCACCTGGTTTGTTCTTCAGACTCCTGCTAACCTTTCCTCCAGGAATGGTCCCTCACAGAGGAGAAGAGTGGGGGCACTCTGCTCCAGCTGCCTATCCACAACTGAAGGAAGGTGCTTAAAACTGTGGGATGAAGAATGGATGAGCCCTCAGCTCATGGCAATTAGATGTATCTAGAAAGTGTATAGTTCAGCCCCAATTTGGGCTGTTCTTGTCTGCAGGAGCACAGGGGTTAGGGACATAGCTCATGGGTCTACACTTGCCAGAAGTGTTGAGGAGCCCACAGCACACCCAGAACAGAGCAACATGGCAGGGGTGGGGGGGTAGGAAACCAGCTAGGGTAGCAGGTTACATGAGTGAAAGTCCTTCTGGCTGCAACACCAGTCAGAGCAAAACTGACAAGAGCTCTCAGTCTCCTGATTTCCATGTGTAGGCTGATCAGCAAATGGGGTCTGGCAGAAAGAGCCCTCGTGGGGATACTATCGCACCGATGCCCACATGTGTTGTGAAGATTGTTTTTGCAGCTTTCTCTGGAGCATCTGATATCAGCCACTGTCAGGGCTGAGATAAGGGCCTAAAGGGACATTCATCTTGTCCGGTGCAGCATCTCCTGTGTTCACAATAGCCGCCTGTTCTCCCTTCCCTCACGCCTTTTGTTTAGTGCTTGGCTTCACGGCTCGTGTGTTTTTCCAGGCAGCAATCGTCTCTTTCTGTACATCTGAGCAAGGCTGGGCACACAGTGGGCATCGCCGTCGTATAAATGCCGGTCACCTGCTCTGTGCACCTCCTTCAGACGAAAACCTACTCCCTCCCACTGCTGGCCCCTGGGGCTCACAAGGCCCACAGCTCCCTGCAGAGCCGTGCAAACCTTCCTGTATCCCCACTGCTCTCCTGTCCCCCACATCTTTAAACACCTACAGCTCCCTTTCACCCACATCTTCCTCCCAGATTTAATTCCCCGACAACACAGCTCCCTCCCCAGGCCCGTGCTGCCTCTCCTTGCACACCAGTGCCTGCAGCATCGCATTCCCCACCCAGCACAGTCCTTCTAATTCCCCTGTCCTCCCCCAGGCATTTGTACTGACTCAGGGTTTACTCACCTCTGCAGTTTAAAAAAATAGGCAAACCCTCTTTTCTGGGGTGACCGTGGGATTCAAAATTCTCCAATTTAATGCAAAAATATCATTGTCTGGGAAGTTTGCTTTGGATGATGCCATGATCTGGAGAGATACCTAGGTTCTGTGAGCTGATTTCCCATCTCTGCTGCCCTTCAGGCGAGAGTGCTCAGCCCTCTTGGTATAGCTTCTCTTCCCATATCAGACATACAAGCCCCCTCTTTCACCTGGCAACAGCTCATCCTCGAAGAGTTATCATTTGTTTTAAAGACAAAGCTCTAAATGGATAATGTCCAGTTTTGATAGTGGGCTCAGTACTTGAATGCACTATAAAACATTCAGCAAACTCAATAGCTGTCTTTCCGCTCAGCTGCATCACAGCCTCAGGGCCTCCCATAGCTCAGGCACGCTCTGCCTGAACCCACCCATCTCTCCCAGGTTCTTCGAAGGTCTGGATGGCTCAGCAGAGAGCACGTCAACCCAGAGCAGAGAGCTCTCCAGAGAGAACACTGGGCCTGGGATGTGCATCTCCTCCTTCCAGAGACCAGGGGTTGAGAGACGTCAGAAAAGTGCTTCCTCCTGCTTCAATTGCTTCTGCCTCAGACACAGCTTGGCCAGCCCAGTGCCTCCATTTTGCAACACAGGAGTGAAGGCATTTTGTGCCCATCTTCTTGATACTGAGCAACACCTTATCTCACAGATCCCATCATCTGCCCAAGCAAGATGTTGAGGACTATGCATCTCACATACACAGCCTGTTCTGTCCATCCAGCTCCTCCTCATCTCCCCATCCTTCCATCCAGCGAACTGACTACAAGCTGAAGAAAGCAGAAGAGTTGACCAGGAGTGAAATCCAGCTGTCCGAGGAAACGTAAGGTGACAGCAATGGGACCAGGGAGTGGGCAGGTGGTGAGAGGACTCAGAAGCTTTCCTGGAGTTGTGCTACTTGGCTGTGCATTTGCAGGTCCTCATCAGTCAGCCTGCAAAATGCAAAGATTTGCGAAGCTTTCTCCCGACTAGAGATGTCCAGGCTCAGAGAACAGCCAGGCAGGACTCAACCACCAGAAAGAAATCCAGACATGGGGAAAGAAGAAGAAAGTACATGTAATGTCTCACCTGCTTGGTTTGCAGCCACCCTCCTCTTCAAAGATGCTCCAGCTAAGGCAAAACCCTGCACAGAGCCCACCGGGCTGTCATTTTTCCAACACAGAAGTGGCAGTAGCTTGCTAGCAGCCTGCAGGCAGGGCAATGGTGTTTGAGTCATGGCAATAACTGGGGTCCCAGCTGAGATGAGAGTGCTGACCCATGCCATGCAAACCCACAGCAGGAATCAGCAGAGCTCCTGCTGTCACTTTGCAGGACAGAGAAGGTGGGGGGAGGCCTCATGGTGAGGCTCTTCCACCCACATGGGTGCACATAATCATCCCTTTGAAAAGCTGTTGGTACAGACCCGCCCTCAGGACTTACAGCCATTTGCTCTCTACAACTACCTGAAAGGAGGTTGTAGTGAGGCAGGTGTTGGTCTCTTCTCCCAACTAACTAGCGATTGGACGAAAGGCAATGACCTCAAGTTGCATCAGGGGAGGTTCAGATTGGATATTAGGGAAAATTTCTTTACTGAAAGAGTGGTCAGGCATTGGAACAGGCTGCCCAGGGAGGCAGTTGAGTCACCATCCCTGGAGGTGTTTAAAAAATGTGTAAATGTGGCTCATCAGGATATGGTTTAGTAGGTATGGTGGTGTTGGGTTGATGGTTGAATTTGATGATCTTAGAGGTCTTTTCCAATCTATGATTCTATGATTCTTTGATTCTATGATTTCTTCCCCACCTGTTTTTGTGGTTCAGCTCTAGCCTGTTCCTGGGCTGCTGGTGAGCAACGCGAGCCATGAGACCTACTTGTATGGCATGGGGAACTGCATGGTGCAGGCACAGGGCCATGAGTAATCCACTGATGCAGAGGGAAAGAGAAAAGAATTAAACATGTCCAGCTGTCTGGGAAAAGCAGGCTATTCCACTGGCTTGGGAGAAAACTGTTCCCCCTATGCTACGAAAGTGAACAATGTATAATATGTAAAAAAAAACTGGCAGTTTACTGATCGTAATAGGGGGCTAAAATTTATAATCTGCTGCATAGCCTAACAGTGTCTATTAAATCTGCAGACAAAGCACTTGCTGAGATTGTGGAAAATCTACAAAATCACCTGTCCTCAGAGTCACTGGAGATGATAGAGCTTTTCTGTTTTTATAAAGAAAATCTGAAAGAAAATGAACATTTCTGAAAATGTGGCTGGAATAGAGAAATGGCCAGAGCTTTGCCAGGGTGCAGGGACTATAAATGATGCATGAAGGAACAGGGTACTCTGTGTTCAGGGAAATAAAACAACCCCCAACCAATAGTTACAGAGTGAGGCTGATCTGACCCTAAACCTGCTCAAAAAAATTGGAATATCATTGGAAAAACGTACTAAAGATGCGAGGGATTTGTGACAGCATTGTATGATCTGCGCAATACATTAACCAAGAGTCTTGCGAAAAGCACGGTGTGGACAACTGTCAAAAGCAAAGTGCTTTCGTTGCAAGAAACGATGCTGCTATGAAAGTGTTGTCGGTTCTTGTAGGAACGGCTGGGCACTGTGTCCAGGTGAGTGTTGAAAGCATCAGGTGATAGAAGCAATCGGCTCTGGTTGCAGATCCCTGCGCTCCACTTTCAAGTTTCAGCCCAGGCAAATGAAGGCTTGTAATGGCAACAGCCTGACTGTAGAGAAGGGAAACACTCCTGGCTTCTCACTGCTTTAATCCCAAGACTGAAAGTACTGTTGGGAGAAAACAAGCTGTTTCTGGTGCTGGCTGCAGGCAGCAGCAGCTGAGTGCAATGAAGAGGAATCAGGCAGTCCAGCCATCAAGCTTGTACGTGGCTGAGGGGGTGCCACGAGAAATGCTGAGGAGGCTGGAGTGGGTACTGCTAGGACGGATGAGATAACGTCTGTGCACTGATGACTGTCTTTCTTTCTGTGAAAACAACAGTTCAGTGTGTGGCAAGGCTGCCTAATGCACAGTGCCAGAGCACCTCACTCTGTAACACTCCAACTCTGCGCATCTGTGGGAAGGTCCCGGCCAGGAGTTTTGTGTGGCGGCCAGAGACTGACACGTGACTGGAGAAAACGTCCTGCCAGAGTCTGGTTGCGCCCTAAAGACCCCAGACAGGCTGCTCTGCACCCTGTGCATGGTCCAGGTCTGTACAAGCCCATCTGGCCATCTCCAGGATGCATGTGTCCCTTGCAACTGCTGGGTAGTAGGCAGCTACCTATGCTTCAGCTAGTTCAGTGGAGCATGGGCAGCATGGGGACGAGGACCTCCAGGGAGAGGGATTTCTTAGCAGGCTGTAAGTGAAAAAGGGACAGGTCCCCTCTCTTAGCAGGTGACTCTGATAATATCGAGGACAGGCTCAGTAGGATGTTTTATAGCAGTGTCACTATGGAAAAGGATCTCACAGCAACACCAAGGGTGCACGAACAAGATTGGTGATCTTGCTACAAGTGACCGTAACAAAACAGAGAAGAAAATTGCTTCTGAAGCTATACTGGGAGAAGGAGGCTCTTCCACACACTGGGGCCATGCGTCTAAGATGTTATTGAGAGAGATATTGTACACCTCCCCTCTGAATGTTTTAGCCTACTGCGCACTTTCACCAGCTTGCGGCCCTTCCTCTGCCTCAGCCCCCTCTTGCCCTCGGCACCCCAGGAGGCCAGAGCTGCTGTAAGCACCGCTTGGGCTGCCAACTGGGCTGGCAGTAACCATCCCCACTAGCAGAGGAGCTACGGGGCTCTAGACCAGTCAGAGTCGCAGCTTAGCACGCGTGGCTTTCTGCTGGTGGTTTGCTCCAGACAGCAACCGACACACGAGGTAGGGTTACTATGACAGGAAAGTGCCTGCCTGCCCAGGCCAGGACAGAACTGGTCTCTCCCTTGGGGGGCTCCATTTTAGTACCCCCAGGGCTAGCCCCGCTCTGAGGAAGGACTGTCTGATATGAGACAGGACACAAAAGGCTTGCCAGCCTGGGAAGAAGATCTTACAGAGAAACCCAAGACTGAGAAAAGCCTATACCAGTCCAGCGCATTACCTTTCTCAAGTCAAGCCTAGTTATGGTGGCTGTGGAGGGATGCATGCAAAGAGAAAGGCCCCAGGGCTACAGAAACATTGCTCTGTCCATCCTTTTCCCGGGACAGCTGCAGAGCTGAAGGGTCTCCCTCTGCAGCCAGCCTGGCCTCGACGCTCTGGAGCAGTGACAGGGAGCATTAGGAGTCCAGAAGTTCTGCACTAGGACAAGACACTGTTTCTCCTGCTCTCAGAGGCCAAGACCTCATCTCTCTGGTGAGGAAAGCAAGCAGCATGGTGTGGTGCTGACAACCATGCAGCTAAACGCTTCTTCTGAAGCAGGATGGCCTCACTTGTGCATCCTGCTGGCAACAGTCCCGAGGCCATGCTGTTCTTTGCACTGAGCGCAGGAGTGCTTTAAGCCTGTCAGTCCCGCCAATTAAAAATGCAGAAGAGATAATATCTGAGAGGTGTTTGGACTTAAGAAGCTAGAAGTCGAAAGAGAGAAGGAAAGCAGTGCCTGGAGCTGATGTCTCTTTTGGAGCCCAACAAGTTTGGGGAGTTTCATTCAACTAAAGATGTTTTTATTTAATAAAATGCATTTGCATTCAGGCTGCACACAGAAACAGACATATGGCAGAGAGGAAGAGCAGCTGGTCCCCAGCAATGGCCTCCATCGAGGCACTGCTACGGCACCTTCCCTGTCCAGGGACTCCCACAGGTAACGGGGTCCCTTAATGCCTCTGTAATGCTGCCCCTGGGGTGAGCCAAGGCAGCACTTGCAGAAATTGGGCAAGGAATGAAGAATATCAGCCCCAGTGGGAAGCCTGGTGCACAAAGCAGAGTCACAAACTTTGTGGTACAGTCACAAAAGCAGGGCTAAAAATTGTCAAGGCATCACTGAAGTCTGCATTTCAGGATTTAGCTACAAGGCTGCTCATCCCGCAGCAAAGCCTCCCTTTGTGTCAGACCACACCAGTGATGTAGAAAGCCACTGCTGTTTGCTTTAGCACTTCACATGTGCCTTGCAGGCTTCCCCTGGGGACACCGACCAGGCAAGATCCTGCTTATTTTAGGAGACCTGGTGAAAGCTTGACTATGGGGAGACCCTTTGGAGACTTCAGGTGGTTGAACAGACCTAGCTAGCCCCCCAAAGCTAACGAAAGGAGTGGCAGAAGTGGGTCCCACACCTACTGCATTAGCCCAAGATATGTAGTCTCTGTAAACTTCCAGGAAGCCCAGCACTTGCCGCACAGCAATGCACTTGATGAGCTAGGACTGGCAAAAGACACCCACATAAATTCAGACTCATGATTCAGCTGGCTTCCTCAGAGGCGAGGGGAGCAGGAGGGGAGACCCTGTGCTCCAGCACCCTCTGCACCCATGGCAGAAAAAACAGATGTGAAGCAGATGTTCCCTTGGTTTTCTTGATCGCCCACCAAGCAGGCAGGCACAGCTACTGCATAGTGGGATCCATCAAATGAATAGGGCCATTGAGGATCTTTTGGGAGATGCTTCCAGTAGAAGCTGGAAGCTCCCAAGTCTAAATGGGGATCAGAAATTCACTGCTTGGGTCTGTTCTGGAAAACACCACTTTGGTTCCCACAGTCAAGATACTCCTCAATAAAAAATGATCAGAGAGATGGAACACCTCTCCTATGTGGAAAGGCTGAGGGAGTTGGGGCTGTTCAGCCTTGAGAAGAGAAGGCTCCAGGGAGACCTTATAGTAGCCTTCCAGTACCTGAAGCGGGTCTACAAGAAAGCTGGAGAAGGACTTTGTGCAAGGGCATGTAGTGATAGGACAAGGGGTAAGGGCTTCAAGCTGAAACAGGGTAGGTTTAGATTAGATATAAGGAAGAAATTCTTTACTGTGAGGGTGGTGAGGCACTGGAACAGGTTGCCCAGAGAAGCTGTGGATGCCCACTCTCTAGCAGTGTTCAAGGCCAGGCTGGATGGGGCATTGAGCAGCCTGGTCTAGTGGAAGGAACTAGACAATCTGTATGGTTCCTTCCAACCCAAATCATTCTATGATTCTATGATAAAATTTTACGAGGGAGCAAGGAGAAGAGTCGGGTGACATCTCTCATCTTTGTGATTTGCTTCTGCACCCAGGGGCAAAATCTGCCCCTCCTGCCCAGCCTTTAGATGTCTGCTGTGCAAATGCACCCCAGACCCCTATTACAGTAGAAGAGACATTTTAAGAACAAGAGAAATCTCATCTATTCTAGATGAAGAGAACAGATGAAGCACCCTCTGAAAATGCTTATCAGTGCAATGAATTCCACAGTCTGTTACTGAGACCTTAACCTTTGGCTTTGTTGTTATTTGTTTCTTTTGTTCTGAATTTTCTTCCTGATGCTAAGTGGGGTCTCAGACAATCCTGACAGGCCCTAGACATACTGTTCTTCTTTCAGAGGGAAGGAACCCAAACAAAAATGTATGTGCAGAAAAAATAAGTTTGGGGAACCAGATGCAAGTTTTGAAGGAGGATGCAGTAGCTGGTTTGGGACTCCCAAGAGGGGATATCCTTGCGTTCCTTCTGGACCCCCAACTATTGTTCAAAGTGGCTTTTGTTCTAGCTGTCTTACCTGAAGGGAGCTCAGCTCATGAAAAAGTCTGCAGGAAACTCACAGTTGGGAACATGGTGCAGCTGGCTCTGATATTGTGGAATAATGCGACAAGTAATGAAGTTTCCTTTTTTGTCGCTGCTTTGGTTTTGTGATCAAGAACTATACCCTTCTTCAGCAAACATAACTCATGTCATTAATAAGCCAGCACACAGGTATCCCATGGGAAATGTAACTAACAGTCAGTCATGTGAATAAAGAAGCACCAGCTGAGAGTTTTCAACTCATTTGACCCATAAAGAGCAGGGAAGCAGACAAAATGACCCAAAGACAGACCTGCCACCTGGCAAGGGGGGCTACTAATAGGTACAGAAATCATTTGGGAAGCTGTAATACTGAGTATCCAAATCCTACATGAAACTGTTAGTTAAATCTCTCCATTGTCAGGTTCTGGGCTGGTCTCTGAGTTCCTACATAAGACTCACACTCTGCCTGCTCTAGGTGACCCTGCTTCGGCAGGGGGGTTGGACTAGATGACCCACAGAGGTCCCTTCCAACCCCTACCATTCTGTGATTCTGTGATTCTGTGGTAAGAGG
>Ga0065711_1011151_pt1 | contig 20257 bp, 15 predicted proteins | sample Hoacrofraction12_FD_59098 | JGI IMG/M metagenome (GOLD analysis project Ga0065711, IMG submission 59098) | Hoatzin crop microbial communities from Cojedes, Venezuela - Epithelial fraction 12 v2 (version 2) | ecosystem: Host-associated > Birds > Digestive system > Esophagus > Crop | place... | reverse complement strand
TGGTAAGGGTTGGAAGGGACCTTAAAGATCATCTGGTTCCAACCCCCCTGCCATGAGCAGGGACACCTTCCACCAGACCAGGTTGCTCAGAGCTCCATCCAACCTGGCCTTGAACACTTCCATGACCCAGTGAGGCTCTAGCACTTGTAGTGGCCATGGCACCAGTGGGAGAGCTCCCCTCCTCTGCATGGCGCTCCTCCAGTCCTGGGGGCACAGGAACTCCCGTTTCCAATCTTGATGAAATCTGAGCTTTGTTGAATATTGTACCACAGCCTAAGTCTCTCTTGCTGTTTTTTTGCAGAGGACTTTTTGTTTCTGGAAGGTTATACTCTGTGAACACTAGTAGCAATCAAAGTGCCCATTTTGCAGGTGCTATCTGCAGTACTTTAGAATCATAGAATGGTTTGGGTTGGCAGCGACCGTATAGATCATCTAGTTCCAATCTCCCTGCTATGGGCAGGGACACCTTCCACTAGACCAGGTTGCTCAAAGACCCATCCAAGCTTGCCTTGAACACTGCCAGGGAGGGGGCATCCACAGCTTCTCTGGGCAACCTGTGCCAGTGCCTCACCACCCTCATAGGAAAGAATTTCTTTACCCTGATCTATCAGAAATTGGTCTAATAGAAAATTGCTTAGTTCAGCACAGCTGCTATGCTGCCAGTGTCCAAAGGCCCTTACACCCCGATACCCTCTCTGTGGCTGTGACCCACGTAGAGAGCAGGCTGAGCAGAGACTTTGTGACTGGAGAAGCATATGGCAGTAACTCTCCAGATCTCTCCCTGGCCTTCGCCCAGAAATAAAGTATTGATTTTTAGCTAAGCCTCATGAGAGGAAGAACAATTTTTCCCAGTGTGAAAGTTCAGGCAGGCTCTAATAACTGCCTGTGTAATTAAGTTGCTGATGTTCTGCCAACCTGCAGGACGCAGCATCTCAAGAGGGCAAAACAAGTATGTGCTGTCTTGGCAGTAAACAGTGACACTAGCTTTGACACGTTGGGGTCGGGGTGAGACAGGATACCAATCTTTCCTCCCTGAAAAGTAAATAGCCTGAATGAAAGCAGTGACACTGTGCTTGTGTTTGCATTCAGTCTGTGGCAGTCCTGCCACTTGGAGCAGGACAGGCATTTGTTGCAGGAGCCACATGCTTTCTCACTCATCTTGCAAAATATGACCTGCGTTTGGCCTGTTGCCCCATTGCACTTTATCCCTGTTCAGATATACTTTTGGTGTGCTGCTCCATTGCTCTCACCACTGTGCAATTACACTGACTGCTTGCATGGAGTTTCCAGCTGGCAGGGCTATGTTATACAACTGTTAATCTCCAGGCTGAGTGCTCTGTCCCATCCCAGTGTCTGAGTGTGCAATGATTAAGATTACAGTATGTTTTGTAAAACATGTAGTGAGCAATGCGTAAGGGCACTGGGCTGTAAAGCCGGACCTTCATAGGAAGGGGTTAGGGTCCATTTCCAGCTTCACAGCAAACTTCCTACCTGCCTTCTGCCTAGGTGCAGAGGTTCAATGGTTTCCTCCTGGCTGTCTGGAGTGGCATTGCCTAGAGCCTCAAGCAAAACAAAATTCCTTTCCTCCCGTGCCCTCCAACCCCACCCCAAATGCTTCTGAAAAGCGGGCAGGCAGGGGCACACCTCTCTACCTGGGATCCCACACGCCCACGGGGTGCTCATGCCTGAGCACCTGTGACCTGGGGACATTGAAACCAGTTTTAATGCAAAAACTGGTTCTTACTAGCAGAGGTATTAGACATGTAGAATATCTACTACTGCTCCCAAGACTTGAAGGCCTGCTGATGTGGTAAATGCAGCCACATAAATTGGTGGATTTCCTTTTGTCAAGTTTTCTGTTTCTGAGGAGCTATTTGTCTGACTTTGTTTAGAAATAGCTTTCCATCCAGATATGTTGTGACGCAATAGGAATTGCTCAAAAGTGAAGATGAGACACATTGTATGGAGCCTGTCAGCAGTCACTGCACTGCCAAAAATGCTAATGAAAGGCACTGGCTCACTGTGTGGATGTCTGGTGGGTTTTGTGGTTGATAATTCCAGCCAGCCAGAGCATATGCTTGTTAATACAAGCTCTTCTTAAGGGCTACTTTTTTAAAAAAAAATAAAAAAAATTTCCCACACAAAGCTTAATCTCCAGAGGACTGGTCAAGTGTCACTAGGCTGGAACATATTACATTTTTTTTTTTCCTTCCCTTTTTCTTCTTCCTACTCTCAGCTGGATAAAACTGTTCCATGAGAAATACCTTGAGGCAGCTGTCTGCCTCTTGGTAGTCGCAAAAAAATCAACTTTAACTTCAGATTATTTTGTTTATTTATTTAAACAGAACAGATGTGTAGACTATGGGGTTTTTTAATTTATTTTTTTCACTTTTTTCTGCTTGAAGGTACTTATTCCTCAGAGCTGAGCTGTGCACTGGCGTGCCAGGACTTCTAGTGGGGTGCCCGCCTGCTGAGCAGAGACCTGGCACCGCGGCACACCCTGGCTGGGGATCCCTGGATGCTCGCCTGTCTCCACAGCCATTTCCTCTGCTTCTCCAGACCTTCAGTTCTTGGGCGTGCTTCTCATGTGAGCTGGTGCCAGCAGCCCAAGAGATCATCCTGGGGTGCTGGCTCTGGGCCTCACCCTGTGTAGAAACTGTCAATGAATTTCCCTGGAAGGGATGGTCTTTATCTAGCCAGCCCTATTGCCTGGTTCACTAGATCAGGAACCAACAGAGGGCTGGATCTTTCTTATGATTCTGATTAAAAAAATCCAATAATGTATCTCAAGTAAGAGAACAACCCTCTGTGCTGCCGATAGTGCCAGACAGATATCGAAATGAGAGCATACATAGGGAAAACTAAAGAAAGGGCTCTAAAAGACCAAGTTTAGGATAGGACTTCTGGTACTTTGCTGACACAGAGTTTTACGTTGCTGGTGGTTTATCAAACTGATCTGAGCTGACTAATAAGGGGATAAAGATACTTTGTGTTTTCTTTCTCTTATAAGAGCAGCTACAGTTCTTTACAATTCAGACATTTTATGCCTTAATCGCTTGACGTCTTTTTAGTTACCATGACTGCAGTAGGCGATGTATTTTAGTTAAGTAAAATAATATTGGTAAGTCTGACTGATAAATAGATTAATTGAGAGGAACAGAATTGCCTCTAGTCCAGCATGATGCTGTGGAAAAGAAGTTTTTGCAAGCAAACCTAATTTTATTTCGAAACTACATACTCAGCCTATTAAGAGGGATGATGTGTGGCAGCATAGATCTCCTGGTGGAAGAGATTAAGAAGGAAATGTTAGCACTCGCCCTCTGTCCACATTATGGCTGGATTAGTGTTGCTTCCTACTGACACATTCTTAAAAGTTTTCTGCTCTCAACTGAAAGACATTTTGTCATCTTTTTCCTCTTTCCGACTTTATAAGAGCAGAATTGTTTTTGTGCAATGGATGTGAAAGTGCAGTCTGGCAGTTTATATGCAATCCTGTTCAAAAATAGCAAACAGCTTCTGTCAGGCTTATGATGTCTACTGGGGTGAATGCTGCAAAGAAGTAGACTTTCCAGTCCAGCAAGTGAAAGGAGAGAAGGTCTCTGCATGCTGCAGACATGAGTTCAAGCACCAAGTCAGCTACAGTCTCGCGTGAGCCTGAGCATGTGACTTCCGTGATCAAATTTTCCAATTATAAAATGACCACAAGCAGCACTTCTTTGAATCACAGGAAAATAAATTCGTGTTTATTATTAAAAAGTTGGGACCTATTTTGGCAAGTTGGAAGGTCAGCCTAAGACTCTGTTGCTACAAGAGCATCTATCTCTATGCAGCAATTTTCTATGCCAGACTAAGATGGGAGACAGGCTCCTTCCACATAAAGTACTTGAGTTTATGATTAATGGTAACGTCACGACTAGTTCCCAAGGACTTGCATTTTGCAGCACGGGGCACTGGTTTGGATACACTACTTACGCTTATTAGTAGGTGCTGAGAACATATGAAGTGTTGGAAGCATTTTTCTTGTGTTGGAAGGTAATTGTATTAATTGACATGTCGTCACACAAGTGTGTATTGAAAGATGAATGACACAGGGGTTACTGATTTGTGGCCTGTAATTCCCTGGGCTGCCAAACGCAGGGGAGATCACCTCAAGGAACAGGTGGGGTGCCTTTTATAATCCTTAGATGGGGACCAGTTTACAATAATTTCATCTTGTATCATCCAGTGAAGGTGGTGAAGGTCTTTATGCCACATCACACATTGAGAGGAAGAGTCAGAGCCTAACTAACTTCTGTGGTGTGTGTGTGTGTGTCCTCTCCATCTGGAGTTGGGCTCTACTCAATTATTCTTTAGAGCAGTTTATCTTGCCCTGGAAAAGAGACAGGTTAGAGAGATTACCCTCATGGGGTAATGTGAACTTTTGTGCATACTTGCTATAAATACGAAAAAGGATTCACTTTGCAATTTGGGAAAGCGATTGATAAAGTTTCTTTGACATAGCACAAGGAGCTATTGAGAAAAGTGTTTGGGGTCGGGGTTGTCAAAGTGGAAAAAGGGAATGTGTTTTTGAGCAAGAGATGCTTCAGTTCTCACAGGTGAAAAGATTTAAATAATGAATTTGACTACAGGACGGATGGATTCAAACCACTAAGTAGTAACACATGTTCTCTCTCGGGGCTTTCCATCTGTGGTTTACCAGCCACGCCACAACGAAAGCCTTTCGCTTTTCTGTGAAAGTGAGTCCGTTTCTTAGAGTCTTTCCACAAAGCTGCATCAAGCGGTGCTTTCCTGTGCATGCGTTTTAAATTGCTTGGGACATGCAGCTCGTGTGAGCTGCTGTCTTTAACGATGGGAAACGGAGGGATGCTGGTGCCCAAGTGCACCTGGGACAGTGCAACGAGCCAGTTTCAGTTCTGGGAGCGGGAGGGTGTGTTGTAACTTTGCTCTGCTAGGGGTTATTCAGTTGGGTGAGAAAAGGATGTGTCAGCCTAGGCTTAGTGCTGCCTGCAGGCTACTGTGTGGCTCTCACTGAGCTTTTTCAAGGTATTTTGCTCTATTCTGGCTTGCACAACAAAACTTGTTGCATCTCTGTGTTGTATCGGTCTCTCCTCATCTGAGGGCTTGGAAAAAGGAGCGCTTATGTGCCCTGAGGGACGTGGCTGAAAGCAAAACTGCCACTTTGGTTGGGGGCAATGGTTTGGAGTGACTTGTCTTTACGTGCTGATAGATTCAGTACCAAACATCCAGAAGAATGAATGGATTTTATTTAAGATACAAACATGGTAAGTGATGACAAAACCCCCTGTTATTACAAAATTCTCAAGTCCTTTGAATGCTAAAAACCAACTGCCATCTAGGATACGTTTGCTTCCAAAAACAGCTGGAAACTGAAACCAACTGAAAGTATGGATTTTGCAGGAACAGGCTGTTGCATTTAGATGTACTTGGTATGCACTGTGAAGTAGCCTGGAAGTAACAAAATCCAACCAGTCTAAATTAGCTTAACAGTGTCTTGTGAAGCAACTGCTAGGTCACTTCTTACATCTCTAAACTGCTACTGCTTCTTGCAGTTGCAGAATATAAAGGTGGAAGACTGTTTTTAGAAAAGGCTTCTGTCAGTTACAGCAGCACCAAAGAGGCTGCGCAAAACAACTTCATGTGGCAGACAGCGAGGAAACGTCTGCAGGACTTCTTGCTGAACTACTAGGAAACGGTTACCCTTCACATCCGCACGTATATGGTTCACAGTTTTAAGGTGTCTGCAAGCTTGCATGCTTTCTTTGAGCAAATTCCCTTTAGGCTTCACCGAAGAACAAACCTGGGCTCAGAAAATATCTAATACCTAGATTAATGGACATGTGAGAAGACAAGGAAAGGCTGACATTTACAGTCACTTACGGCACTTCAGTAATCTCTTTTGACAAATACTGTGAGCTAAATGCCCTACCTGACTGGGTATGTTACAGCTGTAGAGTGGAAGGCAACAGAGGACAAAAGTGAAATTAATAAATAAACCAGTATTTTTCACAGACATCAATCAAGATCAACAAGTATCAATATACTTTTTTCGACATTAATAGATAAAATGTCTCTAAAAAAAACACAGTTATATACAGTTACTTACAATCTAAACAGGAGACAGGAGTTTAATTATTTAGTTGCAGCTTGGCTTTTTTTTTTTTTCTTAAAAAAAAAAGACACAATTTCCCTATCCTGTTCAAATTGGTGTGTAAGCCTAGATTGTATCCAGGGAGATCTAAACTGCCCCTTCTCTAAAACACCATGGAGGCTGAGCCTGTGCAGCTCTCCCACAAGGTACTGGTGCAGCGGTGGTGTACAGCTACCCAACATGGAGGCTCCTTGAGGGTATTCCTTCAATAAAAGCTAATTGTGCTATGGCCAAATGGTTCTGGATTCCATGTGATGGGAGAACAGGACAACAAAATTTATTTTCACTTGGCTAGGATTTGAAAGCTGATCTTGATATGAAAAATCAATGTTCTACCTCATAGTTGACACTGGATTGCCCCCCCTACGCAGAGCTAGGACAAACAGGGCTGAAACTTAATCATAAAAATGGTAGAATTTTAGTTTAGCAACTGGTGCAGGAGAAGCCAGGTGTTTCCAGGGCTCAGTTTAAACTCATAATTCCCCTGCCCACCCCATGACAAGATGGGGTTAAACTGACCCACCTAGTCAAGAGAGCTAGTATAGATTTCTCCTTTAAAACCTCATACCACCAGCAAAGTTTACTGCTTTGCTGTTTTCAACCAGTTACTCTTGGCTGACTTGGGGCTGAATCAGCAAGGCACAGGCATAAGGAAACTGCAGTTCTTGGCTTTTTGGACATTCATGGACAACACAGTAATATAGTCTGCACTTTTTTTTCTTTTTGGGTGGAGGGATGGGGCACAAGGATATGTTCATTTCAACAATTTCAGTTTAAAATCCTCCCTGGAAGCTGCAAGGGAGTGCTTAAATAAAGACCAGCTGAATCGAGCAGAGCTTGACCACAGTTTTTTGTTCCACCCTGGAAAGGGTAAGTCCAGGTAGCCCGACATTAACATAGCAGAGAGCGCTATTTTTAATCGGTTGGATTTCCACAGCCTGTTCTTTCACACAGTATGCACCAGCTTCTGTTAAAAGTGGAAGTCCCCTTTTTTGGTGGAATACTCGGTAAAAAACAAAATGTTGATATGAAGTGCACTGAAAGAACACACGTTCCCTTATGTTAGCACATTGAGTGCTTAACTCTGTCATAGCAACTCCCATTTTTGGAGCATGGGGTCAAAGTGCTCTACTTCGATCTGTACACAACAACATGCAGCTGGTGAAACCAGACAATGAAAGGGTTTACTGTAGAGAGAGAAAAGTGCAAAAGGTCACAAATCGCACTTTGCAGACAGTCCTTCAGTTTGGTTTTTCATAGCTGCCATTTTTCACATTCAGTAGTCATTGTCAGGGTAAGCAGAAGCAGCAAGAACTTGCCATGATCCTGAAACTCGGTGGCTTCTGCCACTAACAAAGTCCTCGATGGTGGTGATGAGAGACTGGGCACTCACCAGCTTTCCAGCACTGTGCACAGTGTAGCTAAGTCCCAGGCTCACTGCGTTCCCCAGTGAGAACAGACAGACTGTCACAGAGAACTGTCCAAAGTGGTCAGCTGGTATGGTGACACAACTGTTGCGTGGACACAGCCAGGGGCTGGAACAGAAATCCAGCAAATTTTGCTGTCTCCTGTGTTGGAGAAGCTTCTTTTTGCCATCTCTCTTGGCCCACTCTGCAGAAATCTGTCACTTGTATTACAAGCAATGCTGCCACCGAGATAGGGGGTGATGCTTCTCTTGGCACATTTCCAGCTGCCCAAATTCTTGGTAGACCTTCCACTTAGACGGGCGCTGTGAAAACAAAACAACTTCTTTTTAGAAAAAAATAGACCACCCCATGAAATAATCACATCCTAGAGTTGTTTTTCCTATGTAACCAGTGGAAGAAGATGCAAAGGGATGGAAAAGATGTATTCATGCGGCTGAGAGAGAATTTGCTGGGTTGAAGCCCTGACTCTGCCTGGATACCCGAGACACCGGGGGCCCTCTGCCCCTGTGCCACATACTGAAAGTGCCTCTCCTTCTGCAAATGCAAAAAGTGCTCTCCCACTAACATCACCCTCCCTTGCAAAGGCATGTCAGCATCACCTTTGGTTCATTTTAAGCTACTTCAGAGAACGAGATGCACAAAACTTATTCGTGGTCAAGAGAAACCAGCCTCCCAAGGCTCCTCCACAGGCGGTGGAGGGATCCCTCCATGGAGCAACTCAGAATTGCTCCAGCTCTGAACTTCTTCTGTGGAGCATCCTGCCCCAATGACTATAGGGGGTGTCTGAGGAGACTAACCCCACTGGGATGAAGTCATTCTTCTTCACAACCTGCCTTCCCCACTGTTTCTAGAACTTTTTCTTTGTAACAGTAAAGCTAGTGTCAGTAGACGTTTTTGTTTTTGAAGTATTCAGGATTCCCACCCCTTGTGAAACAATCTTACCTTCATAAAGTGAAACCCATAGAACCAGAAAGATATTTACATCAGTACTGGAAAGCAAAATGCTGTGGCAGAGTGGCATTGTGGATGCACCACGCATCACGTGGGTGCACCTCTGCAGTGCCTTATTCCCCATCCACCACATGCAACTTGCTTGAAAATCCAAAGTGATCATTGAAACATTATCTCAAATGATCACTGAAACATTAATTTCTCCAAGAGTCCATTTTTGCCCCAAGGTAGTATCAGCTATTGCTAAATCATTTCTGACAAATACTGATTTCTTCTTTCACTAGGGGAAAAAAAAAAAGAACAGCAACAAACCTGGACAGACGGAGACTTGACAGCCTGTACAAACCCTCTGCCTCAGTCCTCAGCTACGATTACCCTTACACAGGCATTTTCCCCTAACATCTAGCTTAAATCTCCCTTGTTTAAGCTTACTGTGCCTTAAGTGCTGTGTCCACTGGGTTACGACAATAAATTGTCTCATCCTGTTTAAGGACTCTCTGAAGAGGGTTGTTTTTGTGCCCTTAATCAGCTTTGCCTTCTCCAGCCTAAAAAAACATAACGAATCTTTCATCAGAGATCACATTCCCTAGATCATTCTCATTTCTATGGTATTGTTCCAAGTTGCCCTCAAACCGGGATGCCCAGAAGATACTGCCTTCCATGCCTTACTTGGCTCTGTTGGCAGAAAAGAGCCCTCAGAGGTGGGACGGTTTCTGATAAGCAGTGCACCACCAAAGCTGCTGTCCCGCCTCCTCTTCCACAAATGGAGACATGCCACAGAAACCATAGTGTCTGCAAGGCAAGTGCCTTTGTTTTGTTGTTAATGAACAAATCACGCTACAGCAGCCTTCAATAAGATAAATATTTACTCCTATTTATTTCACAGAGGTTTTTCTACTTGTGGGCTAAGCCCAGGGATCTAATCAAATAGGGCCTGGGATAAGTAAGTCCAGAGAAGAAAAAGTTGATCTGATATGAACTGCTTGTGTTATGTTAATGCAGCTCACAGGAACGGAAGGAGAAAATGTCTCTTAAGTAGAAAATCCATCCTTTCTATGTTATGCTCTACAGGAAACAGTGTCATGCTTGTTGATGTTTAGCAAACACAGATGTGGGGCTGCATGATGGGTCTGCAAAATAACTGATCCTTAACCCAGTCTGCATGACCACCAAAGAAGTTCTAGAAAGTTGTTTGATTTAAGGGTTGTTTTGCTTCTGCTTGATATTATGAATTGGGTACATTCACAGTAACTGCTCGGGCAAACTATGCTTTCACTATAACAGTTTTGCCTGTTTTGCAGACAGTCATTTGCTTCAGTAGAAACTACCAAACGAGATATAAAAAAGGCAGAGACTTCATGCTCTCTGTACTCTCACAAGTCCCCTGTGCTGAGTTTATTTTTACAAATTTCTCTTGGATATTTTTGCCTTATTTTTATTTTTCCCCCACTGTAAATGATAAATGAATTTGTAATCCAGCTGGGCAACAATATTGTATTCTTGCTTATAAAAAATACAAACCTGTTGAAGGTCTAAACTGCTTTTTTATTTATTTTTTTGTCTAGGAAAAGAGCGTGCTTAGTGCTTGTTAAATTGGGTGTGTACAAGCTCAGGTTTATAGACTTGAGGCATATGATATTCCTGTATCCTAGCTAAAGACCTTCTAGGATATGGTGCCTAAAAAGGCAGAGAACAACCATTTGGTGATGGGCACTGACAAGGTATGAAGTGATAAATGGTCAGTGTTGTCCAGACTTGAAAAATCAGCATTTAAAGCAGATTTTCCAAGTTTGACTCTGCCTGGCTTATAGCATAATCCACTTGTCTTGATGGCAACAGTAGCTGCAGCACAGCTGCAGAACAGGAGTGGTGGATGGCTTCAGCCTGTACGCTCTGTGCCCCCTGTCAATTTGTCACGTCCTTTGGCCTGAACTGTTGAAGGAACTTCTTGGAACTGAGACTTTCAGGCTGCCTTTGGCAATGCTTACAGAGCTTAAGGAAAAGGCTGAGAGAAGAAGTAGGGCTACCATTTTACATGCTTGAGTTTGTAACATCCAGCAAGTCTAATCTAAGGGCCTTGTGCTGAACTTGAGTACTGAAGCGATGAAGTTAAGTCACTCTTGAGACAAATACAGTACACTTACAATTGAGTCTTCCTCTGTCTTCATTCGGTTGGACATCTGTTGAAACAAATGCATTGTTTTAAGCATGTAGGATAGGTAACGATAGTCTTTAGCCAAATGGGATTAATATTAAGCAACATCCACCAAAGTTGAGGGTTCAATATGCTAAATGCTCTTTGGACAGCAGAATGCAGTCCATACTCTACTTGCTTACAATCTAGGTCACCATTTCAGTAAGGTTACATTTGAGGCTTGAAGAAACAGCCCTGCTCCATGTTTTGGGACAGAGTCCTGCACCACTCTTGGGTTGTTTCTGAAGGAAGGACGTGGCTCCCAGCACAGCTACTGCACATGCTGGACAAGACCACTACCCTGCTTTCTCCTGCTCTTTTCTGAGGCACCTGGGCTTGCGAGCCACAAGGAAGAGGACATGGATCAAAAATGTGGTTTGTACCTGTCCATGAAAAGTGTGGTTGCTCACGCTCATTTTTCTTAGATGTTCTTGTATACCTGCAAAGTGGCTTACGGAATTATTCAGATACATCAGCAGATTGAGTCTGGTTCACAAGATGTCTTTTAGAGCTACCTTTTGTTGTCTTGTCAAGCATTGAAGAGTCCTGCACGTGGACAAATGCAGCAATACAAGGGTACGCATGTATAATGTGGAGTGACAGTGAGACATGCTTTATTTCTACCTTGTAGAAAGCTGCTTGATCCCTGTGGGATTCTGAATCCTTAATTGCCCAGCCAGTGACTCTAAAGATCTCAGGATTGATGTATCCTCTGATTTGTGCTTTGGATTGCGCTAAGCAGAGACAGCTACTGACCCCAGTCCTGTTCCATGAAGGAGCATCCCCTCCATCTGTCCAGAAGCAGCCTGCAGGGATCACAGCTGAGAAACATGGCCTGAACAGGCATAATGTCTGAGTTACTCTCACATCCAGCAGGTAACTCCTCTGAAGCTCAGGTGCCATAGCAGAAAAACATAAAGAATAACATGTCCTGGAGTACTGCATGTCCTCCCCAGGTCACCCCAGCTTTTTGAAAACAGCATGATTTCCTGCTGTTGTGTGTAGGCAGCTTACTCAAACCTTCTAGCAACACACTGGGTGATATTAAATATTTTGGCAAATGAAAAAGAATTCGTCAGATACAGTCATGCAAACGAAGGGTGTCATTACCTGTGTAGGACACTAGTTTAGAGGACCTTCGTCTCCGCAGCCAGCAGCTTAAAACAGCTAGAAGACCTATCAGAATGACAACGGAAACAATGCCAGCTGCTTGAGGACCTCGTCCCTTTTTTCCCAGGTTTTTGTGACTTTCTGTGCTAGAATCATCGCTTTGCTTCTGCTGTGTGTCTAGAATAAAATAGAAAAAGGATGTAATAAGGTGTAAATTTTCACATTTCATACCAGGCAAGTATATGACCACATTTTACACGCACAAAAAAAAAATCTGAAGGACTAAATATTTGTTCTATTTGTATCACTGTGATTCTGGTGGTTTTCCTTCTGAGCAAGGCACATCTCCAGCTTTCACTGTCCAATAATACAATGCTAGTTTATTCCTCCCTGTCATCATACTGCATGCATCCGTCTTTCTTACTTTTCGTTCTTCTTTCCTGACAGCCCTGGAAGACTGTATGTTTGAGCTTGTATCTATCTAGACTCAGGTGAAAATGAATCCATACAGAATCTATAATGTAAATATGATGGTGTTCAGCAAAGTAGGGGGAAAACATGTTTCCCTGAAGTTAGGGACTCATTTCCACCGATTGCTGCAAACTGAAGGTTTCAGATCACATCTCTTACTCTTTGAAGTGTGGTAGTGTGTTCAGAAACCAACCAAAAATAATAAAAATTGTGCAGAATACAATAGGATGGAATGACATTAGGAAACTAATGATGAGATCACAAATTTTTCCTTTAATTTGGGATGACAGCATGGTATACTATCATACAAACACTCTACTGTGCAATTTTTGCTTGTACACACCATTTTTATTCCTGAAAATAGTTTATATCATTTGGCTACATTTGTGGGACCAGTGTTGTTAAGTCCAGAGTATGCGATTCCTTAGTGTGTTCAGGTAAACTACCTGTGGGCATCCAGCTACTGTTATGCAAACAATAAAACGTCCTTGCACCAGGGTGCAGAAACCTGTGAAAGAAAGGTGTGGTGGGAGGCAGGACCAGGAATGGGAATGAGACTGAACAGCCACCTCCAGACAAGCTCTCCTGCTCCAGACAGCTGCTCTACACAGCTGTTTGGAAATCATAAAACTCCCTATTGCTACTATAACTTTTAATAGCTTTTTAGTTTTGTGAAGAGTGGCTAAATACTTACTTTTACTATTAACCATTCACATCAGCAATAAATAGCTTACTAAACTCGTGCCATTAGGTGTATTGTTCTATTGGGCTAATATTAGCTGTTTGCTACAGGCCTAAATAGTGTGCTGTGTTACACTGAGTTTTGGAGACTGAAAACATAACTCCAAAATTAGGCAGAAGCAAAAGCAAATGTGAGTCCTGCAAAACAACTGGGTAGGGGTTGGGGAATCATGGATCTACTGTATTGTAGAAAAATAACTTGACTCCCCAAGTCCTCATGTTCCCGAGGAGCCAAAGGGTGAAGAGCAGTGACTGCCTCGGACACAAGATCTTCTCAGTGCCCTTGTCATAACATGCTTGATTGGGGGTTCACTTCGGTGTGGAAGAAGTCAGAAGCAAACATAAAGTCCATGGCTAAGCACAATTAGATTAAAAAAAAACAAAACTGCGTTCTTCTCGGCACTTTGGGGTCTTACTGAACTAATGCGTACCCCTCGTTAGTGTGTGTCGACAGGCAGAGACATGCTGGTTGATACAGCTGCTATCTAGAAAACATGAAGTATTATACAGGTACTTACAGTTGGCTGACAGATTTTCCCGCAGTATTTTATTTTCTATGGAGCACTCTATCTGCATGTTAGAAGTGGCTTTAACCTTCAGTGTGCTAAAAACGCTGTAAGTGCCATCGGCATGGGAGGTGATCTTCAGCTGTGATGGATGCAGGTGGCTGTTGTCTGTTTTATTTACCCAATAAACATTGGGCTCTGGGTATCCATTGCCGGACCTGCAGCTAAAAGTCACCTCCTCTCCAGTGCTGTCACTGTTCCTTATCGGTCCACTGAGTATTGGTTGGCTGTAACTAGCTGGAGAGCAAGAGAAAAACAAAGTCATCGACACGTTGAAACGTGTTGAAAAGACAAAATTTTAGCATGGGTTCCGAAGCAGAAGTTCTGGGTTTCACACGACCCTCATGACTTGAAAGGGAAACACCTGCAGGTTTGGTCTGTAAGCCAGAGAGCTAAGAGAATTACTGGAAAGACAGAAGGAACAAGAAGCAGTCAAACTCCAAGGAAGAAAGCAACTTCTTAAGCTGCTATCGCCCAGTCATGTGCAAGATCCCTCCTATGGATGAAAATCAAGATGAAAAAAACCCCACGCTGGATAAACAGCAGTTATGGGTATTCACCCAGTTTTAGATTCCTCATCTGTAACATTTAAATTAAGCAGACTTCATTTCGGCAAAGGGCTGAAGTATGTTCCAAAGTTGAGGGTACGCTTCAACATAACATTGAAATGGCATGAATTCAAAAAGCTGGAATGGGAATTTGGGCAAATACGTGCAGTGATACAAGTTCTTACCTGCTAAACTGAGAACCACTTCTGCCTGGTGAATCACTCTGGTATATTCAGTTTTCTGCAGCACTACACATTTGTACGTGCGTTCATCGCTCTGGCTGACGTTTAGCAGTAGCAGAGAAAAATCGCCACTTTCCAGCCTATCCCAGAATAACCGAGTCCTGTTTTTAAAGTGAATACACTGTTCGCTTTCATTGTCTTGCCCAGAGATCAGTGCATGTACAACTGAACACTCTTCTTGATCATCAGCTATTTGCCAATATACCCGCAGATTTTTTAAGTGTAATTCTCTTCCTTGATAAATGCAACTCAGTGTAGCGTTGTCACCAAGTTTACTGACAATGATCTTCTCCTCCAGTGCAATAACTACAAGATTAAAATAGAGAGGGAAAAAAAGGCAAGTTATGTGGAAAAAATGTCATTCTTTTCAAGCGTATTCTGCCACATGTGGACTCCAGTATTAGTATTCACAACAGGCAGGTGAGTGGGCTCTCTCTGTAGTCATTCCCACCTCCTGACTTGCCGGTGGCTAATTCTTCCCGTGTCTGTTTGTCTGTACATTTTCCAAAGGGACATTTTACAATATAAAGCCTTCTGCTTATTTCTTTCTCTGAGGACCAACCAGTCTAAGTGTTCCAGCCCCATGGATACCTGCATGTTTCACTTTGCCTGCTGACTGGGACTGACTGCTTTAATAATCACTTTTTTTTTTAAATTAAGAAAAATGCCAAACACCACCAGGTAAATCACAAGAAGTGGAAACGCTGATAAAATAAACAGTGCTACCATTATTTTGAGACCTATAAAATTATAAAGGGGAGTAAAACCAGTGTTTCTCAAAGTGGGAACGTCATAGCAATCACATTTTATTGCTACCATCAGTGTCACCCTCTCAACAAATATACCCAGCTGGTAAACCAGCATGCCCAGATACCTCCAGTGACACATTCATTTACATGTTTACAACTGCTCACGGCCGCTTGAGCTCGGCCAGCGCAATATCTGGCTTTCAGGGCACTTTTCCTGGCCTCCAGACATGAGAAAGGCAACCCCTCCTCCTGCTGAGCAATAAGAAGGTGTGAGCTGGCTGGCGAGCGATGCGGAAGGTGCAGGTCAGCTACTCCGAAAGGGCCAGGGCGGCTCTGACCGCAGCCTCGCTGCTGGGAGGGATGCACCAGCTCCCCTCCACCCCAGCAGCCAAAACCTCTCTGGTGCAACCGGCTGCCGAGACCAAAGCAGTGGGTAAATGTCAGACTGGGGTCAGGCACGGGGCTTGGTGGGAGAGGTTACAGCAGGGGGAAGGGATTATGTGGGTGGGTGAATTAGGGAAGGAAAGGTGACAGGAGTGAGGGTTTGGAAATGTGGAAACAGCACATGGTGAGGTGGGAGGGAGGGGGCAATAGGAAAGGGTGACACGTCTTTGTGTTGGTGCACTGGACTCAGAAACAGCTCATCTACACATCTGAGTCGGGCACCTTGGCTTAAAAATGCCACTGCAGCAAACGCAGGGCTTGCAGGGAGGAAGGCAGTATGTTCTCCAAGCCCTTATCCTCTGCCGGGTGAGACAAGAAGCAACGGGCTTGAACTGCCACGTGGATGTGGCAGCTCAGACTTTGGGAAACCCCTCGCAGCAGCAGGGAAAGCAACACTCTGGAAAGCATTGCCTGGGAAGATGGGGCACCTCCGTCACTGGCATTATTTAGGAACAGGCCAGCTGGCATCTATTGAAACTGAATCTGGTACAGTTTGTCCTGATCTGGGGGTTAGGGATTTTCGTTGGTGACTTTGTTGAGGTCCTTCTTGGTGATTAAGCAAGAACAGAGGAAAGACAACTCTGAAAATATTTAAATATCACCAAGTGACGTCCTTTAACCTTACCTTTGTTTTGAAAGGTATTTTTGGAACTGTAGTAAAAGACTTACTAATGTTGGGTACTTGATACAGTGATGTATAATTCTAGTTATGAGTATGGACTTTATCTGGGCACGTTAGATCTGCTTATCAACAGCCCTTATTACCCCGCTTCTAAGGCCTTTGGTTGGCAGCGATAAATACACAGGGATGTTTGTAAAGCAAGCAGAGCAATCTAAGCAAAAGCATCCATAAGGTCCTTTGCTATTCTCTGTACTGAAACAATAGAAACACATTTTTTCTTCTTTCCCTGATGCATGTCACGCTGAGGAATTATTGTCTTGCTGAAAACATGCAGATGTTTATATCATTCGTGTTACAAATACTCTGTGTATTTGGCCAAACACATTAAGGGAGGGCAGCTGCATTTTAACTAAAGTATTCTGAACTCACCAGCTCTCAGGATATGAAGGAGCAGTAACAGAAATCCACAGCTAAAACAAAAAAGCAAACGAGTGTTACACGATAGACTTTGGCACCTCTGTTGTTCACGTAAGCAACAAACCTAATATTGATTGTCTCAGTATAGTAGCAGAAGTAGGTAAATTAGGTACTGCTACTATGTAATGTCCCATTGAGCATTTGCATTTTTAACAGCTGCAAAGCTTCTGTTCAAATGACACAACTCTGTGGGTGGGTGGCCAAGGCCACAAATAGCAGTAAAAAGCACTAATATTGGAATCGGAGCAGAAGGCATGAAGCTGGTGTTATGCCTGTCTTTCTTGTGAAAAACAGGCCATAGACTTACTGGACAAATAGGAGGCTGTCTGGATCACTGGGAAGGAGCATGGCTGCCCAGGCCCAAATCCAGGCCAAAGCCCTGCATCCCACTGTTTTGCTGAAACTCAGCAAGTTATGGTTTTATCTACTTAAAGGACATCAAGCAGCTGACCATGCTGCCCTCCGTTTTGTCCAGTCGGTAAAGATGTGTAAACAGGAAATGTGCTGATAGTAGGGAGCTGTGTCAAGGTTTTGCTGGAAAGAATTCGGTGTGTTTGAGTACTCCAGAGGGGGAAAAAATCTACACTGGAATTTCCCAAGGGAGTTACACCTGCTGGATGCTGTAGGAAAACCCAGTTTAACCTATCTGTAAAGTCCAGGTGATCGAACTCTTATACCACAGGTCCTTAAGAAAGACAAATGTGCAGCACTTTCCTAAGAGTTACTTTAAAACACCCTTTCACCACCATGCCTATCTATACATCGTGCTCTCCTTCCTCCAGACTGCTGTGGGAAAGGAAAGGAAGACACTGGAAAGGTTTTGGGACGGGAGCTGTGTGGCTGCAGTTGCCCCCCTTGCTATTGCACCAGGTGCAATAAGGTCGCAAAGCCAAGCCGATGGGCAGAGGGACATGAGCACCAACTCGTCCCCAGTTTCCCCAGCTCACTTTTGCAAGCAAGGAGGACTGTGAGGCCACACTGCCTGGGTGCAGCTGATTCCCTTCCCCAGTTGTTCTCAACCTTCAGCCAGGTCCAACACTGAGCCAAGGGCTAGGGCAATGGGGAGAGCTGCTCTCAGCAGCCCATGACCACCCAGGAGCGAGCTCCAGGGTCTCCCACCCAGACTGCTTGCCATCTTGCCTGCAAACCAATCCTGCCCTGCCTGACCCTCCTCCCTCCAAGTCCTAATCATAGAATCATAGGTTGGAAAAGACCTCTAAGATCATCAGGTCCAACCGTCCACCCAACACCACCATGCCTACTAAACCATGTCCCAAAGTGCCACTTCTACAAGTTTTTTAAACACCTCCAGGGATGGGGACTCCACCACCTCCCTGGGCAGCCTATTCCAATGTCTGACCACTCTCTCAGTAAAGAAATTTTTCATAATATATAATCTAAACCTCCCCTGATGCAATCTGAGGCCAACGCCTCTCATCCTATTGCTAGTTAGTTGGGAGAAGAGACCAACACCTGCCTCACTACAACCTCCTTTCAGGCAGTTGTGGAGAGAAATAAGTTACCCCCTCAGCCTCCTCTTCTCCAGACTAAACAGCCCCAGCTGCCTCAGCCGCTCCTCATAAGGCTTGTTCTCCAGACCCCTCACCAGCCTCATTGCCCTTCTCTGGACACGCTCCAGCAACTCAATGTCTACGCTCTCTCCCCCAGCAGCCATTTCTTGCCTCGCTTTTCCCCGTCAGCTATGCTTTACAACGTTCCCTCTCTTTTCCAGGCTTCCCAACCTTCCCCCACCCCTCCTGCCCCTTTGTCCAGCCGAGCATCAGGATTCATCTGGCACTTCCCAGGCACAGCAACCCTTCTGCCTGGCTTTACTCCTACCAGCTGCCTGGGCACAGCTTGGGTCTCGTCTGCTGTGGAGGAGGGTCTCTAATTCCCACCTGCCCCCAAGAAAATTATGACCTTCCATTTGGCTTCCCATGGAGAAAGCAGGGGATGTTCCTGACACAAGATCTACCTCCACTTGAACCCCATCTCCAGAGAATGACATGGGGAAAGTTTAGGGAAGGGTCAGTCTGAATTGTATTACTTCTATATGAAGAAAACACTTTCTTTTCCTTTTCTGTGTCCTTTGAAATGGTTTCATAGATGAAGTTTCAAAAGTTTAAGTGGATGCTCGGTGTGGAACATTTCTGCTTTAACACTTACTTTAGTAAATCTGCAATTAAACCTAAAAGTAGGTCACTCAAGTAAGCGTACCTAAACACTCCGGGGAGGCAGCTCTGCTCTGTTCTGTCTCTGGCAGTGACTTTTGGTGGCTTTTGCATGTGGTCTTGTAGTGCATTTCTGTTGTATTTCTACACCGTGCAGAAGCCATCACTTTTGCACCAGGCTTGTAGAGGTCTGTCTGCCAAGCTCACCTTAACGTAGTTCTTCACCGTTCTTAATCCTGCGGCTGTGTTTGCTTTACTGTTCCCCGCCCCATTCGGAAACTATGGATGTAGCAACTCGTTTGAATTAAGTGGGTAACAACAATTGACTGATCTTTATGGGACTCTTTAGGGAATTTCCCATGATAGGCATTTGCCGATGCCAACAGACATTTAGATAGTCGGCCAGAACTGATTCTTTGATGTATGTATACAAAGCAGGTCTCGACTTCTTTTAATAAATGGTGTCACAGTCAAGATTGGACAGATCTAGAGATGCTCATCCTCTTACTTGGAGGCGGTGCCAACCCACCACGTTCCCCTGGAATAGCTCTAATGCCAAGCTCCCACTGGAAAAAGGGAGAAACGCTCTTGCCTGCAGAGAAACCTCCCTTTTGCCCCTCATGTACACTCAGCTCCTGTGTCCATCACGCTGGCGGTGAGCTCTGCTAAGCACAGCTGGAGCTGCATTGGTTTCTTAGGTTCTCTCTCTCCTTTATTTAAATATTTTAAGTTGTTAATTTTTTTTTCTCTTTCAGTTCTTTCCCACACCTTCCCCTTCTACACATTCTTTTAAAGTGTGATGTGAAACGGGAGAAAGTTGCACTTCCTCTCTCACACACTCACGTTCACTGAGATTATTCTTCCTACCAGCACCTCAACTTTTTCATGCGCTATTTATTTTAGAGAGCCATGGGATGCTGCTGTTCTGGCCACAAACTGGCCAGCCAAAAGCTGTCCCGGCGCTGGCAGTAACCACCTCGGGGCTCCCGCTCCACCGCCGAGGCTCGCTTTATCCCCTAACCTCGCCGCCACACCTCTCGCATCAGCGGGTGCCCTGAGCAGGTCACCCAGGAGGCTCCTCTCCCGCTCCCGCCACCCGCACTGGGGCCAAAAAAGCTCCTTAAAAATACGAATTCATTGCCTGCAGCCCTCAACAGCAGCCGGGGGCTGAGCCCTGCCGCACCCCGCCGCTACCAGCACCGCCGCCGGGCGCGTTGGACGCCGCGACCCGCGGTGCGGGGGTCGGGAGGGGACCCCGCGCTTCGCCTCTCCCCCGCCTCCGGGTTAAAGCAGCCCGCCCCGCGGCAGCGCAGCTCGGGTTGCCCCACGGCGGGTCCGTACCCCCCAGCCCCCGAGCCAGCAGCCCAGCACCGGG
>Ga0065711_1005426_pt1 | contig 20257 bp, 17 predicted proteins | sample Hoacrofraction12_FD_59098 | JGI IMG/M metagenome (GOLD analysis project Ga0065711, IMG submission 59098) | Hoatzin crop microbial communities from Cojedes, Venezuela - Epithelial fraction 12 v2 (version 2) | ecosystem: Host-associated > Birds > Digestive system > Esophagus > Crop | place... | reverse complement strand
ATGTGCGCTCGCAGCCCAGAAGGCCAGCCGTATCCTAGGCTGCATCACAAGCAGGGTGGCCAGCAGGTCGAGGGAGGTGATTCTGCCACTCTACTCTGGAGCTCTCAGCAGAAGAAAGACAGGGAGCTGTTGGAGCGAGTCCAGAGGAGGGCAACAAAAATGATCAGAGGGCTGGAACACCTCTCCTACGAGGACAGGCTGAGGGAGCTGGGGCTGTTCAGCCTGGAGAAGAGAAGGCTGCAGGGAGACCTCAGAGCAGCGTTTCAGTATCTGAAGGGGGACTGTAGGAAAGATGGGAAAAAATCTTTTTAGCAAGGCCTATTGTGATAGAACAAGGAGCAATGGCTTTAAACTGAGGGAGGGTAGATTTAGACTAGATATAAGGAAGAAATTTTTTATAATGAGGGTGGTGAAACACTGGAACAGGTTGCCCAGAGAGGTAGTAGAGACCCCATCCCTGGAAACATTCAAGGCCAGGTTGGATGGGGCTCTGAGCAACCTGGTCTGGTTGAAGATGTCCCTGCTCCCTGCAGGGGGGTTGGGCTGGATGACCTCTAAAGGTCCTTTCCAATCCAAAGCATTCCATGATTCTATGATAAATGTGTTCTCCAGAACACATACTCTAATTTGGTGTCCTTTTCAGAATCTCAACATGTTTTGCCAATCAAGTGAGAGATGGCTAGAGACATTGATCTGGATGGCACATAGCATCACAGTGTGTACAAATGCCGGAGATAAGTGGCCAAGAGATTCAAAACCGCAGAGGCTTTTGAAAGAGGATATTTAAATCATTTTTATTTTTACTCATGCTGTGAAAGGCTTGTGTAACCAGAGTTACAGGATGAACATATCCCAAGTGCAGGTCCATACCGTGCAAAGCGATGTTTGACAGCAATCTGCCTTTCAGCAAGTCTTCAGCCCTGATACAGAGCACAGAAGACAGGCAGATAATGATAAAATCAAGTTTTCTCACTAATGTCACCCTAGCCTCAGTTTCAACAACAGGGCAGAAAGCCCATTATACTTAGTAAAAGTTTAGTCATGCTTGTTCTTGAAGTAAGTCTCTGGGTTTCCTCTTTCCATTTCCTTGGAATTATTCTCCCAGCAGGGGACTTCTTCCTCTGCTTTTCTTCTCAGATAAACTTGCACACAGTCCAGGTAAAGTTGTTTTTCCAGAGGAATTTCTACCTACACAATGCTCAGGACTGTATGACTAGACATACATTTTCTCCCTTCTTTTTAAGTTGCTTTAAGTTTAATTATTGCCCCCTTTGATGCTGCTGTGAGAAATTTTAATAGAATGCAACAACTGTCATAGCAGGAGCTATTTACAACCTTTTGACTTCTCATGTTCCATTGTTTTCTGCTATCAGACACACGGGGAGGAACAGTATTTGTTAAAGCTCTCACACAAGCATTGTTTGGAAAAAAAGTATTTTCAAAGTCCAGGAAATTTTTTCCTCTAAATCTTCTTTGGTCCAAGTTTCAAAGAAATTTTAATTGCAAACAAAATCTCAAAGTCTGCCTTAGGGAAGAGGGTTTTACAGCCATAACGGTCTCGCTCTGCAGCAATTCATTTCCAAATATGGAATTTTCATGCCTTGTCTACGTGAACACAATATTTTTAATTCGCCTTTAAAAACAATCTCTGAGAGGAGGTGGAAGCAAAGACTTCTTCCTGTGGCCCTGAATACATACGTGATTCCCTCTGCCCAGGCCTGGGAGAAACCATCTCCAAGCCAAGAAGGAACAGAAAGCATGAAGCTTCTCCACACCTGGCACATCTGCAGGCTGGAGTGCAGCAAGCCGCATCGGGCACAGCAAGCCGCACCAGCATGGCCAGCACATCTGCACCAACCCCCAGACAAAGAGCCAGCTGACCACAGCTCTCAGGAGGCTCTGACTAATCAGGCAGAGCAATCAGCTTCCAGTACAAACTGCCGTCCCAGATGAGCATGCAAAAGTTCTGCCTCTGAGTGCCAAGGAGGCAAGTCAGACAGATGGGAGAAACCACAGCCCCAGAGAGGACTGCAGTCCATGTCTAGAGACAGCAGCCACTGTTCTGAGCCCTTGAGCACACCAGGTCCTTCCTGCCATTCAGCACAGGTAGTGCAAGTGCTTGCACAGCCCGTCCATTACACACCAGCCCCACACCAGTCCCTCCTGCTCCTTGGACATTCCCATTGCTCCCCTCAGGATCCTGGTTGCTGCAGTTATGCATGCAACACTCAGCACAGCTTCAAAGGAGCAGCAGCAGAAGGTGTTTCCCTCCTGCCTCCCACAGTGGAAATCTCCCTAGTGATGCCGTGAATGATGCCACCACAAATCCTCCATTGCTCCAGAGGCAGAAGCCTCTGCCACCTGAGTGACAACGCAGCACCAGCAGGCACTGGCCTCTTCAGCCCTCTCTGCCAATTTGATGCAGTGCTAAAGCCAGGGTATCCAGCAGCTCAGGGTACACCCGTCAGCTCTGGCACCACTGGACACACAGACACTGGCACACAGCAAAACACCTGCAGCGCAAACTCCTGCTGCCACCCCACCAAGCCCCACGCATCAGGAGCGCTGGCACCTCTGACCCAACAGGAGAGAGAAGGCTGATCCCAAGGGATGATTTAAGGGATCACAGGCGAGTCACTCTTTCCTGTGAACCTGACAAATTGCCTGAAGTGCTAGCAAAAAAAGCAAAACAAAGCACTTGAGCACTCAGATCTGACAGGGCATGGCTAGTCTTCCCTTTGCATAGGAAAGCTGTATGCTGCTAAACACTGTGCATGCTAGGACCCACCAAATACTTCAGCATAGAAAGGAAATGACGTATCGGTCCAGCTGCTCAAAGGCTTGTGAGCAGAATCATTAACAGCAGAAGAATCTGAATTCTCAACAGCAGAGGGGAGACAAAAAGCCAAGAGGGGAGAAACAAAAACACAACCAAATGAAAAAGAGAAGCCCCACTGCCGTGAGCCCAAATCTGATATAAAAACTGAAAGGGAAAAAACAAGCAATGAATTCAGTCATGACCTGGCAGAAAACGACAAGGGACTCCATGTAGGAAGCAAAATCCATAAATTATAGGAGATTATCTTAGTCAAGGCTATTGCAAGGAACTTCTGAAGAACTGGATTGAGTCAGGGGACTGGCCAAACAGGAACTGAAGGTCAGTGTCAAACTGGCATTAACACCCAGCTGAAGCTGAAAGACAGCACATAAAGGAGACGCTAGCTCTAGCTGGACAGGAGGACAAGGTGACATTGCTGCTCCTCCAATGCCTACAACAATGGACATTGACCCAGCCACCATGCTTCCTGCATAACCTTACCCTAGTCTTGACACCACTGTCAGAGAGAGCATCAGAGATCCTTTGCCCCCACACACCAAGGGTGAGCGGTGCTGGTTATGGGGAAGATGTCTGCAGTCATCACAGTATCTCTGTCACAACTGCTGGGGTAGACAGAGTTCCTCCTGCTGTGGAGAGAAAGCTCCAGAGCTCAGAGCAGGTCTTTAATTTTAGGATCTGGATCGATAGCCTCATCTGAAAGTCATCCCCTTACGCTCTGTATAGAGTCAGAAGCTGCATTCCCAACAGCCTCGCATCTTTTATGATCCACTACTTCATGAGGAGACAAAAACACTTCCATGCAGTAGGGCAGAGGACCTCCCCCAAGCCTCCACAGCCCACCAGAGCTGATCCCCGTGGCACAGCCCACCATCACTCCCCTCCTCGCCTCCTGCTGTCACTTCTTTGGGCCCTGCAGGCCAGCAGCAGTGACAAGAAAGGCAAGGCACAAGTACCAGACTGCCCAAAACAGGGTGAGTGAAACCAAGGCTGATAGCACAGACAACTGGGCATCTGGATAGGACTTTTAAGACAGATTAAAATAAAAAAACGCCACAAAATGGAATTCTCACACTTTGACATATGTGGAGGGAATTGGGTTCTTTTAAGCAAATGTTTGGCAGATGCATGAATTATTTATCATTCAATATTGTATGATTAAATAGAAAATTGAAGATGTTCACAGCTTTCTTGTCTGCAGCTTTCCACGTCTCATGAAAGTCTCCCCAGATTCCAAAAAACAGAGAATAACAAGTGGGTACTATACTGAGCCAGAAGGGTTCAAAGTAACTTCCTTCAATTTGCTCCTCAGGGTTCAAGGTCAGGCTCAGACTCAATCCTCTAGTTAAATAAATGCTATGGTAGGCACACATCCCTTTCAGGAAGGTCTCGCTGCTCCTCACTCCTCTTCCCTATACATTTTAATCCCCTTGGCAATTTTATCCCTGGAAATCTTCCAGTCCTCAAAATGGGAGACTGTGACCCCTCTTTACAGGCGCATCAGATCAAGGAAGTCTCTTCCTGTGGCAGCACACTGCCATTTTGAGACTAAGACTAAGTCAGCATAGGATCACCCACACCGAAGTGAGGAGGTCATGAAAGAGAACAAGAGAGCAGTGAAAAGCAGGACAAGACCTGGGGGAGCTGCATCACAGGTCTCGCACCTGCAGCTTCAGCAGTACTTTCTTCCGGTGTAACAGGACGATCAAGTTGTGCGCAGCCCAGATGAGAAGCAGGCATCAACTTTCTGTTGCAGGTACTTTAGGCCGAAAGCAGCCTGAAGAGGGAAGTGGTTCCTCAGCATCTCAGGACAAGGTCTGCAGCAATAAATAGCTGTCAGAAATGTGGAAGAATGATAGTAATTTGTCTCTCTAATGACAATTTCAGCCTGACCTTTCACACTTAAGAAAACTATTACAATTATTTTATTTTTAGAGGAGCTGATCAAATAAAAATTAGAAACAAGATAGTATAACCGATAACAATTATTTCTGCAACAATACCCTGCCAAAATCTGCTGCTCTGCATCTGCACTCCTCAGCCACCCAGGCTACCAGACTTGCCCCTGTAGCATCCGTGTGGCAGCCAGAGCACCACTCCAGCACACATCACTCCCAAATGCGGTCATCACCACCAAACACCACCACCTGAGCAACACTGTCCTGCCTAAACACAGGCCGTTCTGGATGTGGAAGAAGAGGCTCCAGCCCCAAACCTTCCTGCTCTCCAGAAATTCCTAAGCAAACACACTGGGGAGAAAGGAAGGAACCCTGGTACCACAGAAATTCAGGAACCTGAAGCTGAATGTTGCACAGCCTCATCCCCCAAACAGGAAGCAAATATGCTTTGCTAAGATGCAGCATTACTCAGAATAATCCACCACAGTTGGCAGAAATCCCTGGTAGCTGAGTCTCCTACACAGGTAGCACATTTTGGCCAAGTCTCTTTGGAAGTGTGTGTCTCCAAGAGGAGCACAGCAAGAACTGAGCCACTGCGCACTCCTCAGGGCTGCCCCAGGCGATCAGAGCCCAAGAGTCCCTCCCTGGGTCCCTAAGGATGCACTCTGAGCAGAAACAGGCCAGTAACAAGAAGGTGTTCTTGAGAAAGGGCACCAGAGCTTCACAGACCCAAAAGGGCCTCTGGATGGTCACCCAGTTAGCGACTCTTTCAAAGCAAAGCCCACCTCCCCCTCACAAAGCACAACCAGGAGGAATTTGACCCTTTTGCTGGGACAGGGACCTACATGCTGGAGCAGATGGGCCAGGTCTCTAAACAGGCAATCCTCACAGCACACTGTTCACCATTGAGCTCTAGATAAGGCTTTCTCCAGCCTGTAACAGACTAAAAGACTACGACCTCCTTGTAGGCAACTTGCAGACAACAGCAATAGGCTAAATTTTGCATTCGATCATTAATGATAGACGCATTGTTTATTTGGAATCATTCGCTTCATTCTACTAATCGTATCACCACTACTAGCTTCTGATGATGCACAGCACTTGGAGTCGTGTTCCAGGAGTCAGACGAGAGCAACATGAACCACAACTGCCAGTACCGCAGCTCGGCGGTGTAAGTGCTATTTCACTTCCCCAGGAAAAACAGGCAGGTTTTGCCAAAAGCTGCTCACTGCCTTGCAGTTACCAGTCACGTATACCCTGGATGCCCAACATTTGTCACTCCTTCTGCACACACTGCCAGACATCCAGAGGGAGCCAGTGAAACCAACTGCTGTCCCCCAGGGGCTCGCTTGGCAGATTCAGAAGAAACTGGCACAGCTTTCACATTAATCCCACCCCAAGCCCTTCCTGCACCCACAACCCAACCTCCCTGCTGCAGGAAGAGGAAAACATCACAACTTTGTGCCAGATCCATCAGCCAGGTCAGTGCTGGCCCAGCGCTCATGGCCCCACCAAGCAGCCTGTGCTGACGCTGCCAGGGTGAACAGCCCTGTGAAGAGAATCCCATGGAAACCGGCCTCCCCCAGAGTAGACTGGCCCGTTCTCCCCCTCCTTGCCATAGCCCTGAGCATTTAATCTCCACCTCTCCAGGCACACAGCTGAGGGCAGAGGTGTCCCGATACCACAGCTGTGCAAGCAAAGACCAAGCAACAGAGAGAAGAGGGCAGAAACCCCTTTTCCTGGAGGGACCAGTCCCTCAGGAATGGGGCTGAATCAGGATGGGAACCCCTGGAGATGAGGATGGGGATGCCGTCTCCCCTGGGGCCTTATGTGGCAGAACAGCTACACATGGCAGCACTACAGACAAAACTTCACTTGAATGCAAAACTAGAAGCTTTCAGCATCCTGTCTGGTAGAATAAAATTTTTATATCCTTCCATGCCTGCTAAATTCTGTTCACAAAGAACAAGAAAAAGGAAGTAAAAACCTTAGTAAATGCTGGAAGAGCAGGGAGCTCACATCAACTCCCAGCCCAGCGTAGCTCCTGGATAATCTAGGCAATAGTTTATTTTTCTCTCCAGTATCATTTTCCCAGCTTGATCTCTACTGTCGCAGTATGATGGTTTCACCCCATTAGCCTTGCTTAAAAAAGTGATCCCAGGACTGTGAATGTTATTGCCCACATAAATCAGGAGGCTTTAAATACGGAGCACCTTTAAATAAACAGCTGATGGAAGTGAAGTTCCGGGATCATTATTAATAGCTTTTCATTTCTGTGTCCGCTGTGCTGTGACATTCTTTCCCAGCAGAAAGCCTCCGCTTCCTATCCCCAGTACATCTGATCCCATGAGTCCTCCAGTCAGAATGAATGACTGTACCTTTGTGTTAATTGCGTAGCCCGTTCCACAAATGGAATACTGATATTAACTAGCAAGAGGAGGAGATTTTGCAGAGAAGCAGCAATGGGACAGTTTGAAGAGAGGCACACTAGCCCTACTGCCTTCCCCTGTGGACAGAGGTGAGAGGTGCTGGTTCTCTTGCCTCCTCTTAAGGAAAGGCAGATCCTGGCTCTTCCAACACACCAGTAAACTCCACAACAGGTGACAAGGCCCTGCTCCATTTCTGTCCTGTCTGCCCAGGGAGTGTGCCCTGTACTGGTCAGACCGACCCAGGCTTTCCCTACTCTGCTGCTCCATCACACTTCTCACATCCCTGCAAGCAGAATGATGCTGGCCACCCTCCGCACTGCAAACAACTCCTGGCTGAGTCCAAAGGGACACACACCCTTGGAGAGGCAGCCACCACAGAGCAGCCCCATCAATACCTATAGGTTCTGTTCGAAGACTTTACCCAGCCAGATCCAGTTTATTTTTCATTAGCATACCCTGTCCAGGGAGGAATCACTCTCCTCCTCCACCTTCAGCTATCAGGGGCTCTCCTGAGAGCAGCAAGCAAGAGCACAGCAGCCCAGAGCAGATAAGCGCTCTGAATGCCATGGGCAGATCTAAGGGCAGCAACAGCTAACACTGTAGAAAGGCAAACCACCCATTCCACCCTGATGAGCCTGGGATGGGACTAGACTTCTCAGCAAGAGCGACCTCTGCCACCTGCTCCAGGAGCCTCCTGCTTTGCTGTCTGCTGCCAGCACTGACATACAGGTGCTCACAGTCTGGATTCCCAAAATCTTCATGCCTAGGACCCAAGCAGAGTTGCCAATGCTGCTGATGTGTGAGCAAATTACATCATTCCCCAGGTCTGCGGCTCAGAAGAGAGACCAAGTTTCTCCTTGGAAAGGGTGCTTGGGCTCTCTAAGTCACTTTGCCCAAAGAAAGGAGGAGATGGTCCTGCTGGTTTCCAGTCCCAATACAGCCACCAACATGAGTGCAAGCAAAAAGGCTCCACAGTGGCCAACAGTGCCCTGGAAGAGGCTGGCATGGGCTTTATGGCCTCCCTGCTCTTTCTGTCCTTTACTGCAGAGAGACAAGAACTGAGGGTCCTGCTGCTACACCTCACCCCCAGTTTCATTTTACTGTTCTTGAGTAATGACAGCACATACAGGTCATGCTGCTTTGAGAGAGTATGAAGAGTAAGCAAATCTGCCAAAATGGCCTTTTGCTTCAGTGACCTTTGCTGTCTATAAATCAAACGGGCTGCAGACATCACCAAACGCCAGGAACAGGTGATGGCTTTTGGTTTTACTGCCTGCTGCTTGCTCTTTCCCAAACCCAGTTCTCGGCAAGATTTAGGACACAAGCACCGACACAGGCATAACAAAAGGTTCACCTATGAGAGCGCTGGAGTGGAAGCAAGCATCAGAAACCTGCGGAGTGCGGCTGAACAAAGCTGAAAGAGACCACTACAGACAGGATGCACATTTCCTGAAGGACTTCAAGAGGANAAAAATTAAAGTGTTAAAACTTTTTCCGGATTTCAGAAGTCCTTCCCTAGCTAGAGTCTGAATCATTGATATCATGCCGGACTACTGCAGCAGAGCCATGTCCTTATGACAAATCAACAAGAAAATCCTAGGTTTCTGGATATGATTCTGCAAGCCAGATACAGTACTAGCCTTCCCTCTGCAAGAAATTCCGACCATTTTGTCAGGTGAAAAAAAATTGATTCCTCCTCCACCCTCTCCAGTGTTGTACTTGCAGACGGTGGACCAGCATCCAGCAGTCACATCAGACCTTTAAGGAAAGGAAATGTAGTGGGCACCACATATGCAAAACAAGACAGCCTCAGTGTGCCACTAGAAAAGCTGCTTTCCAACCACCAGACCTCAGCATCCCACTGAAGCATCAGCTCTCAGCAGAGGACAAATGTGCAAACTGCAGTTGAAAAGGAGAATGTTTCTGAAAGCTTGAAGCATGTGAACACAGCAGACTAGAACAGAATCCACAAGTAGCTTCACTTTAATGTCACTACCAAACAAACAGCACAATGAGGGAGGGACAGACTAGGAGCTCTGGGAACAACCCCTCTGCACAGCGCAAGTCATAAAGGGAGATTATCTGGCCAATTCCTCAATCAGTGTAAACCAGAATCAAACAAGACTGGCATCTTCACTTCATTCCACGATGTACACAGGACACGGTGTGGGGTTTTTTACAGGTCATATTTCATAATCAGGCCCTTTACCTCTGCCAGTCCTGGCAATAGTGAGACTGAGAATTTTCTCTCTCCAGCACACAGGCTTTGAAGGGTCTTTCCTGATGCATCTGCATAAAGCAGAGACCTTGGGGCCTTGTATGTAGGTTCTAATGTTATTATTATCAAAAGGAATAGAGGGACATCGTGAAGTAAGAGGCAGCAAAGCAGCCCAGTGAACAAAGGGAGAAAGAAAGAGAGAGACAGAGAGAGAGAGGGAGATTACAGTAGCAACAGGGAGGACAGAAAAGCAAATGGACAAAGTGCATGTGAAAGAATAGAGCCAAGGAGAGATATGCATACACGTGAGCAAGTAGAATCGTGCTGGAACACGTGAGTATGCGTGCACGCAGGAGAGGGCATGGAAACCCGCACGGGCAGGTGCAGTAATTTGCAGCTCTGAGTCCTTCAGACCCACTGCACATTTGCAGCCTTGCACCGCTTCAGCAAGGGGCCTCCCCTAGAACGCTCCAGTGCAGATGCAGGACTCCTGTGACCTAATTCACACCACCCAGCACACACCCCAACAGCCACTGGGTACTGGTGAAAGGTCTTCACAGTCAAAAAAGATGGAAAGAAGCTGGCTCTGGGTACCCTCACCAGGAGTGCCCACCCTTTCCCCAAAGCAGTTCCATGCTTGAGAGGGGGAGAACTGACTGCACACACATACGCAGACACGCTCCCACCTTCCCACGTGCAAACATGGCTTTCTCTGGCTTTGTCATTCTCACCTACTTTGTCCATTTGCATCTTGCTCTTTCTGTCACTATATTGCAGACCCTTACTGTCTCTCCTCTTATTCCCTGGGCTTTTTCACTTCCTCCTCCCTTTCCATACTCCGCTTTAGCTCGTTTGATGACAATCATGTTAGAACTCACGCACGTAGCCCCAAAGTCCCTAGCGGGTGCCTGAGCAGTGTACGCCACCACTCCTAACACTATGGGAGGTAAACATTGGACTGGCTGAAGGCAACTAGGCTGAAGTCAACTGGGAGCACTGTAATAACTGTCATTACTATTTCTAAATACACTTGGGAGGCACCAGATAGCACAGTGGTGGACTAGATATAAAAAAGATAGAGATGAGTCTCAGCATCAGCCTTTGATCACTCACACGGGAAATGCACGTGTCACCTTGTGGAAGCCAGGACCAGACAGTTGTGTCCTACCTCTGCCTAAGCCCAGCTCAGCTGTGGTTTAAAGAAAATGCCTTTGAGCCTGGTGCTTCATGGTCCCTCCCTCTCATTTCTGTTTCACAGCAGACAGCTTTTCACAACCAGGACAGTGCTTGGTATATGCAACAGACTCAGCTGCAGGATTTTCTAGTTCTGGGACAGCCTAAGGTTGGGAAGAGCCCTCCCTAGAAGCACCAAACCTGACTGGAGCCTGTGCCCAGGAACTGAAGGAAGATTCAGCAACAGCCACAGCCCCCTGAGAGTGGTCACAGGTCAGATCCTGTGCTGCTAGCTCCACCACTGTGATGGACTGAAGCTAATTAACCCCAGCTGAGCTGGCAGCTCACTGCACACATGCAGCCCTGCCCCATGAGGCTTGCTTTCCAGCAGTCAGTTGTCTCTCTAGCTTCTCAAAACAGAAAGCATGCCTGGCAGCATCACAGGCAGTGGCAATGGACAGTGCCCAGGACAGTCTGAATGTCCCTTTGCCATCAGATCCACAGGGCAGAGGCCACATGTCCCAGTGCACTGCCCGGGTCTAACAAAGGCTCTTTTGCAAAGGGCACCAGGCACCTTCCTACAGTGCAGGGATCCCAAAGCGGCACGCAATAACAGATCTTTAGCAGTCCCTGAACTGGGTCTGGCTGGGATGGAGTTAATTTGCTTCACAGCAGCTCACATGGTGCTGTGTTTTGTTTTGTGACCAAAGCAATGCTGATAACACAATAATCTTTTAGCTATTGCTGAACAATGTTTGCACAGCATTAAGGCCTTCTCTGTTTCTCACTCTGCCCCTCTCAGTAAATAGACTAGGGGTGCACAAGAGGCTAGGAGGGGACACAACCAGGCATATGACCCAAACTAACCAAAGAGATATCCCATGTCATCTAATGTCATGCTCAGGAATAAAAAGGGAGAGGAGGGAGCTCAGAGGGGTTAGCTACCTTTTGCTCAGGGACTGACTGGGCATTGATCTACCCATGGAAGGTGGTGAGTCTTTGCCTTTGCATCCCTTGTTTTGCTTTCTTTCTCTCCTCTTCCACTTCTTCACTTAGTAAACCATTTTTCTCTGAACCCACAAGTTTTCTTGCTTTCACTCTTTCTTCCTCTTATCCTTGTCCTACTTGGAAGTGGGGGAGGGAGTGAGCAAGCAGCTGTGTGGTGTTCAGCTCCTTACCAGGGTTAACCCACAACAGTCCCAAAACACACAGCAACACCACTGCTGGCTGTGTTCACTGCCACAGCAGAAGTCAGACTGACCCTGTTCTAAACACATTAACAAGAAAGCAGCAGCCATGGCACAGTGAGAAGCTGCCACGCTGCCTGCACAATGCTTTGAGCCTCTCAGGCTCACGATGTGAGCTCACATCTCTCCTAGAGCAGCCCAGCACCACCAGCTCATCCAGCTGCCATCACCTTCCAGTAAAGCACTCTCCATCCATCTCTAATTCACCAAAGCACGTCAGTACTCTAGGTGCAAAACCAATTCAAGCCTGAACTGATGGTTCCAGCATCCTCTCCAGCCAGACATGTCACAGAAATGTAAACAGCTTTTTCATATAAAGTCCATAAATGCTCACCTGTGTTTGCTACTCCAGCTGGGGAAGGTTCAGTGCTTGCATTTCACTTCATGCCTCAATCGCTTTGTGTGACAAAGGGAAGAAGCAGAATCGTCAGCCAGCATAAGCCAGGACTAACCACGTCAGACCTCACAACCCCAGATCCAGCTCACAAGCTCTTGCCTGCCTTAGCTAATCCATTGCCAAGTCCTGGGCAAGGCAAAGCAAAGCCATATCTACATCTGCAGGGTCAGCCACAGCCCATGGTCACTCATGCTGCGGTCCATGGAGGCTCACAGTTGCAGGTCTGCCCTGCTGCATATATCTGTGGCTTGCCCACTGCCCACACGCCCAGCTGACAAAGGTGCTAGCATCAGCCTCTGCCACATCTGCCATGGAGGCTGTTCATGGCTTGCACAGCCACCAGAAGCTGGGCCAGATCAAACCCACCCAAGGGTTCACCCGAGAGGTGAATTTGGGTGCCAATGCAGAGAGGAGGGATTTGGGAAGGACATGGCCACCTCAGCCTCGGTGAGACTAGCTGAGCCATTGCCCGGTGGAGGATCCTGGTTCTAATCTCGTCTCTCACAGCACCTTTCAAATTAATTTGTTAATTGGCATGTCAGGCTGTGCATACGAAACGAGGATGCACGGCTCCCTCTGCCGGCACGCGGCCCGAGGAAGAGCCCCACGCCCTCTCTCCTCTCCAAAAGCCAGGGAGAAGCCAGGGAGAAGCCAGGCTGCTGCCTGCCCGCAGAGCTGGCCTCGCACCGCAGCAGCGGGCACCACCACCGCCAGCCCGACATCTGGTGTGGGAAGACTCCCCATCTCCCAGGCTGTGGTGCAGGTGAGCGTGCCCAGCAAAGGTGCACCCTGCCTCTGGACAGTATTACTGGAGGAGGTGTTTTATTGCAAAAAACACCATGCCACTGGGGAACAGCCCAGGAGGGCTGTAGCAAACAGGTGTTCAGCTGACTTTTAAAAGTTTAAACAGGGGTGTAATTTCTTAAGAACTCTGCTGATGCTCAGCTGTTCCTACCTGCTTGCTATCAAAAGCTTCAGCTGTATTTCATAAGTGGGAAGGCAGCCAAGCTCAGCAAGCTGGTGAAGTCCATCTCCTGAAGAACACCTCACCTGTATGTCCTCAGCCTTCTTGACTCCAGCCACAGAGGAAACAATTCCCTCGCCCACACATGAGCAATACTGTCACCAACAGCCACGTGCCTTGTCAGGAACAAAACAACAGGGCAGAAAACTTGTTTTCACACTTAAAAAATGGAATAGTGAAAACCCTGAAGGATGCAAGTCCATGGGTAACTTTGGAGGGGGACGGTGTCCTGCCGAGGTTAAAAAGTTCAGTTGCTCACTTTTAGTATGTGGCCATCTCAAACTGCTCCCCTCTAGAGAGGGTGACAGGGTGCTGGTTGTGGAGAGGAGGAGGTGCTCTGACCTTAGGAGCTACTTTTAATGACAAGGATTACTGGAGAAACAGCATTTGGAGGATTTGGGTTTCCAGGAAGCAGCTGCAGTAGGAACAGAGGGAGATAATCCCAATGAGACAGAGATGCAGGGAACTAGGACTGGAGAAGGGAGTACAGCATTCCCAGGCACACAGAGAAGCACAGGACATCCCACACAGGGTCCCACAGCAGCGGGTGACTGCCAGGACAAGGGCCTGGCCCAAGGCTCCCAGCACCCTTCTGTCCTGGGATGGCCAGACCATGAAGGTTTCTAAGCCTCTGGAGCAGCCAAACCTTTACCTGCCCTTCCCGACCCTGTCTCTTGTGAGGACTCAGACCCAGAGGAGCAATTTGCTCCAGAGCCTGCAAGTCAGGAAGCCCAGGCTCCCCAGTCAGCTTACAGCCCCCAAATGACCTGTGAGTAAACAGCCAGCAAGGGGAATCCAGGCTCTGCCAGGGAAGGCAGCAGGAGGGCCCTGGGGGGAGAAGACCCAGGACAGGGCCTGGGGGTGGAAGATGCATGTCCCAGCGTACCCAACTCTGTGCCTCTCAGATGGGCGTGGGGCCTCAGACCCTCCATAAGCTGGGGTCTGCCTGCACACAGCTCCTGAGGGCCGTACCATAGGGAAGGGCACCAGTGGCCAAGGCAAAGGGTCAGGGACAGACGGGTGCCACCAGCAGAGGCTGTGCTGAGGTCCCAGTAGCTGCTATGCATCACGCTGGGGGACAAGGCTTACCTTGGCTGCCCCCACAAGCCTGTGGCTGCAGCACACAGAAAGGGCTGCATGCTGCAAGGTACTGGGTACAGCTCATCTACAGGAATGAGCACCCTCCTGCCAGACCAGCAGCACAACTATATCACACACTTCTGCTCTGGCTCAGTTTTGCGACCAAAACCTCAGGGACACACTAGCTTACCAAAGCAGTGTTTAAATCCTGTGCTTGCTCCTGCAGCTGCTATTCCCAAATGTCTTGCGTCCTCATTGTGCTGGGTATCCACCTTTCCCCATCTACATACACACCACTACCTGCCCATGCCCACATTCATGCATAGGCTTCTGTTAAAAGGCATTAAAAGCTTTTGAGGCTCCATTTATTGCCCAAGATGTTTCTATGGCGACTCCCTTCACATCCTATCATTGGCTGCAGAAAGCTTCTGGCCATCAACAGCTTCGGGTGAGTTGAGGGCCTCAATCTTCAAGTCACCTGCAGTTGTTAATGTCACCATCTAGAGTTAATTAGGAAGAGATTAATAAAAACCTACCTGAAGTGACACTGGTGAGTGAGGCAATGTCAGTAAGTAAAGAGGAGTGATTCTATGCCTCCTTTCCTTTGGTGTTCTCTGGAGTACTGTAGCAGGCAGGAGGAACAAAGAGGGGTAGGGGGTACCTGCAAAAGGGTGCTGGACCAGCAGTTCTGCTTTCATGATTTCCCAATCACCAAGGCTCACACAGGTGCTGTAGCAAGAGCACAGGACCACTTCACCCTAGGCAGTGACTGGCCCTGACCCAGAAACCAGGGGCAGGATGCTCTCAGCTCTGCTTGGTAAGCACCTGGCTAAATGATTCTACAGGGCAGCTGCAGATCTGTGGCTGTTTCTGACAAACATCAGGCGCAGCATCCCTTCTGTTGCACTCACAGCTTCCACCATCAGCCAGCCAGGGCCAAATTCAGCACAGGCAACAGCAGCGACAGAGCATGTGAGACAGGCAAGGTTGCTCTCCATTTGTGGAGCAGACCCTGCATACAACAGTTTGATAGTGGTGTTAATAGGCACTTTGCCCAGAGCCTCAGTCCTGCAGTGTGTGAGCTAAGGCATAGCTCTGTCACAAGAGATCCAAAATTAGGAAGTGTAGCACTGAGTAGAGTCAAAACTGAACAAGCTCTGTTGGGCTTATTTTTCCAATCTCATTCACAGCCCTTCCAGAGCCAGAGTGAGGGGCAAGGAAGTGAATAAAAGCAGAGCAGCAGAAGAGGGCACAGCACGCAGAGGAGGCAAGTGCAGATTTCCCACAGATAAGAGAAGCAGGGCAGGACTGGGAATCCAGAGAAGTGCTGTCATTTGCTGAAAAAAAAGTCATTAGGTTGCAATGAGTATTATAACCTTCACTTGCGTTTAGTGAGCTGTCCTGAGATGGGGCACCCAACAGAAAGGAGACACCTTCATTTTTGACACTGCTTGTAGGTTTAGCAGTAGGGAATGATCCAGTCCAAACCTGGCCCTTGGGCTGCAGCACAGATGGACCAGCTTCAGGCTGGGTGCCTTTGCTATGCACAAGGGCACAACTACCCCCCTTCACAAGAAGAACAACGCAGGGGCCTGAGTTTAGCAGGGTCTGTCCTCCACCTTTTGTTCAAAGAGGCCTTATAGGACCTCTGGGGAGAGGCCTTATAGGACCTCTGGACAGCACTGGGGCTGCCTCTCTTCCTGGCTGGTACCAGTGCGCACACTGGCCACCACAGCGCTTCCCACACTGGAGCCCAGGCACCAGGGCACCGGCAAAGAGCCTGGGTCAGTTCAGCGAGGAGGTGGCAGAGCAGACACTCTCAAACCCAAAGCCTGAAGATAAAAGCCATGCCCAGCCCACTGAGGCACAGGCAGCCCCAGACCAACCCATGCACTGTGAACAGTCTCTCCTCATGTGCCCATCTCCTAGTAGTGATGTGTACCCCGTTGCCTTATGTGCACCAGGTAATGTTAACAGCAAAGGGAGCTCTGCAGCTGCAGCGGGCTCCACACTCGGCTGCCATCTACCATGTGCCAATGCCCACAGTGTCCCACAGGCCCTCAAAGGAAAAAAGAGAAGGTGCCGTAATGCTGTCAAAGAGGCAGAGATACCCATTTGAAGGTAGAACTCAAAGCACACCAGAAGAGGATCAGAGGAACAGCGTCACCAAGAAGAAAACCCACAGCTTCTGTAGGAAAAGAAAGAACCTACACCCTCTGCAGGCGTCCCAGCCAGCCTTGCAGGATTAGGGAAGGCACAAACTGCTGAAGGAGACATCCACTTTTGCTACCCAGACATCGCACTGTAGAACCAGCACTAAAGTTCCATCTAATAACCCTTCTCCAACAGGATAACACAGAATTAACTCCTCTCAGCTGCAGCACAAGACAATGAAAGGAAAGAAAAATGAAGAAGACACAGAACCAGACTAAAGTAAAGTCTGAACTAGTCTCTGAAAACAGGGTTGTTGCAAACGATAAGACTGAAAATTACTGTAATGTGCTGTACTCCTTTCACGGCCTTTGCAAATAATAAAAAGTGATGATTAAATGAAAAAGAAATTGTGAACTGGGAGGATGGGTCTCTGCAGTGGTTACTGACAGGAACAGGTCTCTGAAGCAGAAACCAACCCACAAACTGGATGCAACTGCAAATACAGGTGCCCCACAGGGCTGAGCAGGTAGTGGGCGCCCAACCCACGCTAGGTGAATGGGTGAGTCCCAGTCCAAACCCCTGAAATGGGCTTCCCATATACCAGGTCTGCACAGGAGCAGGGAAGGCTGATACGCAGCCATCTGCCTAAATCCAGCCACAAACACCCAGCTTTTCTGCTGGGGTGGAGTAGGGACTGTGCTTCACAAGCAACATGGCTCACATTGACATGCAGGTGTGACCCCTGCAAATGCTAGAGTAGCCAAATCCAAAGGGCAGAGCTCTGCAAACCCTACGTGCAGCCCAGGGCACAACCACACAGACATCACCCAAGGACAAGGTAAAATGGTGGGCTGGAGAGCAAACAGTTGGCAGGCACCTAGGGTGAAGGGGAGGATGCTCTCAGGGCTACAAACAGGGTCCAAGGCAAAGCTGGTTACATCCCTCTCCATCGGCCACCCCTCCCTGCAAAGAAATGCCATGGATAAACCGGTGGCAGATACAGAAGAGATACAGCAAACAGCAAGGCACTGTACACCATGTTCACCTACCTCCTCAGGCAAGGAATCTTCTTGGGACTCACACCCACCTAATCTTTACATGTAATTTTTCAGAAAGGCAGATCACTCACAATGGCCTATGCCTCAGGATATGTATGGACTTATCTGCAGAGAAGTGTCATTGCTTGTAAACCCAAACACAGTTGCATAACCACATGGTTAAAAGATACGGACACAGATTCATACATGGTTGTATTCTTACGTACAAATACTGTTTAGCAACCTGATGTCGAAAGAACACAAGTATCACCGCAGTATTTCTTCTTCGATCTGTTTTTCTTAACTTTTCAAATACAGGCTTTCGGAATATAAAAATAATTATTTGAAAAATATGTAATTATACTTTAAACGAATAACATCAGATCATATCCCACCTAAAGTCCAGTTTTGTTTCAAAGCTTCCATGAGCAATGTAATCCTTGTAATGAAATAAAGTCCATGGGGTAGCAAAAGGGGTTTCAAACAAATATTCCCCCACAATATTTGCAACCAAATTTTACTACTATGGGCTAGTGACTAGGAGCACGAAAGTAGAATTTGCTAGGAAAAAAGACTGCTAGCTCAAGATCATTTTTGAAGTGCAAAAAACCAAAAAGCTGATCAGACAATATACACAACAAACAGGAAATTATGACCCTGTTCTGAGAATCCTTACACACAAGCAAGGAACTATGGATTTTTTCAAATATGTTATTGCTTTTTAACCCATGAAAATATCACATTATTTGATCCAGAGCTATGAAAAATAGGATTTTAACTATTATTTTTGACCCACTGACAGCCTTTTCTTTTGTTTTTTTTTTCTGGAGACCCGCTAGCTTCTTTTGAAAAAGAGTTTTAAAACTGACCTTGTTTCAGTAGCCACTTTTCTGTCCTAGGTGTGAAATCACCATATCATATTATAAAGTGTCAATGCACAAAAAAGCAAAAGGCATTTATTTATTTTTTTTTTAGGCAGGAACAAAGCTGGCTCTTTTTACCTATGAAACAGCACTTACTTCTTCTTTCACAAGCCCACCAATTTCAACATTGTATTATTCATTAACCAGCATTTCATACAGAGACCAAGCCTCACTTGCTCTGACCCCCACCTCACTGGAGCAAAGAGGTATACATGATACAAAAGTCAGTACAGAATCTGAGCCAGCCTATTCAGATTTTAGTGGGCTCTACCCTGTGCTGCACTCAGGGTACTGTCAACATTTTCAGATATTTCATCAATGAGCAGCAGAACAACCCTTTGGCCCCGAACACAAACAAACACGGTATCAGTACAGGAAAACTGTTTCAGCCTATGTGATACCCAAAGCCTGAGAATCAATTTATTTTCAGCATTTGAAAACTGATGCACCAGGACCATGATCTCCAACCTTGGTAATCATTTGCTGCAAATACTCTTTACCCAGGGCTGGTGAAAGAGGTGGAGAGCATCCACCAGTCTCATAAGGGAAACCCTGGCAAAGCCTGGGCTCTGTCTGAGCCAGGCACGAGACCTGCAATTACAGAGACTGCAGGCTTCAGCCATTCTCTGAACATTAGGTACTCTGCAGAGACAGAAACAGGTCCCAAACAAACAGTCATCATCTGAGATTTCCTTGGTAGCATGCAAGAGTATGGTATTGGCTGTCGTTGCAATGCATGGTATTTTAACAGCCTAGTACTGGCCTAGTAGCAGGGACAGACAGAGGCACATCTCCCTATTTATTTTCTCAGGCCATGCAAGCAAGCTTTGGAGAACCAGAGCTCTGGCGGCGTCCATCCTTCTTAGCCCTCTCAGGTCCAAAGGCTTCCCTGAGATGCACTGCACTGTCTTATGAGGTTAGGTCTGAACTCTGAGCCTGCCTCTCCTTACTGCTACACCATCATCCATTGTAACTGGCCTTGTTCATGTATAAAATGAGGTTAGAAGAAAACACAACACAGATTTCCCCAGATTGTAAGGGATGTCACAACTGTCAGAAATCAAACAAAAAAACCAAAGGCATCTACTGCATCTCTCCTTCCCCTGCTGGCACGGTGAGTGACCGCAGGAGCCTGGCTGCTACAGGATGTGCTCCCAGGGCGCTCAGCAAGATGCACTTGGCGTGGCAGCTCTGGGCCTGGACGAGCTGCTGTAGCTGGGCATGCAGGAGAAGCAGACGTGGCTGCAGCACTTGCGCCCAGAAGGCCTGGGCACAGTCATTTGGGAACCACATTTAAAATGAGGAAAGTGCTAGTTTTAGCAGTCATTTTTAGTTTGTTGTTAGAAAAATGTAAATCTGTATAGAGAGATGTTACCCTGCCAGCTAAAAGGACTTGGGCAGGACTCCTCGGGCATTTTGGCTGCACATTCACACACACCCCTGAGCAAAGACCCTGTGATAACTAGCACGAAGGGCTCTGGTCTCAGTAAGCAAAATGGGGAGATAGCTCTTGGGTAGGAGGGAGCCCAAAGAGGATGATTTAAGATACCACCGGCATAAAAAAGAGCTGCAGCTTTTTAAGCACCCGAGCGCTTTAACTGCAGGGTATGCTGAGACCCTGCTGCTGACAGAGCCGGTGCCGGAGCCCCGGGTACCACACGCCGAGCACGCTGGCCGCGTTCCTCGAAGGGGCTTAAAATCTGCGGCTCCTCCTGCCCTCCAACACCGCAGCGACCCAGCGCTCCCCCCTCCCGGCGCGAATTCCGGGGCACGCCGGGGAGCCGGGGCAGCGCGGCCCGAGGTGGCGGCGACCCCGGCCGCAGCCCGCGGTCCCGGGGCGG
>Ga0065711_1012431_pt1 | contig 20259 bp, 25 predicted proteins | sample Hoacrofraction12_FD_59098 | JGI IMG/M metagenome (GOLD analysis project Ga0065711, IMG submission 59098) | Hoatzin crop microbial communities from Cojedes, Venezuela - Epithelial fraction 12 v2 (version 2) | ecosystem: Host-associated > Birds > Digestive system > Esophagus > Crop | place... | reverse complement strand
CCCGGCTCCGCTGTGGGGGGAGGCTTGGGGGGTGCCCGGGACGGCACCGCTCCCCCGGGCCTGGCCCCGTGCGGGGAGCCCCTTCCAGGCACCCCCCTCCCGCTGGGAGACCCCCGAAGCTCGGGGCGGGGCCGTCAGCAGAGCCCTGGCACACACGAAACCAGCTGGGCTGGGGGCTCAGCACCCTCCCTCCCCGCGGGGATGCTGAGAAGAGGGGTCTGCCTGTCCCCCGCTGTGCCCTGGGGATGCTGTGGGGTGCAGAACGGGCACGCTGTGCCCGGGGGTGAGGCGGGTCAGGCTTCTTCCAGGAGGAAAACTCTTGCTTCACAGTAAGGGATCCTTGCTCGTTCCTGTCTTACCTGGTCCTTGCTGCCTGCGGCCCCCTTCTTCCCACCAGCTCAGGGACCGGGAGGGGACCGTCTAGCTGGTCCCACGGGGCGAGGTGCTCTCTGGGTTCCAGCCCTGCCCAGGGCAGCTGTAACCCATGTCCTGGGGGCTTGTGCCGTGTGTGTCCAGGCTCTGTCCCAGCAGAGGGATGGGCATGGGACAGCAGGGGACAGGGATGCTCTTCCCAGGGCAAAGCATGCCCAGAGAAATCAAGCATCTCATTTTCCTGCTGTGTTAGATCGATTTTTATACCATTGATGACTTTTGCACAGGCTCAGTGCAGAAATGTCCTGTTTTGGCAGTCTTAGTGTCGAGCTGCAGAGGAGGGCAGAGCCCGGGTACGAACCCCGGCTGCTTAGTGTCTCCCCACGGCCCAGCAGGCTCCGGGGCCTCTTCCCCAGCGGTGGGGCTGGGACAGGGGGTGAGAAGCAGACACAGCCCCCATGATGCCAAAACTTCTTTAACACGAGGACCAGGCTTGCCCTGGCATGGATGCTGCAGGACTGGGCGTCCCGTGTGTGGACATCTGGCACTCGTGGCTGCTGACATTTGCTGCGTCTAGCCCTGCTGCTGCCACGTTGCCCACCTCTCTGCCAGGACCCCTGCCCCCTCCGAGGGGTGGGTACAGCCACTGGACAGGGCACCAAGGAGGGTAGTGCCTGTGCTCTCCTTTTCCATACTAGGCTGATCTGTCTGGCACTGAGAGCTCAACCGCAGCCCCTTTCCCCCTGCCCTGTGCCCTCTCCGCCTGGGTAGGGCACCCCCACCCCAGCCCTGCTGGGGGTACGTGCTGGCTCCAGACCCAGCTCCTCAGGCACTGCTGCCTCCCGGCGCAGGGCTCAATGCTGGAGGTGTCACAGCCCTGATGAGGCAGGGCAGAGGCTCTTCTGCAGCTCCTCCGAGGGCTCTTCAAACACACCACCCTCCTGGGAAGAAACTTGGGCAGGCAAAGGCCTCTCCAACAGTGTCTGGGGATGCAGCAAATGCTGCCTGCCAGAGCAGGGATCCTGCAGGGGAACAGACAGGAGGTTCAATGGCTTTGCAGGGTGCAGGTGGGTCCCTTTCTCCCTCTTTCCTTCTTCCCAGCATAAGGGATGCTGCATTAAGTACCTGCTGTGCCTGGGAGGGATAGTGGTGTGATGCTGGGGGGATGCTCTCAGCAGAGGGTGGCTATATGCTGAGCGCTGACTCTTGGGCAGAGCTGAGCAGGCTCACGTCACCTCCAGGACCCATCATCCGACATCCCTCTGAGTAACATCACTTGGCTTTGTGGCTTTCTCTGCCTCCTCTTCACACCCACTTGGGCCAGCCAGCAGCGGCGGGGCTGTCGCTTCTGCAAACAGCTCAATAAGAGTAGGTGTCCTGGGGTCAGCGGTGCTCTGCTCCTGGGTGCTCCTTCGCCCATGGTCCCTCTCCCTGCCCACTGCATGTGGGCTGGGGACTTTTTCGTGTCGGGGACTCTGTTGGGCAGGTGCCCCATGCGAGGTGATGTTTCCTGCCCCCGCCCCCATGGTGCAGAGAGGAAATCTGTGGCCACATCAGGACCTCAGATCTCCTGCAAACCTCTCCCTCAGACCGACTTTTCTTCATTCTGCTCTTTAGATTAGCAGCCTCTTGGGGGATGGCTGGTATTTTGCCTTTACCTCATGGAAACTTAATGTGTTTCAGAAGATGTGTGCGGCACAGAGGGAAAGCATGAAGCAGAAGAGCTGGAAGTGGCGTCCCCTCTGCCCCCGCTGTCGGGCAATGACAGCTACAGAGATGATTCTGCCTTGTGTCTGCCCCAGGGACGTTCACCTGGAGCTGTGGTGCCCTCCAGGCTTGGGGTTTCACCCTGCTCCCTCCCGCGGGGCAGTGCTAGGGCCCTTGATGCCTCTGCACTGTGACATTGCTGCTGAGCGATGCTTGTGCCTTGGTAAGTCGCACTGAGGGGCCTGCCAGGGGCACGGGGACGTTGGTGCCCTGTCACCTTGCTCTCCAAGCCTCTGCTTCTCCTGCTGACAGGCAATGGCATTTCCAGGGTGACTCACAGGGACTCCCTCGGAAAGGTGCAAGCTGCTGCTGTGCCCCAGGGCGGGGGGCCCTGTGCTCTCCTGCAGGAGCCCCAGCTATGTCCCAGCCGCATGTGTGAGCCAGCAGCACTGGCTCTCGCCATCACCGTGACCTTGGCTAAGGTCAGCAGTGCTCAGCGTGCAGCAGGGACAAGTGTACCTAGCTTCCAGCACGTGGGTGACCGTATTTCCCTCCCTAGGGCACAGTCAATACAGGAGAGCCCAGGTTATCAGCATGCAGCGTTGGAGGTCAGGGTGACCTTGACTGGCTCTTCCCGAGAAGGGCTGCACAAAGTGGCTCCGTGGAGCTGAGAGGCATCCCCATGCACGGCAGCCACATCCTCCAGCCCACCACTGCTGGGAGAGCGCAGCGACGCCTGGTACAGCATCAGCCCCTCACCCCGGGAGCCCTGCCAGCATCGCTGTGAAAGCTGATGGCAATTTATGTGAAGTTGATGCAGGCTTGCATGAAAATGAAGTGTGCTGGAAATCTGCGGTCTGAACGCAGCTGGCTCTGCAGCGTGCGGAGGGACAGGCAGGATGCAGGCATCTTACAGCGCATCGCAGGGGGCTGCGTAAAGCCCACAGCCCCAGGGCAGCCGGGGGGTGCACAGCTCTGTGCACCTCCTCTGAGGCTGGGGCTGGGTTTGTGGAGCAAATGGTGCTGGGAAGAGGAGTGAGGATGCATCTCTGATGGTATCGCCCTCTGCACCAGGTACCATCGACATGGGATGGCTGGACCAGGGAAAATGCAGTGGGTGCCACCGCAGGGAGAGCTGCGCCTTCTGCTCGTTCGCACCCAGCGACCCCAGCCCTGTACTCACCCTGCAGCCCTCGCCTCTGCCGTTGAATTTCTCCCTGAGGAAAATCGCGTGTTGTCCTTTCAGCCTCACAGGATTTTGGAAGAGGGCAGCCAGGAGTTGAAGGCTGGGAGATGCGGGGTTCTAGGGCAGTGGGCAGGCTGAGACTCACGGGAAAGCTCCAGTGCTGGAAAGGGTTAAATTGCACAGGAAGACAGAAAGAAGAGAGGGGAAAAAGAAGAGGTCGGTCGGTCAGTGCCAGCCTAGTTGAGATCGGCTTCGCTCTACAGAGCACCAGGTACTGCCTGCCTGGCCTCTCCTCACCGGGGTGGGCAGGCGTGTCGTGACTGGGACAGTGATCCTTTCCTACAGGAACTGCTTTCTCTCTGCGCATGTGTTGTGGCCGTGGCCCTGCCCCAAGTTGCCCTGAGCACAGCTGATGTGTGCAAGAGGGGAATACAGAGCTGCTCGCTCTGCTCTGGCGTTTTCTGCCTGATACTTCCCCGTCAGTGCTGAACATTCCTTCTCTCAGGCTTTTAATCTCTCTGGACCTCAGTGATGGGTCTTGCAACTGGCATGCTCCTCTTCAGAGTCCCGTCCCACTGCAGCAAAGCAGGTTCCTGAGGTCCATCAGTTGGTGTGCACGCAACTAGTGCTCTCCTTTGCTGGTTCTGCAGGAATTGCCTTGCCTCTTTGGTGCCTGGTGGGGAGACAGAAGCACCTGGCTTCCCTTTCATCCCTGCTTGGTCCTGCACTCTCCACCCTGTCTGGTCCTCACCCGTGGAAATGCTTCCAGCCCTTGAACGGCTGTGGTGCTTCCATGGTCTTTTGATTTCCAAAGAAATGATGGCTCTCACTCCCTATCCCCGCTCCTAATACCGCTGAGACCAGCTGCAGGTCTCCAGTCTTCCTACTGCCTTTTGCTTATCTTTGCTGTGCCTCATAATAGGAAAGAACATTTTTATTAAGGGCAACAGTTCAAAACACTGCCGGTTGCACTTTCCCCTGGGTGACTCTGTGGAGCTGCTCTGAGCAGAGCTCTGCTGAGCTCTGGCCCTTCTTATGTGGGGGGTTACAAGTTTGTGGAGTGATACGTATTAGTCTTTTCCTGTTAACGTGGCCAGGGCAGGTGACTGGGAGGACTGCGCAGAGGGAAGGAGGGAGAGGAACCAGCTCGGTTTGTGCTTGGGGTGAAACTGGCGGCCAGGTAAATCCTGTGCCCATCTGTCTCGTGTGGTGTTATTTGATCCAGATCATCTGCCACCAGCAGATGTTTATCTATCTGACTATGGAAAAAAGGCTTGGAAGGGGCCCCATGCGATCCTTGGAGCATTGTTTCTGCACGAGTGAGCGGGCTAAGAGAAGTAGAGAAAGTAAAAGCAATAACCGATCATTTGGTGCTCGAGCAACTCTTATCTGATTGCGAGCAGAAACCACAGCGGTGGTGCTGCGCAGGACAGGAGGGAGATCGCTGGATTTAGAAAGGTCAAGAAACATCCCGTGCTTGAGTCGTCTTCTCTCACTTCCCCACGGCTCCTGTAGCTCGTGTGTGTGTGGGCACTGTTATGGCACCGGCAGCCGCTCACCGTCAAGCCTCCTGCACCCTTGGGAGCAAAACCAGCTGGGAGACTGCTTTGGGTTGGTTTTAGCGGTGGGGGAACTTTACCCTGCAGGGGTGAGGACAGTCTGGAGCCACGTGCTGGGTCCCCGCGCTGGGATTTTTGCCAGCACCAGGCACTTGCACACAGAGTTTGGGGATGGAGGTCCCCTGGCTGCCGTTGCTCTCAGTGTGGGCTTTGGATGCAACTCCTGCAGCAGGATCAGGCCTGCCGGGGAACCAGGGGAAGGAAGTTGTCCACCTGGGAAAGCTCTCAGTGACCCTGACATCTGCCCAGGGAACAGAAACCCATTTTTCTTCCCCTTTTCTTTTCTTCTATCTCATTATTGTCCCTTTGTGGTAAGGCAGCACTGTGAGACGTCATTGATGTTTTTTGTCTCTTCTCCCTCTCGGCTGCGGAGGAAGGCCCCGCCAGCCTGTTTCCCATCACCGGCTCTGCCCTTCCAGCTGCAGAGCCCCAGTGCACAAGTTCCCAGTTTGCTCAGGAGCTGCACTTTCGTGTGAGTAAACAGCACAGCTCTTTCTGTGTCTCTATGTTTGCAGAAGCATGTCTACGCCAGACACGTGCTCTCCATATATTTTTATATACACCTGCAACTACGTTTACCAAATGTTATACCTTGCACTCCTCCTTAGTTCCTCGGAAGCTGAAAAGGAAGCCCCAGGAGCTGCCATCTTGTATTTGCACTCATCCATCCCTCTGTGTTTCCCGGGGCAGACTCCCCTGCCCCAAGCTGCCCCTCTGCCTTGGGTAACATCACGGCTGGGCCTTTTGGATGGCTCTGCCCTTTGGTTCCCCTCCCTACATTCTCCTTTCAGTGGCCTGAGACCGTGATCCTGGGACAGGATCAAGGGCACGTGCCGCAGGAGAGCACGAGCGCTGCTTCTTTCCTGGCACGCTGGGAACGGGGAGTCAAAGGACTCCTTATCTACGGGATGGAAAGTTTCTGGGCTGCTTATCAGGCGCTGCCTAGAAGTTAAATTAAAGTCTTGGGAGCAGCATTTGGCAGCAGACAGCACACTTCTCTGTTCTCCTTATGCTCAGGTGGGTAAGGTTTTGGTAAGATTTGCCCACAATTTGGTCAAGGCAGTGTGCGGGTGGCCCAGCCCCGTGGGGACATAGGTGTCCAGGGAGGGGACTGATGCCACAGCCCGGTACAGAGTTCACCTCTCTTGCACCCATCCAGCTCCCTTGCTGCACCCACACCCCTCCGAGGGGCCTGACCCCCATAACATGCCTGGATGACACTGAGGGAATTTTTTCTGTAGCTTTACATGGGTATTTGTATTTCTAAAAAAATTTTCCAACCTAATTTTTGGCTATTCTTCCTCCTTTCCAGAGATGGCAATGGAGCTTGCTGTTGTCTGAATTCGCTGCTGATGCAAACTGACAGCCGAAATGCTGAGGGCGCGTGGCTGGGTGGGGAAGGGAAACTGCTGAGCTGCTCTGCAGGGAGCTGGGCACCCAGATCTTGGCTCCTGCAGGGGCTTGCAGCCCGACCGCGGGTGCCCCGACTCTGTGCCCCAGGGCTAACACCCTCTTGCTCGTCCATTGACGGGCGGTCACCTTTCCCAAGCCCCCGGCAGCTCTGCTGTGTGCCCAGGCTTTGCTGGCCGCCTGCCACCGGAGAGCGGACACGGCCACTTTTTGGGAGCAGCCGCAGCTAATGGCTGCCCGCTGTTCTGTACCGCAGAGTCTGATGGCAAAACTGTCACCATTACTCAGCGAAGCCCAGGGACATTTGGTGTTCCCTGTGAATGGGTGGCGATTGCAGGGGTGGCCAGCTGTGTGTGAGGCTGGAGCAGCTGGACCTGTGCTGCCAGCACAGAGGAACGTGAGCTGTGTCCCCGCCGGTGGTGATGAATTTCTGGGTGGCTGCAAAGAGCAAGAGTTGCCTGGGCAAGGATCTCCTGCTGGGGCATTCAGATTGTTGCTTGAAAGTTCACGGACAACATGAGGTCCCCAACTCTGCCTTCCTCTCTGGCAAGGGACCTACCATCAAAGCCCATTGTGTAAGAAAGCTCTTACCTCTTGAGGGCTCCACCGGTCAGCAAGATCCCCTTCCCGTTCTTCATCTCCAGTTTCAGGCGTTTACCCTCCTGCCTGCCCTGACTCTGCCTGCAGCTCCTTCCCCTGGGCTGGGTCTTCTGGAGGGGAGGCAGGTGGGAGCTCCTGGGGCCCCCAGTCCTCCAGCAGTGCAGCAAGTGTTGGTATGCCAGACGGAAATCCCTGTTGAGCGTCCCGTAGAGAATGGGGTTCAGGGCTGAGTTGGCATAGCCCAGCCAGAGGACGATGGACATGGGTGTGCCTTTCACCCTGCTGTCCCCCCACATCCCCCGGTACGTGAACACTGTGAAATAGGGGAACCAGCACACAGTGAATGCTCCCAGGACCACCGCCAGTGTCACGGTGGCTTTGTGCTCTTTCACCATGGGTGGCATGGGGGTGTTGCTGCTGCAGCACCATGTGTGGTTTATCCTCTTGGCTTGCTCCCTCGCTATCTTGAATATCCGGTAGTAGGTGATGCACATGATGACCAAGGGGATGTAGAAGGTGAGCAAGGCGTCCACTAGCCCATACATAGGGTTCACCTCCAGCGTGCACTCCGTGTTGCAGCTGGGGACTGTGTTTTGGACTGCTGTCCCGTTGGTGTTCCAGCCCAGGTGGATGGGTAGGAAGGAGACCATCAGCGAAACGGTCCAAATAACAACCAAACCAACAGTCACCCGGAAGGGAGTGACCAGCTGGCTGTAGCGGAGTGGGGTGGTGACAGCAAAATAGCGGTCCAGGCTGATCAGGAAGAGATTGAGGATGGAAGCCGTGCACAGCATGACATCCAGGCTGGTGTAGATATTGCACAAAGTGCTGCCAAAGGGCCACTCTTTGGCAAGTTCATAGAATGCAGAGAACGGCAGCACCAGGAGGCCCAGCAGCAGGTCAGTGATGGCCAAGGAGACGATGATGCAGTTTGTCAAGCTGCGGAGCCGGCGGTCAAGGGTGACAGCCAGGCAGACGATGATGTTACCGCAGAGAGTGATCATGATGAGGATGGCAAGGCAGGACCCGACCAGCAGCTGCAGGGTGAAGTCCATCCTTTCTTGAGAGCTTGTATGGTTGTAACACGGATCCATAGTGTGGTCGCATGCATGGAGCAGTCCTGCTCCCACCAGATCTAAAGCTGCTTGGAGTAAGCTTCTACCAGGCAGCCCCAGAGCCCTTTGCAAAGCGACCTTCAGCCTACAGCGACCTTGGAAAACACTGCAGAGTCACTTCACGTGTTCCACTTTGTATGTTATGAATGACACGGTCTAGGGAAGGACGTAGCCCTGTGACTTGCTTGTGCCTGTTGGCCTCACCAGGGAGCTCAGTGCTGGAGCCAGTTCCCTGTGGCAGCTGCTCTGGTGGGTCTCAACTGCTCCCTTTTCCTCTACGGCCTTCTCCTTTTCTCTGAGCAACCATAGTGTTGGGTCCTGTGGGGTCTCACATGCTCTGCGTGTTTGGTTGGCGGCAGCAGTCAGCAGTGCTCCGGTATGGACAGAGTTTTGCCACCTCTCGAGGACAACCTGCAAAGAAAGCACCAACTCAGAGCTGCAGTGGGCAAAGGTCCTTTGAGCTGCCTTTCAATCCCCTCCCGCAATGGAGCTTCTGCACCTCCCTTGGAGCTTCAGCCCACTTAAACCTGAACTGGAAGGTCCCTTGGAGGCCAGGCACGCGTGTCCCTGCCAGCTGGCCTCCCCCAGCCCCAGGGTTGCCCACTAAGGTAGGAATGTTGAGAGAAAGGCAGGAATTCTAGAGGCACTCTGTTCCCACAGGCTTACGATAAAAATGAGGACTGGGAGGTTATGAGGAAAGAGCTTTCCTGAGAAAGCAGTGTGCTCTTCTTACACAGTCTAGCAAAATTAGTCACCACTATGTAATTTCTGAAGCTCTTCTGTGGCTGTAAGTCTCATTAAACCTTGCGTTCGTATCTGCACTTTGCAGCAGCCCATGCCTTGTGTTGGTCCCTGCCATCAGCGACCGCACGGGCTCCTGCAGCCCGGAGATGAAATCCTCGCTCTGCGCTCTGGGCCCTGGGAGGAAACAGGAACTGATTTGTCAGTGGCAAAATGTCCTGGGGAGGAGGTGGCTGGGAAGGGCTCTGACAGCTTCAGCAGTCCTGTTCCCAGGAGCTGCAGGGCAGCATGCAGGTTTGTTTATCAGGGAGAGTTTGGATGGAGCTGCTTCTGCTGTGGGACAGGGGCACAGAGTGGAGAAACATCTCTTGTAGACTTACTTTTTATGACTATTTTCTGTCTGGATATAAATAACAAAAAGCTGTGTTTTGTGAGGGCAGAAGCTGCACAGCAAACCCCTCTAGCCTCCAGAAGAGGTTTTAGCTGCTGGTTACGGTGGTCTCTAGGGCCATGCTGCTACTAGATTCAACCGGCCTTGGTTCCTGTGTGACTGCAAGTAACACCCATGTCGGGAAAGTGCCTAAAGGGAAACTGAGGCATTGCAGGGACCCAAGAGAGGGGGCTGGGAGTGGGCTGAGGAGCCCAACTCCCTGTGCTGGAACCCCCATGGAGCTGCCTGTGCTGCAGCTGCAGTCTCCTCCAGGTGAGCTGATGGGTCTCCCCCTCCTCCCCAATGTGCTGGCAGGGGAGAGCTGTGCCGGTCCCCATGGGTGGTGCGGGACCCAGCTCCCCAGGCTCTCTGCAGCCCACAGAGCAGCAGTGAAGCCCTCCCTGGTGGTGCCCAGGTTTGTGCAGGAAGGTAGAGCTGATTCTTTGCAGGGTGCAACAGGTTGCAGAGGTGGAGCTAGCAGAAGAAACTCCAGCAAAGGAAAAGGTCCAGCCTTGGCAGGGGACAGAGGTGAGATCTTAAACTCACCCTGCAAGAACAAGATAACGATGTGGAGCAGGTTGAAATGATCTTCAGGTAATTTATGCCTTTGATTCAAGGTGAAAGGCATGGGGGCCAAGGGAGGGAGTATACTGGGGAGAATGCACGAGTAAATAACCACTGATTGCCAGGAGCCGTGCGGTGGAGAGATGGGGGCTGGGCCGGTGAGATTAGAGGTGATACCTGCAGCCCTGCTCTTTCTAAGGGAATTAAAAGTGAATGAGAAGTGATGAACCAGCCCGCGGGAAACCTTCTGGTGAGCGGAACAAACTCACTGCCAGACAGGGAGTTCTCTGAATTTGGGTGCTGGGATTAAGGCTGTCAGGAGAGGGACGCGATGCTTTCAGCGGCAGCGCAGCGTGTGGAGTGGTTCCTCATCTCCTGCTGCAGCGCAGGCTCTTGCCATGGAAAGCTCTTTGTTCCTGCACAAAAGGAACGTGGAACAAGCTGAGCGCTGCCTGCCCGCTGACGGCAGTGACGAGAACAGGTTGTTCTCAGAGAAGGGTATTTCCAAGTGAAAGGGATGTTTTTTCATTGCTCCCAACATGTGGAAATGGCAGGATAAATTATAGGGGGAGTAGCACACTTAGAAAACGCTGTGGGTGGATCGCAGCCTCCTACGTGGCTGCTTCACCACGCATCAACAACCTGCTCCTGCCACCGGCTCTCGCAGCTCAGCCCGGGCTCTGCCGGTGGCTCCCAGCTCTGAGTGGGTCCCAGCTCCGGGCGCATCGGTGCTCGGCCCCTGCCGCGGTGCAGGCAGGGCCACATGGCAGCCCTGGTGCAGCCGCAGACCTGGGCAGAAGTAGTTTGCTTTCTTACTGCTTTTTCTAGTTAGCTCAGGGCAAGAAATGGGCACTATTCTTTTTTTTCCCCTCAGGCAGGGAGCAGAATGTATTTCCAAGTGAGATATAGGTCGTCTGGGGTGAGCTGTGGAAGGAAGGAGCAGGGGTCTCCAAATGAAGGGGACAGAGGTGTCCCTACCCCTGCAGAGGAGCCCAGGTAGAGCTGGGCTCTCTGTGGCTCTGAGGCCATGGGCACCCTCCCTGCGCGTGTGGGCTGCGGGGCTTGGCTGCCTGCAAACCCTTGGGACTTTGTTCCTCCACGGGACGGGGAAGGAACTGCCAGCTCGGATGCAGGATGTTGCAGCCCTAACTGTGGTGGGGGTGTGAGAGACTTTCCCGTATCCCTCAGCCAACTTATCTCATGGAAACATTCCCCTGAGTGATCACGGCCTCCAGACATGGCTTTGCAGGAAAAGTGGGCTGGAGGGCTGGTGTAGACGGGGAGCTGTGGGCTCAGCCTGCTGCTGTCAGAGCACAGTCCCGGGGCCAATGCACCCAGCTCAGGGCTCTCTCCTGGACCGTCGTCCCTCTGGGACTCCACATCTGCTCTGGGACTCCACCTCTGCCCCTGGTTTTCTGCCCAGGTCACTCGCAGACAGCTTTAATTCCATGTCCTGTGTCCTCTGCTCCTGTTGGGTTTTGGCAGAGTGAGTCGTTTCCTCCTTGATGTACGAGCACAGCAGCTGTTTCCCCTGGCAGCCTTTCTAGCAATAGCCTGAATAAATGATACCCTCCCAGCCCTGTCTCACCGGGCAGCTTTTACGTTTACCTGATTATCCTCATTATCACAGCCTGGACCTATTCCTGGTTCAGAATCACCCTCCTGACAGTGAGGGATCAGAGCAGGGCATCGCTTCTAGGTCATCCTTTTCCAGTGATGCCGGTGCTCTGATGGACACTGTCTCTGCTGTGAAGACTTAACAGGTTGCATTTGTTTTGTTGTAGTAGTCTTGGGGTTCCCTAAAAGCCAGATATTTTTCCTGCGGTGTTTTCAGCTGCTTAGCATTGCAATTTTTGCTGTTACTCTCTGAGCATACGAACTTGTGCCAGCCGGTTGTGTTTCTGTCGATCTTCGGATCCTCTGGCTCTTCTCCTGTAGTACATAGTCCCTTGTCCAGTTCAAATCTTCTCCCGAGTTTCTCACCAGGGCATTTTCTCAGAGAAACTCCCATTTTCTGAGCCAAGATCACTAATGAAAACCATTAAACAGAATTTATCTGTAGGCTGATCTTTAAGGAACTCTATTAATAGCCTTTGCCGGAACATTAATGATCCCCCCGTTGTAATGTGCTATTGTCTCCCCATTAGCCTCCTTACAATTCTCATAGTAATTCCTGCCTTCTCCTACCTGAATAGATATTTTCTGCTCTGTTGCAGCCCACATTACATTTGATCCACTCTGTTCTTATTTAAAATGGCAATTATCCCCTCTGTGGAGGGGGCTGTGATTTATCCATGGGAAACTTCTGTTGCATTTTACCCTTTTATTCCTCCTCCCCATCTTTCAGCATCCTTTCCTTCAGCATCATTTATTCCAGCACTTGGTGCACTTTTGCAGCAAGATTAATGGGATGCCATGCCCGCTCCGGCAGTGTAGGTAATACATTTGCTGCTCTCCGTTCATGTGCTTCTACTTCTGGCATAATAGATATGTATAAAATATCTTAAAAGCCTAGGTTCATCGGCACTGTGAGTGGACACATGGGCAGAAAGGAGCACTCAGCGAGTGCCTGAAAGTGGTAGCCTGTCTTTGGGAAGCGTTTCCCACTACCCGAAAGGGCATCGACAGTGATGGGTGGGGGCTCAGGAGAAGATCTGCATGAAGCAGTTTAGCTCTGGGGACTGGGTGACTCTGCTTTCAGGCAGACCTGAAATGTCACTCTGCCTCCCGTGTTAGCTTCTTTTTGAGCAAAGTGCCAGCAGAAGTCACTTAAGAGCAAAGCAAATTTCCTTGCCCTGCAGAGCTTGCAGCAGAGTGTCACGGATTTTTCTAAAATTATGTTCAAGTGCTTCCAGAGATTAAACATCTGGGCATACTGCGAGAGGTACTTCAGCTAAGGCTGTGTGATGGGCAGGAGGGAGGGGATTTCTGCTGGTCTGAAAAAAGATGTTTGAAGCTCGTTGCTGGGGAATGGGCGGTGCTGGGAGCTGCAGGGACCCTGGCAAAGGGCTGTTTTGATCCTCTGCCAGAGCCATGAGCCTGCCTCGCAACGGGACAAGACCAAATTTGCCAGAGTTGGGGCTTGACGGCAGTGTGAGAGGGGACAAATGTGAGAGTGGCGCAGAAACTAGCTGGCCTTTCTGTCTGTAGAGGGCTTTGGTGAGGTTGTGGGGTTGTTTCTGGTTTATGAGCAGCCTTTCTGGAAGGGCTGTGCTCCTCCCCACGCCTCCCACGTGGTGCTGCACCCCATAGCATCCCCCAGCACGCCTCTGCCCCTGCATTCGGTGAGCCCCATCGCTGGAGCTCTTGCTCCCTTAACTTGCAGTTGCTCATCTCCCCTCTGCTCCCCAGGGCAGGGCTGCAGGCTATGCTGCTTGTGGGTGCTCACCCACCCAAGGTACCCTGTGCCCTCATTCGGGTGGGCAGGCACAGCTCACCCCGCGATCTTACAGGTGCACACAGGCAGTTGCAGTCTCATTTTTGCAGAGCCCCTTTGCAACCTCTCTGCTCCGCTGGGGCTGTGCCGGGACACCGAGGTCCTGCCTGGCTGCGTCACCAGACACTTTTGTCCCAACTCCTTGGTCTCCTCTGCAGCCTGGGGCTCTCTCTGCCCCATCCCAGCCTGAACCCTGACTGATACACAGTGGTAATTGCTGCTTCCAGTGTGAGCAGAGGAGAGGGGGGAGGCAGGATGCAATTCCCCCTCCTCATCATGGCCCGCAGCCCTCCATTGCGCTCCCTGGGATGAAAAGGGCTCTGTGGGTAAGAGAGAGTTTGGGACCCCTGAAAGCAGAAGACCCGAAGAGGTATGCGGAAACCAGCAGAGCAGTCAGCGTTTCGAAAGTTTTTCTGCAGAGGGTGGCGGGGGAAAGGTGAAACTGAAAACAGGCGCCGGGCTCATGGGTTTGCTTGGAGCTGCACAAGTCCCAGACGCACAGTCCCAGCTTTCTGCCGAAGCCCATTCCGGCTGGGGGACAGTGGGCACTGCATCCCCCTGGGCACAACCCACCCCTCCTGCGCCAGGGATACAGCCCAGCTCAGGGTGCCCAGCCCCACAGAGCTGCCTGTGCCCCCGGACGGGGCAGCCCCTGCTCCAGCAGACGCCTGCTGAGTGCCATGGCATGGAGGGCTGGATGGAGGGGCTGGGGTGCTCAGAGCCAGGGCTGGGGCAGCTCGGTGCAAGAAGTTGGCTGAGCAGCAAACTGCACCCAGAGGCTGCTTGGGCACAGACTCTCCGTTCCCACAGATGCTTAGGTAGGGCAGGGATCTGCCTCTGTGCCCTGGGCACACTCCACCCACGTCCTCCCTCTGACCCTGATGTTCTCCGTTCCAGCGGTCCCCACAAGCAACATCCAGCAAAAGCTCCCAAACTGGTCTCTGCTCCAGGCACAGCAGGACAGTGATGGCACGAGGGTCTTCTGAACAACACCCTCTTGCTCTGACACGGGTGGCCCGTTGTGGGGTGCTCAGCACACCCCGACCTCAGCGAGGTCCCACCAACCCCTCTGCGATCTCACCTAGGAAGTGATTTACCAGCGTAACAACCAAGAGAAAAGTAAGGCAAAAGCTTTACCTGGGAAAGATGCTCCTTTCCTGCAGCACCTGCATGGGTGGGAGCACTTGCTGGCTGCGCTGCCTCCAACTTTCCCCCGGCGTGCGTGGCTCAGTTTGTGCAGGCAGAAGCGTGTGCTGCGAGCAGCGGCTGCCTCCTCTCCTCTCCTCCCTCCCTCCTCGCGTACCAATATCCAGGCAGCGCGGTGGCTGCAACATGAGTCAGACCACAAGTGGGTGGGATCAGGGCTGAGACACCGAGGTTATCATCCGGCAAATTTGAAACGCCGAAAGTGAGCTGCGCTCCGGGCACGCGGTGCGTTGGGCTCCACCGAGCCGTGCCAGGCACAGAGCGATGGGGAATGCCTGCTGCCTGCTGCTGCTGCTTCCTTGGGTGCTATCATCACCTGCCTCACTAATGTCCAGGTTTCAGGGCCCTTGCTGCTTGCTTGCCATGTGCAAAGGCTCCCTCCCGAGCGTCTCTCTGTTACAGGCACACATTTGCCTAATGCCAGAGGGCACGACGCTGTCACTTGCTCCCAGCACAAACCTGGCTCTGGCATCGGTGTGTGCCCTCCGAGAGCAAGCACAGCTGAGCCTGGAGCTGGGCTGTGTGAGATGGCTCAGAGCCGCAGGGATGATCCCGGCTCTTGGGTTGCACTGGGGAGAGATAAGGAAAAAGGGGGGGGGAGGGTAGCTGCAGACTGGGAGGAGGAAACTGAAGCCCAGTCAATACTGGGGTGCAAATTTGCTCCTTGTACAACTCAAGGTGGCAGGAAGAGTCCCCACCAATGTGCTGGGGGTTCTGTGCCGTGGCGGGGACGGTCTTCGTCCTCCACGTCAGTGGCAGGGATGCTCTGGGCTGGGCATCTTTCCCGCAAGGCAGCACTTGCTTCTGCTGAAAGTTGTCGCCTGCATGTGTGATGGGAGGGAGGAACTACAACAAATGACAAACAGGCAGTGACAGCCTTTCTTGTCGCTCAAATCTTTCATCTGTGGGTTTCAAAGCATTGCGCGAAAATCAACTGCCGGACCAGCTGTACGAGGACCGGTTTCCCTTTTTAGCTCTCCATTTTATGCTGAGCAGGTCCTGGGCTGTCAGCAGAGCTCCAGCAAAGCCTGGCCACCCTCCTGGCTCCGTATGGCCCGGGGAGAGCAGCGCCAGCAGCGATGCACTGCGAGTGAGGTGCCTCAGTCCCCACCAGCCACTTCTGAGCCCCCCCGAACAAGTACCCAGGGACTGACTTTTTACAGTCTGGATGTGGCCCTGGGCTCTCCAAGCTGGAAGGAGATGGATCCTGCTGCTCCCCCGGCCAGGCTGAGCTCCCCCAATGCCCTGCACTGGGAATGGAGAGCACATCCCAGACCCCATCTCCGGCGGCACTGGCACACGGACCAAAATGCCTTTGATGTGTTTATCTCTGCAGACCAAAGCACAGATCTGTCTTTAATAAGCTGATGATCTGCTGGAGCAGGAGAGTTTTCCCACTGATCAGCAGCCCTGTGATGTGCCTTGGTAGCAGAATCGTGGACTGGCTGCCGGGAGATTCTCAAGTGGCTGGTGTTTGCCACGTGCGGCCGCGGAGGGATCCCTCCTGCAAAACAAGATTCAAATCTGCTCAGGAATGTCTGTGTCAGCTAAAGTCACTGGAGTGTTGATTTATTCCAGGGCCCGTTGCCTGGCTCTGCTCTAGGAGAGATCTTTCATCTGAAAGTCTCAGGTTGGGAAGCACCATGTAGGGATAAAGGGCTCTGGCTATGGAGGCAGGACCCCCTCTCCAGCCCCCTTGCCGTAATCCCTTGCAGTAAAAGGTCCCAGCTGCCTGGGGACAGGACAGCCCCACAGGACAGGCTCTGAGCTTGGCCTGCTCCATCTTCCCAAAGCCTCTGGGGAGCTTCGAGGGTTCAGACTCTCACCTTGATTCATCAGCCCCCGCGGGCAGCCAGCGGAGAAGGAATGGTTGCACCGTCCCTGCTGTGCTGCCTACCCCAGCCGCCGAGACCAGCACCCCGTCCCACCCCGCAGCCAGAGACCGGGCTGGCGCCTGGAGCTGGGGCCGGGCTGCTGTGCCTGTCCCTGGGTTGGGTCCCTCGGTCCCAGCTCTGCAGAACGATGCTGCGTGCAGGGTGCTGGGGTGCGGCGGCGGAGCGGCCTCAGGCTTGCAGGGCCGTCTGGGTCATGGAGAAACCCACCACTTCTGCAAACCCCTGAGCACAGGGGATCCTCGGGGTCTGACCTTGTGCAATGGCTGGGTGACTATGGAGGGTCTGGTGGGCCGTATGGGCTGGTATGCTAGATCTGAGTTAATTGGAGAACATAGCACGGGCGATATGAGAAGTACAGCCTGCATGGACCGTGCAGTGAGGTGCGGGGAAGAAGCTGGACCCAGAGCTGAAAGGAGCCATGCAGGGGCATTCCCACTGGTATGGGCTGCATGCCCTGCGCGTCTGCAGAAGCAACCTGGGAAGTGGCAGATGTAATACCTGCAGAGGCTGTGACTGGAAAACAAATCCATGGTGGCAAGCTCCAAAAAGGAAGGAGGCACTGGAGACACATCAAACTCAACCGCCAACCCAACGCAAGTGCCCGGGCAGCACAGCCACCTTGCCCAGGCTTGCCAGGCTGCATGGAGCAGGCAGCAACCCCCTGGGACATTGCCCAAGTGGGCTGTGCTGAGCAGTGGAGTGAGGAGTGAGTCAGGAAATGGCAAGGAGAGGTCTTCTGACGCATTCTGTGCATGTGTGTGTGTAAAGCTGCAGTTATTAAAGGCTACAGCAACGCTGGGAGCTGGAAAAGTGCAAAAGAAGCCAGGAAAAGTCTGGGAGTCCAGGAACAGGGAAGCGAGCTCCTGAAAAGCCTCAGATGGTGAAGTTCTGCCTGGGAGGTGGCAGCCAACCTGGGAGATCACGTACGGCAGCGCATCTCTGAGAAGGTCTTGGAGGTGCAGCTCTGCACTGCTCTCCCCGGCCTGGGCTGGGTTTGGAAAAGCCAAAGGAGGAGGGAGAAGCGGAATAGAAAATACCTAGAAAACAAAGCGTCTGGTTTCGGCGCAGCTCCTCAGGCAGCGCAGGCTGAGAGGATTCAGCAGGGTGTCCCGCTGGGTTTCGGAGACATTTAAGTGAACTCTGGCAAAAGATCCTGCGTTAGGCAAATGGGACTTGTGCTGAGTTGTTTTCTCTGGAAAAATCAAAACTAAAAAGCCACGGAAAATCCTGACCCTGTCACAGACTGCTGCTCTTCCTGGCTAGATGGGAGAGGCCAGTAGCTTACTCGAATCATCTGAAGACTTTGATTTCCAGTGGATTGTGTACATCATGAAAATAAAAGCCAGACACCTCCCCGATGTGTTAATATATGCTTTTTTATTTAAAAAAAACCAAACAACTTTGCATTGAAATCCTGTCCTGGACAAAATGGTAAATTATGACAGAGATCTCTGATATTCCTTGCTGGGGGCTGTGTAAGCCAGAGCGTACTGGTGGGAAATAAATATTGCAAGGAAAGTACGTGTGAAAGAGCTGCAGTGAGTCCGACAAGGGGGCCTGGTGTCTGTGCAAGGAACTGCTCCTGCCTGCAGACCAAGCATCTCTCCGCGGCGGTGGGAGTCCCTTGCTGGGCTGTGGCTGAGCTCCAGAGCAACATCCTGCTGACGTATATATTTTTGGCAAGCCAAAAAGCCTGGCTGTTCCCTGTCCAAAGGCACCTTTCCTGTAACGGGACACACATAGCGGGGAAGAAAAGGATGTTTGGGCCTTTCCCATCCCCTTGGTTTCTGCAATGCTGATCCCAAGGAGCCTTAGCAGGATCCCATCTGCGGTGATACAGTGTCAGACTATAGACACAGTCTGTGATATATTTCTTAAGCTTCTCTTGGTGAAGAGAGAGGATGTTAGAGGTTTATTTCCAGGTTGCTGGTGTATTTGTGTTATACAAAGCTCTTCAAGCTCTAATGAGGACTGGAGGGTGCTGGCTGGCTTCACACTAGTGTGGAGCATCCTTCTGGCAGCTGAAGGCTCACATATTTTCCAGTGTGTCCAAGGGCCAAGAAGGGTCCTCAATTCACTCGAACACAGCTGTTCATAAACTAAACTGTGCTAGGGAGAAAGCAGTTTGTGTGACACCAGTACAAGGTTTTTCATCTCTCTGACGCACTGTAAAGAGAAAAAGGAAATGCTGAGGTCTGTAGGAGGAGGTGGCAGTCTGTCCCCCCCCAGACCACAAGGCTGGGAGGAGAGTGGGAGCCTTGGCACAGCGTACACCCACCCGCTGGTGTGCACGAGGCATCCCCAGGACCGGAGTAACTGGCTACGGCTCTGGTAACTGGGTTTTTTGTGGGCTTTAGCACTCATCCTGCCAGATGCAATTGTGCATGTCCTTGTTTTCCAAAGAAATATTTAATCCTCCTCCAAACACTGCTGAGATCATGGCCTGGGTGTGTCTTGTGACAGCAGGTTAATCTGGGGCTGTGCAAAGCTGTTGCCTTCTCTGGGTGTGGAGGAGGCTGAGGCGCGGGTTGCTCTCGGTCCAGGAGCAGGCTGGGAGGATGGGATGCTCCAGGCTGCAGCCCTGCTTAGACCTCTCCCAGCATTTTTGGGCCCTCTGTCAGGAAGATCAGCTAACTTCTGTGGGAGTGAGCTATCTGGTTTCAGCTTGGGACCGGTGAAGTCTGGTCTGCGTGTACAAGCACACGCTCTGAGACTGTTTGGGTGGTTTAGGACCTCTCAGGGCTGAAAGCCGGCTCCTGCCCCATTGCTTTGCAGGGAAGAATTGCCTGCTTGAGTCCCAGGTCCTTCCGAAGCATTTTCCTGCAAAGCTGGCAGGAGGTTGTGCTGCTGGGCACGGGGCAGGAACGAAAGGATTAGCAAAACGCTCCCCCGCAGCGGGACCGCCATGGGGCTGGCACGGAGAGCAGAGCTCGGTGCATGGACCTGGACGCAGGCGTTGCCCAGGCAGGCTGCCGGCCGCTGCTGCCAGCTCACGCCCTGCCTGGTCCCTGCGCTGGGACCCTGCTGTGCCCTGCCTGGGCTGCCAGCATGGGCAGACGGGGCGCAGGGAGGCCCTGCAAGGACCGAGGGTTGCAGAGGGACCGTGAAGCCGACGCAGCGCTGAGCTGCTCCCACCGTGAGGCGAGGAGCTGGGCACTGGTGCTAACGTGTGACATCAGCAGGTCTCTGCATGGAGACCCCAACAGCGAGGGCTGCTCGGGGAGGGAACAGCATCGCTTCGCCGGTCGCTCCTTGCAGCGATGTGGGCAAGCTCGGCCAGGTCAGAGGCTGTGACACCCCCCTTGCAACATGTCTGACATTCTTCTGTGCCAGACTGCTGTGACCTCCATTCCATGTCCCACTGCAGGTAACTTTGTAAAAATGGGGGCTGCGGCTGTGGGATGCTGCTCTCTGGTTTGCAATGGAGCTGCAGCCGCACGTGGGAGGGGGTAAAGAAGTACAGGATCTTTCTGTCCTGACCCACAGTGTGAACATCCTTTGCTGCAGGTGGGACTTTTCACAGTCCTAGGGTTGATCCTGGCTGATACCAGCCTCCCCCTTGTCTTCTGTGTGCTGGAGAGAGCAAAGCCAACTACAACCTTCCTCTTCGCGGAGGATTTTCTGGCTGAAAAACTCCAAGAATGAGGATCACAGCTGATAGAAGTCTGGAGAACATGTCCTCTGAGAAAAGACTGATGAGATTTTGAAAGACCAGATGTCATACCCTGTATATATTTCAAGTTTTGCCACAGGGAAGGAGAGTAGGAGCTCTCACCCCTGTGAGGAGAAGTAGCAGCCAAGTGCTTAGACTGCAAAGTGGAAGATTAACCTAGACTTACTCATCATAGAATCGTAGAATCATAGAATGGTTTGGGTTGGAAGGGACCTTAAAGATCATCTGGTTCCAACCCCCTGCCATGAGCAGGGACATCTTCCACCAGACCAGGTTGCTCAGAGCTCCATCCAACCTGGTCTTGA
>Ga0065711_1007949_pt1 | contig 20259 bp, 17 predicted proteins | sample Hoacrofraction12_FD_59098 | JGI IMG/M metagenome (GOLD analysis project Ga0065711, IMG submission 59098) | Hoatzin crop microbial communities from Cojedes, Venezuela - Epithelial fraction 12 v2 (version 2) | ecosystem: Host-associated > Birds > Digestive system > Esophagus > Crop | place... | reverse complement strand
GTCTTGGAGGATTAGTACTTTAGAAAGGTCTTATAGAAAACATCAGAGCAAATATTTTCAACTATATCAAATCTGGGGAAATTCTTGTCAGTGAAATGCACTCCCCTTCAATTAAAAAAAAAAAGATCAAACTTAGTGGAGAAGCGGTTTGAGAAATTGGGTGATGGTATTTTGTACTCTCATTACAACGCACTTGGATCCAAACTCCCTGACCGTGCGAGCAGGGGATTCCTGTTCCAAGCTGCGGGGGGAAATGGCCCCGTGTGACAGTTCGTACCCTCCGGAGTGAGCTACCCCCTCTGCGCACACTGCCGCACACGTCTGCTTTGCTTCTTTCTTTTTCTGTTTGAAACGGCCCCTGGCTTGATCAGAAGCAGAAAGCAGAGCTACAGACATCCTACTTTTCAAAGCTATTTAGAGAATAAACCGTAGATTTCAAAGGAAGCCTCCATAGCGGCTTTAAAACAAGGCCATTAAGGTTGAAATCCAGAAGATTTTGTAGAGTGACACAGCTTGCTGAAAGTGTACAAGTTTTATTGCTGTCTGAGATTTTACTTTGCAAAAAAAGAGGCTGTGGGAAGGATTCTTGCAGTCCTAACTATAAAGGATGGAAAGAAAGAAGTACACCTCCCCCTAAAGCCTTGAAAACAAACAATCAACATTCGGTGAAAAACTTCAGAACACAAGAATGCAAACCGAAAGCTGTTAATTGTGCCTTTTGCTTCTAGATGTGTGGTTGGGGGAAAGCCCAGGATAACTCTCCTCGAGCTGAGCAGGAGGTTGACTCCAGAAGTCCCCTCCAACCCAGGTTTTTCTAGCTTTCTGTTCTCAGGACTCCCTGAAATATCAGACCCATTCAAAAATCAAATTGCATAAAAAGAGAAACACCAAAATCACTTAAAATGCTGTAGGGAGGCAATGCCAGATCGCAGCTTTCCTTCTGTGGTGTGGTTTTTTGTTTTGTTTTTTTTTTACAGTGACCCTATGGTGGAAAAATTTACTTTCCAAGATGACTGAAGAAGACTTGAGGCAGAAGCCCCTTCCGTCAAAGCCCCCGTGTCTGAGAGCTCAGAAGTTTCCCTACGGAAAGCCGCGGCACGGCTATAAACTGCAAGCTGCCCAGCACCATTTGCTGCTCGCTGCCCTGTGCAGAAGCCAAGCATCGAACCCCCACAGGCTGCCCAAATGCCACCGCTGCATGGTTTGTAGAAGAGAGAATAAAATAATGCACCTGTAATCCAGCTGTGTGCAGCCCTGAGGGTCGCTTGCAGAGGCAGAGCTGGGGAGGGGGGGTGGGGAGGAAGGACCCTCGTGACTGCAGCTTTGTTGAGTGCTAGGCAAAAAAAAAAAGGAGGCTTTTCAGATTATTTTTTTTTTCCCCAAAATCCTTATCCACTGGGTCATTTTGCAACACGTAAACCACACCTGACTTCAGTTGCATCCAAAGTCTCAAGTGCTATTTTTCCACCCCCTCTTTGGCAGAGCTATCCACAGCTTCAAAACCAAACCGTTTCAGCCCAAACGCAGCCCGGTCCCAAACAGCAGCTCGGGTTTGCGCGCTCAGATTGCACGCCGTGCTGCAGACTGTGCTTTGGCCCGAAAAAAAAGCAAGCTCAGGGTTGTTTGTTTTCTGGAGATGCCAAAGTGCTCTGGAGCCGGTGACTTGGCAGGAGGACGCTTCCTTCTCGGTTCCAGCGAGTCACTGTGTTTGTGCGTGACAATGACTCGCTTTTACCAGAAACCTTAAGGGCAAGGAAACTGTTCATCCACCCTAGACTAACTTTTTCTCCCCGAAATGCACAAGCGGTTGCGGGTCCCCATGGCTGGTTTCTGCCAGGACTTCCCCAGCCCGCGGCCATGCCACCTCCTCCTGCGCGCCCTCCGCAAGCCCATGCTTTTCAAAACGCATCTCTGTGGAAACTGGGGGACGGAGAGGCAGTGAGCGGGGAAGCCGACATGCTGGCACTCGAAGGAGGGGTGCTGGAGCACGGGAGGGAGAGGAAAGCAAACACACCTGTGCCTGTTGTGGCCAAGCAAGCCCAGCCTGAGAAGAACAACTAATGCCAACATCAGCCCGAGAAGCTGCTCTGGTGGGAAGGACACGGCTTGCGAGGGGATCAGCGTTTGTTCCCACCTTGGAGAGATGGTGGCTGTTCTCTCAGTTCAAGGTCCCCAGCAGAACACCCTGTCCAAGCACAGCAGCAGCCTTCCTCACCTCCAAAGCTCCTTCCTCATCACAAAAGCTGCACGTTCATGGAAAGAAAGGAGCTCAACACCCTTCGCCAGAGGAAAGGTGCTTCCAAGACTGGCTTTAGGTTCTGACAAGTTTGCTAAACGTCCTGACTCCAGGTCAGGATCTCACTGCTCTCAGGCACGGCAGGAGCGCCTGGGGCTGCCGTCCTGTTTAAGCTCATCAGCTTTCACTGAGAGCAGATGAGAAAAGCTTTGTGTGACCCACTAGTTAGAAGAAATCACTGCTTTTGTATCATTAGTACAAGGTAAAGCAAGCTAATGATTCATTCCATATGATACAAATACTTTCATCTTCATTAATTTTACTGTCTCATACAGCTCCGTTTCTGACAGCCCCACACTTCACCAGGAATTTGTATCTGGGCCCCCGACATGCCCACAGCAGAAAAACAGAGAAATGAGGCTGAAGATGGCAGCAAAGCTCCTGTTAATTATTTTCAATTTTAAAGAGTTTACAGTGTTCTTGGTCTGCACAGACAAGGCCAACCCTTGTCCACCCAGACTCCTGCTCTTCCCATGAGGCAGAGAAGCTGGAGAGAGCAGGGAAGGGAGACAGACCTGCTCTACCGGGACACCAGCTGGGGTCTTCTTAGGGACAGTGGTTTCCAAAACACATGGAACTCCTTAAAAGAAACCACCTGGTTTTGTCTAGCTTTGCCCTACAGAGCTGTTCCACTGCTGGCTGGGGGTACGATAAGATCAGAAGCCAGGTCAGTGCTGGCAGCAAAGGGCTCTCCTGCCTAGGACGATAGGAAACGCAGTCACAACTCAAGGGTGATGTTGCAATGCTGACAAAGAGAAGGGGGCTGGCTGGCCCCTCGCATACTCAGACCCCACAAGGCTCCCCAGTCTCTCTATGCCAGGTGTAGGCACCCAGTTTCAAACCAAGGAATCACAGCTGCCCTGGCCATCCGAGTCCTGCCCAAGCAGAAAGCCATCTCAAAGGTACCCTGCTCCCAGCAGAGCAGACCACCTTCTACTGACCTGACCCCACACAACCGCTGGCTCCTTCCTAAAGCAGGCAGCAGCACCCTGGACCATGTCGGGGAGCCCACCCTCGGGGCAGCTGTTGTGCAACAGCAGCGTGCAATCAGGAGGTAGAGAAGAGCGTGCGCTCTGGAGCTGGCAGCAGCGCTGGCATGGGCATTGCCTTCCCGGCCCTCGCGTGGGGTGGTGCTCACCTGCCAGGGTTTTTGGATGCTATTCCTTTAAGGCACAACAGGTGGAAATGCAGGGCTAGAGGTAAGAGGAGTATTTAAAACAGGCTGGCACTGCCAGAGCCCAGTGTCCGGCTGCGGGAGGGAGGCAGGACACTCACAGGAGGTCCTGGGGTCAGCCACCGAGACACCAGCAGAACGAGGAGCAGTCACTCCGAAAGGGAAAGCAAGAAGTACAAAACAGTCTGCAGAAGTACCCTGGAGTGTAAGTAATGCTTCTTTGTTGTCTTTCTGAAGTGTGAAATCTTTTGTAACACCACTCAGATGGGGAAGGAGAAGAATACAAGCCCTGAGATGCTTTTAAGGACTCTTCCTCACACGTGCGAAGGGAAGCAGCCGTTCTGGAACAGCAGTCAGTAGGTGTGCAGGTCTTGCTGGTGGGGAGCCTGAGCTCTTCTGAAAGGTCAGAAGCATAGGATCAGGCTTATGATGTTTATGTTCTCTTTTCTGCAGTAGATTTTTATCTTTCCTTTGGGGAAAAAAGTTTATTACCCATACAATATTTGCATTAAGTTTTAACATAGAAAATAACAGATGTTAATAAATGACTGTAGTCATCTTAACTGTTGCAAGTTAGTATATGGTCATTACAGTCTTTGAATCACAACATGGACATAATCATGGGGATGTGGATTTTGAAATTTAAGAAGGGAATTTGTTATGGTTATGTCCTAAGCAAGTTCTGAAGAGCTACCATGTTTGCACAGTTAAAAGGAAGATAAATAGATACCGAAGCATAAGTGAACAGGATGTGCATGGTGCCCTAAAGCTGAAACAAGAAAGCTGGCAGACCCCTTTCACATCTATACCAACAGCAAAAGGGCAGGTTTCTGCACACCTGAATTGTTGCTCTGCAAAGGAAACATGGGACTTCAAACATTTTTTCTGAAGTTCAGAGAAATACCAGCTCCTAATAGCAATTATGCTGCTAACGACTCGTGCACTGGCGCTATCCATCCATCCGCAAGCGGCGTGGTACGGACTGCGGCAGCACAGCGAGTGCTTTGGGATTGTAGGCAGTTCCTGCTCCTTGCAGTACGAGTAATAGTACGCTGGAAGAATAGTTTCATAGTGTTGAAGTCGGTTTCACTTTCTAGCCCGAGAGACAAGAAACAAAAAGTAAGAAACAAATGAACCGTGATACGCTTATCTGAAAGCAACCAGTTGTTGTATGGGGTGTCTAACACCTTAAAGGAACACGAAGTTAGGTCACCAGCTCATGTATGGTATATCTAACAGCTTCAAGGAACAGAAAATCAGGTCAGCAGCACAATCTCAGCAGCAATTTCGGTCACTGCCATGAGGGCTGCCTGGTTATTCTTTTTCATTTGTTTTCCAGAACATATTGCTCATATAGGACAGTGTCTAACTGCAACTCACAAACATTCTTAGCTAGGAGGGTCACAAGGACTGCAGAAGTTCTTAAAACTGCTGATTTCTTAGCAAATCCTGATAGTCTTTGAAAAGATCTGTCTAGCTGTTTCTGCTCACTGTATCACAAAATTTGCACCTTCTATTTATTCTTTCCATATTGTAAAGCAGGCATCAGTTTGGAACGTGAAATATTCCTTTTCTGTGTGTGTTTATGTCAGCTTGATCTCTTATCTTAAAGTTGATTGCTGATTCGTAACTCCGTGAAAACAGGGTGGATAGGTTGCCTTTCCCCACAGCAAATAAAACTCACAGTAAGCCCATGTGTGCAGTGATCTTGCTGGGCACTGTAAAGACTTAGATAGCCCCAGTCCTGCACAGCAAGAACTCCGTTGCCATGCCCTTTTTCTAGGCACCCAACTCTTCAGCACCTCCAAAAATCACCCCTAGCACACGTGGCAGGGCTTCTTCTCGCATTGTACCCCCTGATGCTGCTGCTCTGCACTGCCTGTGCCTACAACAGTTTGCATCTGCACAGCTTACTCCTGGTATTAGTGGGTCTTGCTTTAAAAGGATTGAGGGGGGGATATTGCCCCATTCTATATGTTATTATTTCTCCAATATTTGAATAACAGCGAGCATTCTATAAAACAGGCAGAATCTTCAGCTAGAATTACAGATGTGGCGTCTAGCTCTTCATGTTTCCTTGCTCCCGTAGCGCGTCCTTGACATGGGTCATTGTTAAGAGCAGTGGTTAATAGCTAATGGGTTGGACTGTACTGATCCCTGGCAGGCTGGGTGAGGGGTGTACCTGTTGCTCTGAGCTCAACCTTGCAGCTGAGCCAGCAGAACTTGGACGCTGAACTCTGGTATTTCATACCCAGCAAGAGCAGCTGCTTGCTTGGCTTTGCGTAACTCGGGGGTCAGGTCCCAATCTCTTTCAGATCATTATAAATCTGAAGGTAATCCTCCCGAGGACTGACAGAGTCACAAAAGCACCACAGAAACCCAAAGGAAGTTTTGTAATGAATGATATTTAGAAGAGTTCACCTGGTCTGAGAGCACTTTCTGCTGGAAACTTGAAAGCACTCTTTCAAAGTTTAGGCACACAGTGGTGCTGGAGAGGAAGGTGATGTTCCCAGCCAGACCAGCCCCACAGTGCTTTCGGCACACCATAGCTACTCCAGACCAACCTCCCGCTGTCCTGCAAAGGCGCCATGAACCACTTTCTAGGGATAAAGACACCTGAAGACATGTCTGTACAAGCAAGAGAGACTGACTGTGGGGCCTGAGTGGGTCTAACGTCCCCAGAGCTTTACACACAGCATGGGCATTGCTTTGCCACTCAGCGGAGGCGTAATGCAGTGAGGTTTAAGCGCAGAGCAATGTACTGAATCCAAAGGGATAGCGTTATTCATTCACAAGATGACACTAAGACAATAAAGACATTTAGCTGTCCTGAGTTGGAAAGCAAGAAAAAAGGTCATTATGTTGTAAAGGACCTCGTAATTACTCCATCTGCATGGCTTTTCACACCGAACCTGCACTGCGCCATGTCCATGTCTCACTCGGCCCTAACCAACGAAGCCCCTTTTGTGCAGCGCATGGATGCACCAAGCTCTGATGTTCTGCAGTGGTAGGAAGAAACACAACGAAACCCAAATTATGGAAAGATGTTACAAGGCACAATGAGTTTTTCCCCTGTTGTTGTGGTATTAGGTATACAGCTGGGCTTTACTGATGCTCGAACACTTCCCGGGCTTCTCATGCGCTCTCGCACCCGCACAGTTGCGCTTGGTGGGGGTTTCAGCAGCCGTTCCCAAGCTCGTGCTCACAGACACATCAACTCAAGCAGAGTATGGAACTGAGTGGCTAGGAGAAAGTTAATGACATTTACCTAATAATGGTTATATCTTCTGTTTTGAAGCATATTACAACTGTTTTGATTTATTCTTGCTAATGATTAGCCTGTCCCGTTCTGGTTCTGTACAATATCATTCTCTGCAATCCCCATTGCACTACACACACAAACACAGCAGCCCACAGCAAACAAAGCGTCCCAGACCAGGTAATGCCATCGCCCTGATCTCGGTGACACCCGTGTCCAGAGGCCAGGGTTAAGAGTGGAAAGCTCATGCACCAATGTGCAAACTCCCACATGCCGAGTTCAGCTGTAAACACTGGTTTTGTGCTCTAAACCTTCAAAACCTGTTACTTTGGGACAGGGAAGAGCAAGAACCCAGCGGTTTTGATGATGCAAAAAGCAAGTAAATTCACAAAACCAAGATTTGAGTTGTATCTAAAAAAACCCACCAGTTAAAAAGGAGTACCGCTCCAGTCAGCAGCTGGTAACGATCCGGAGAGGACCGCTACTGCAACAGGGAATTTGGGATTTGTGCCAGGAGGGGACACAGTCCTTTGGCTGCAGGAGGGACTTTGCAGACACCGGACACGCACATTTGTGCAGCTGAAAGCTTTCCCCATGGCTGCCTCTCTGCAAACCCTGTGCCCCAAAGGGAGGGAGGGAGAACTACTGCAAGCTTTTAATTCCCCCCTCCCTGCTCCTTGACCTCTCAAAATGTTTTAGACTGACCACAGAGACAGCCCAGCAGTCTGCAGAGCCTGGCCCAGCAGCGCGGGTGACCCGAAGCCCAAGATGCGGATGGGAGGGGGCTGCCCCAGGGCGCTGCCAGCCTGACGCTGCCCACCCACCGCTCCTTGGCCCTGAGCTGCGGAGCAGCTTCCCGGAGCCACTTTCGTACTGGGAATAACTGGGTTCCCCCTGCTTTCCCTCCTGAGCAGCCCACTGCACTGCCTTGCAGACAGCTTCTCGCTAGGTTTTTAACGCATCAGGTTTCAGACAGCAGCTTTGTTGCCTGCATGGACACTTGTGGCACAACTCGTATGTCCAGGTCTCTCTCAGCCTCTGCGATCCCTCCTGCCTGGCAGCTCTGGTGGGCACGCAAAGCGGGCTGCAGGCACCAACCCGCCCAGTGCCACACACATCGGCTGCCAAACAGGGTCTTGCTGCGGTGTGGTGGGACCAGGTTTCCCCTGTGGGAGATGTTCCCATCGCCCCTCAGTCCGTGTGGACACTGTGATCTCACACACTCAGCCCTTCCTGCTCTGAGAGCTACCAGAAATCCAGTGCAGGCACCCAGACACACAGGTCAGTGCCTGCAAGAGGGGGAAGCAGGAGGTGTGGGCATGAGCAAAGGCAATCCAGCATGGCAAGCGAGTCCAGACCAGCCACATCACACAGCCCCCAGCAAAACCAGTGGGGAATCAGCCATCTGCAAAGCCAGTGCAACTCTTCCTACGTGGCGTGACCAAATGCAGCTTCTGCTGGAAGGTTTTGGGAGCACTGCACAAGCCTCACGCGTTGTGCCAACCACCAGACCCCCCCACCAGGACTTAGGGAAACCCCTCAGCACCAGCCGTGCCATCACTGCCCAGGGCAGATTTTTGCACCTTTCTCTGAAGCAGCTTGTGCTGCCAGATATGGAGGACACACTGATACGGTTGTGCATCTGCATGTGAAGCCTTGCCTCCACTGCTAGCTCCAGGAAAGACTTCAACAGTATGTAACCAAGGGGCACTATTTTTTCCCCCTTTCTCTACCCCTGAAAAGTTTGGACAGACCACCAAGAAGCTGCAGCTGAGCAGCCCGGGGAGCACAGGCTGGGCACAGGCACGCTGCCCTTTCCAGCACTGGCTCTCCAGCAGGCACCGTCCCTGGGCACACAGCAGGATAAGAGCACTGCAGATCTACCAGCACACTTGCCACAAGCTGGATTCCCAGCTGCTCTGAAGGTAGCACACATGGCATTTACCTCCAGTTTCAAGCCTCTTGGCTCTTCCATAACCCCCTGCAAACCTCTGCTGTCCCATCTCCTCTCTCCTTTCAACCCCCCCTCTATCTGTAGAGGCATTAATACAAAGCACTTGCACGGCCACTTACTTGCACTCCCTTTCACACGAGCTCAGTAGCCTTTCCTCTTCCCTGGAGCTCTGATGTTAAACCCTTGTCCTCTGACTAGAGACAAAAAATCCAGCAGCAAATGTTCTTTGGAAGCAAGAAGCAAATGGAGCTCTTTTACCAACAGCTTGACGAAATCCTCCTCCAGCATCTCAAACGGCGTTTGCTTGTTGCAGAATGACCAGCAACGCTCACTTGCACCATTTCTCTAGGCTGGGCAGCATCGTTCTTGGAGTGTGACACGGTGCCGGCAGCAGAGAGGGGTTTTCCAGCCACCCGCTCAGTGGACAGCATGGAAGTACAGCACAGATATGGGTTTCTTTTTACGTAACCAGCGGCTGTGCTTGCTCAGACCTGCTGTACGTGGGAGTTTTCTCCCTTCATTCAGTGAGTGGGGGAATGTTTTAACAGCATCTGAGAAAGCAGGGCTAGAGGCACCTCAGAGCTGCAGGAGTTGCACGTGTTGGTCATGCAACAGGAACCGTTGTTCTTGTCTAGGCACAAGTGCACGTGTGTGTCCTCAGAGACAGAGGTGCAAAAATTCTTTCCTGCTCTAACATGCACACAAAGACCCTGATGCCACCACTCTTGCACACATCGTTCTGGACACAGCTATATCTATTTCAAAAAAAGAGGTCTTGGTAACCCTTCCCTATCTGACAAAACCATGTTGTCTGCAACCCTGAAGTAGCAGATTGCTTTGGGAAGGAAGCAGACTAACAGATTACTCAAGCTTTGCCAAGAAGGGGAAAGCTGAGCTGGGATCCTGCCTGCACTGCAGCGCGAGGGGTGGAGGGCAGCGAGGTGACCATCCGCCAGCGGAACCGCTGTTAGCAAGGGCCAACATCAAGGCCCTCTTTGTGCCATATTGTTTGCTTTCTGCAGGATGTGTTATGTTTGGCTTGCTGGCTGCTTCTGGGATATGCGTGAAAGAGCATTTTTCATGCTCAATGAGTTAATTATTAGCCATAGGCAAGTGGCCACTGAGCAATTAGAAATCACAATACAAGGAAGAAAGCACAACAGAACACCTTTCATATTAACACGGAAATAAAAGTCTTTCTTCTGCTGGGAATTACCCTTAATAAAACTGTGTCACTTGATGCCCTGAAATCAAATTTCTTCCACTGTTTATAAAGACTTTCCTTGGCACCTGTCATCTTCTCTAGAACTTGGAGTACACTGGTAGATCAACAGCCACGCTTGGGAAATGCTCATTCCCACCACTGCCCCGTGCAGTGTCCAGCAGCCCACTCAGTTCACACCAAGGAAAACAGTTTGGTGAATGAGAGGCTTGGCTTCCTCTGAGCCGTCACTCCGTCCAAAACAAGGGGGAGGTCACAAATATTCATCCTTGAGACTATGGACACATTTCAAGAGACACGCAGTTTGGTCTGCCATTCCCCAATAGCCATAATTTTGTGTCCTGGCCAAGGGTTAATTTTGGTGTAGTAGGTTTGATGGATATCCAGGTGGGACAGTGCTTGATTGGTTTAAGTCTGATTCTTGGAGGGGGGGGTGGGGGCGTAAATCTCTGCATCTCACTAACAGTACCAGCAACTGAGGAAAGAAAAAAGTAGAGGTAAAAATATTACACTTTTTCCTTTTTGCATGTCCTTGAAGAGATCTGGGCAGTAATCAAATACAGGCTTCAGGTCTAACCGCTGCTCTGTGACATAAGGAAGAGATTTGCATATAAGGAAGAAATTTTTATTGTGAGGGTGGTAAGACACTGGAATGGGTTGCCCAGAGAAGTTGTAGATGCCCCATCAGTGGAAGCGTTCAAGGTCGGATTGGACGGGGCTTTGATCAGCATGACCTAGTGAAAGCTGTCCCCGCCCCTGGCAGCGGGGTTGGACTGGAAGACTTTCAAAGATCCTTTCCAAACCAAACCATTCTGTGATCCTGTGAGAGCAGGTTTTCCCAAGGAGTGGTTTTAGCACTCGGGCAAACAAGCAAACAAACCTTCCTTTCACCGCGTGAACAACGCTGAAAGAAAATATGACCCCAGCTATTAAACTATTAGAAGCAGCAGTATCTCCTGGCAAGGGTCAGGTGAGCAGTCAAGCTCTGGGTTGCCACCAGGCTCTCCAGCCTGCCAGGGCTCAGCAGCTTTTGGACCATTTTTGGACTTCAGCCTTGTGATGGGCTATTCTGATCCACAAGTTTCAAACCAGATACCATTTCCAATTTTGAATCAAGTCTCTCCTGGCTTGGCCAAAATCACTTTTTACGCTGTGCACACCACCGCTGTTGCTTGCCCAAGGAACCTCTGCTCTGATGGACACACTGATGGCTTGCAGACCTTGTGTTAACCAAGTTTGCCATAAGACCAACTGCCCTCACTTTACACGATGGGAGACCGGAGTGTTGGGATGAGACCCACGGGCAGTCATGACACCATGCAGCAACACAGGCAAGAACAGAGATACCACCACTCTCTTTCTTGTTTAACTTCTTGACAAAAGTGATTAAATTCTGTATTTCTCTCTAGCTCAAGTAGCCACAACCCTCATATCCTCCAGACATGAGGATTACTAGATTACTTGATCATTTAACTTAATCATTTTGCTAAAGTGATTATTCACCAACTTCTGTGTCTCTTCCAGAGAACGCAAGAAAAATGACTTTACTAGCATTCATCTTCCTGCTCGCCTTCCTCCCAAAGGAATCTGCAAGCAGCAGATACCCCCCCAAGGCATCAAGTAAGTGTGACTTGTCTGGGGCACAGGTCTTGTGGGTGGCCTAAGAGCAGAGGTGGCATTACTAAGGGTGGAGCAGGGTTTGCGGAGCGTCTCTACCCCATCACCGCCATGGGACGTTTCAGACCACGTGGTGCTGCACAGCCCCGTGTCCACGCTTGCCCCGGTACACCCCACCTGCTCTGCGGTCCCGTCGGGTTGTGCAGCACAGCTGGCATTCACAGCCAACGTGTTTTCCTCTTGCAGTCTCCAGCCCTGTGTTCGGACCACGGCAGGTATATGGTCTGTTCAACGGGTCAGCTACCGTGAAATGCTTCTACCCTCCAACGAGCGTGAACAGACACGACAGAAAGTACTGGTGCAAGGAATCGGCCAGGGGCTGCTTTACTGTTGTCTCCACCAGTGGCTACACTGCGCCAGGCTACCAAGGCAGGATCTCCATCATTGACTACCCACAGGCAGAAAACTTCCAGATTAACATCTCTGAGCTTAGAGCCACTGACACAGGCACCTACCAGTGCGGTATTGGTATCAATGGCAGAGGGCTCTCCTACAAAGTCAGTCTGGATGTTTCTGAAGGTAATTACAGTCTCCGGGCTCCTTAAAGAATAATTTCCTTACTTTCCCCTCCCTTGATAATAAGGCTCCACAGTAGTTTGTCCAGTGTCTAAAAGCTCATGAGGCTCCACGCTTCCAGGAAACAGCAGTTTTCATTTTTCCCTGTGCTCTTACAGAACGCATTTTTTGACCAAAAATCTGGCATAAAAATCCGATTAAATGAACTGCATCTTAAGGTCACAAACAGTGCTTAGGAACTGCTGACCTCTCTCAGCCACTTGAATTCAGGGAGATGCGGTCAGAGGGCAGAACTGCCCATCACTCCACTGCACACTCCAACCCACGGCTGTGGCTGTGCCAGCCAAGCCTGCCCACAAGTCCACGCGAGCACGGTGCGCAGGATGGCACCGCACTGCTGGGCAAGGCCCTGGGTGCAGAGCATGGTGCAAACCCACCACAGCCCCTGGCAAGAAGGCTCTGGGAGAAACCCCGCTATAGAGTGGGCAGTGAGACAGCATAGCCACCTCAGTCCTGAAATGTGTGGCAGACCATGGGACACAGCTGGGTAGATCGTGCTCTGACCAGGAGAGGCACATGACCATATAATATAGCAAAGTATAGAGAAACCCTATGCTACAAAAGCCTTCAGAGATATAGGGGAGCCACACATGGTTACCAACAGAGCAGTAGACGCTGACTGGTGTCTCTGTGTGCACAGGTCCACATGTGCCCGAGGGAGCCGAGCTCTTCTACGTGAAGCTGCACAGCACTCTGACCATGTCCTGCAGCTTCGGGACAGAGTATGAGAGCATCAGGAAATTCTTGTGCAAGATGGATAAAAGCGGCTGCCATAACATCGTCGATACTTATGGGAATGTTGATGAGGGTTACACAGGGCGAGTTCTGCTGAGCAGTGAGGAGCTTCCAGGTTCATTCAGCGTCACGATAACCCAGATGGACTGGGAAGACTCCGGCTTGTACCTGTGCGGTGCCGGCGTCTATGGGGAGAGCGGAGAAACAAAGGAACTGGACGTGCATGTCTATGAGGGTAAGCTATTCCCAGTGGTTTTTCCCTTCATCTCTGCTTCTCTTTAGAAGCATCTCTAGCGGTCTCACTATCTAACAAGCACTTTCATCTCCCTTTGCAGAGTGCTATTAGCCTATCCTCTCATCTAGTTATTTCTTCTATTCATTTAGCTATCTCTAACATACTAAACCATCACTAATAAAGCCTGTATCAAGCCTTAACTTTCTGAGCAGTGACTATCTTCCCCAGTCTGGCTAGCCCAAAATTCCAGAAGGCAAATTCTCCCTACCAGTTTGAGACAAGGAAACTGTCTCTTCAAGTCTTAATTCCTTAAATCTCAAGATGACAGATATAGAAGGGAAAAGACTTGTCCTTCCCCTAGCAAAGGGAGCAAGATTTCAGAATGTTGCTACAGAAAGACAACAACCACTTGGTGAACTTGGGAAAAAGAAAGGCCTGACAGACCCTTTTGGAGCAATTCCTATCAGTGCCAGGGCAGCCTCCTGCCATCTGCGCCCCTGAGCTTCGCCTAGCCTTCTTTTACCCAAAACAGCTTTGTTTGATCTGAGAATATTTATTCTCTTGTGACATTGCCACATAGGCAAAAGTTAGACACATATAGCTGCTTATTTCATTTTTATCTCTAGAGACGAAAATTCCTCAAGGAACTCCCACAATAACTGGAGTAAAAGGAAGCTCAGCCACTTTTCAATGCCACTATAAGCCTCTAAGATCAGCCTCAGTGAAGTACTGGTGCAAGTGGAGAACGAATGGGTGTGCTCGGATCATAGACAGCTCTGGGTTTGTGCTGGCCTCGTACGAAGGCAGAGTGGCCCTGTACGACAGCCCGGTGAACCAAACGCTCACCATCGTCCTGAACCAGCTGAGCGACAGTGACAAAGGCTACTACTGGTGCATGACAGATGAGGAGAAGGAGCAGCAGTCGTCAACTGAGCTGAAGATCATAGACGGTACGAGCTCACGCGTTGGCAGTTCTCTGCCTATTGAGTAGGTACAAAACAATCACCTAAGAACCACAAAGGAGCAGATCTGGCTTTCTGAGATGAGATGCGAGCTCCAACTCTGAATTTTTATCTCATAAAAGGCAAATCATTGTGCCAATCCCCCCATCCCATTAGCTTTAAAATGGAAACACAAGGTTTTAGTTTTATGGGAAAGTGTTCAAAAAAGTTTCTCATGCAAGTATTTCTCAAACCTTGCAAAAAAAACCCCAGCTTTCACCCAGAGATGCATCTACAGCATCCTTAACATTAATTTAGCAGTGTAAGGAACACTTTCCCTCAAAGACACGTCTCCTTGTTCACCTTCTCTAGCAGCACCACTGCCTGTTGCTGACTACAGTTCCCACCACTGAGACCACTAACACCAGCCTTGATGTTCTGTTTGCCCTCACAGGAGAACCAGGGCTGACAGGAAAGAAGGAAGTGGAGGCACAAGTGGGTTCGCAGGTCAATTTGGCTTGCTCTTATCCATGCAAGTACTACTCCTACCAGAAATACTGGTGCAAGTGGAGCAGCACCGGCTGCAGCCCCATGTCTGCTTCGGACCAAAGGCAGCCGGGGTCGAATGTCACCTGTAACACTGACAACAAGACAGTCATCCTCAGCTTCGACTCGGTGGAAAAGACAGACCAAGGGTGGTACTGGTGTGGAGTGAAGCGCAACGGCCGCTTCGGGGAAACCATGGCCGTGTACCTGCAGGTGACCGGAGGTGAGCTCCAGGGGGAAGGTGGGCAGGGGCTTTCCTGCTCCTCAAAGCTGTGGACCATGCTGTGTTCTGCCGAGAGGAACGTCCTCGCCATAGCCACTAGGTTGCAGCACCTCAAAGCAGAAGTGCTCCCATCCAGCAGCCTCCCAGACCAGGTGCCAGGATCACCGCGATTTTGCACATCTTGTCACAGATGTTTTCAACCCCTCACTGGTTTCTGCTTCCCAGTCATAAAATCCCCACCAGTCTAAAAATCACTTCCTTCCACACCATTTTTACTTTTTAACCCTGTCCTATCTAATTATTGCTGTTACAATTTGTAGTGTCACTTAGTTTCAGTAACTTCTGACACCTGCCAGGTGAAGGACAGCGTGTAAGCCAGAGCTGCATCGTGCTCCGGGGAGATGATTGTCTTAGTAAGCAGGAAAACAGTAGGGAGTGGGAAAGGACNGGCTATCCCCCACTCACTTGGGCAGCGAGTGAGTGAAGTCTCAACTTTGGTGCAGAGTTTTGGAATGAAGATATTTTTCGCAGTAAGGAATATTATTAGAAGCAGAGCAAAGAAAAAGTTTAGCACTAGATAGCTCACAGGCAATTATCTTAAGTGGATGATGGTAAGAGTGAAAACAGTTAGCGAGAAACAGCCTCATTTCTCTGTCTTAGGTGAGCAAAGAGCTAGGAATAAAAGCAAACCAAGCATTCAAAATTTGTTCTGGAAATACTAGAGGCAGAACTTACAAATGCAAGACTTTAGAAAAAGTGTATAGTCAGAGAGTCTACTTGAGATTTTTTGCAATAAATTAGTTGGAACAAGGTTATTTCAGACCTCTAAACCCCATTTTAAGGAGCCTCTCATGTACAGCCAAAGCCTACTGCAGTTCCGCATGCACCAAATACGCCCAGCTCGTTTCTGTGCCACCATCTCTGTGCTCTCTGCCTGCCACTAACCACCCTCCTTCCCTGGGACACGCAGGAAGCAGTGCCAGCCGCAGCCTCGACCTCCTGAACGCCGAGCCACCCACCAACATCAAGCCCCCCAGCCACACCGAGGGTGACAGCGTTCCCAAAGCAAGAGCCAACATTAAAGATGGGGTGCAAAGCGTGGCTGCCTCAGAAAGGTTAGTTCTCTCCAAGCCTCTGTCACATCTTATTTTTGTGAAGGTTATGTTAAGCCACTGTTGGTACGGTGTTTGCACACTACATGCATGGTTTGGCAACAAGAAAAAATCTCATCCAACTTAGCTCAAAATATCAGAGGAAAAGCAGCAAGAAAGTTGCAGCAAAAGGCAAAAGGTCTTGAAATTAGTCTCTAGCCCAAGTACAAAAACACAGTCCCTGAAGGGAACAATTAGAAATTTCAGGTACGGAAAAACTAATTGAAAATTCTTCTGCCAAGATTAGAGAGCCTTCCTTCACACATTTATGACTAAGCTGCTGATGTAGCTGTTTTGGTACAACCTCTCCTACAGTTTTGTTTACCCCACCATGTGCTCGAATCCAGTTCGTCAATTGAATTGCATCATGCTTGCTCAGATTTACCATCCTATATAGATTTTAGGCCGCTGGACATTCATATACCTTAGTCAGTCTTGAATAATTAAAAAAAATAAATATATGCATTTCACAGCCTAGTGATATCTTTCCCTCCATTCCAGCTCTGATCAAAGCCGAGGCCCCAGTACACTTGTTACAACCCTGAGCTCTGCTGGTGCCGTGCTCCTGATCCTCGTGACAGCTTTCGCCGTGTTCAAGTACAGGCAGCTGAAGAGGTCTGGTGAGTCCCTACCTTTTCTGTTCTCTCAGATGTCAGCAATGTTAAGACAAACGCGATACCTGGTGCAAGCTCCCATCTCTGCTGGGCTGAGTTACCCCCCGGTCCCCCCCATGCTCCAAGGGACCCAGCCTCTGCCACTGACCCCATCTGTCAGCTCCAACACCCTGGCTGAGACAGAGACCACCCTGCCACGGGCTTTGTCCCTTACATTGCATCATCTCTCCTTGCACAGAGGTGGTTTGGAGGCTGATGCGCTTGCACCGACTCTGAGCAAGCACACAGGGTATTTATCTCCTCCCTCTTAACAGACCTGGTGTCCGTCGGGAGCTACAGGACGAACATCAGCATGTCAGACTTCGAAAGCGTGAAGGAGTACAGCGCAAGCAATAGCACCTACGTGAAAGAGAACCAGGAGACTCAGATAGGAGGGGACGGTAGGTTGCTGACCGGGGGGCTTGCTCTCCATCCCTAGGGCAAGGGGTGCCAGGGAGGAGTTTGTGGAGGGACCTTACAAAAGCCAGAGCTTGCCCACCCGTGGCCCCAGCGCCCCAACACCTCCCCTTCTCTCCCTGCAGAATTCTTCACCACTGCGGCCACCCTGGAAAGCGCTGCCGAGACAAAGAAAGCAAAAAGGGTAAGACGAGGCAGGAGAGAACCCACTGACCTGGGAGACGCTGCCACAGCCCTCCAGCTTCTGCCAAAGGAGCTGCCTTCTCCCAGGGGCCTTATTTATAGCCAGGTGCTCTCCATCTTACCTGGGTGCAGCCACCTGCTGCAGATCAGCCTCCATGGGGGGACCTTAACCCTTTCCTGACCCCAGGTTTGAGCAGAGACAATAGTACGGCACACTAAGCCCCAGGTAGCATCAGAAAGGTCGGAGCTGGATTGTGACCATAAACATAAAACCCTGGGATCAGCAGATGGCCAGAGCACGTCCCACCTTCCAGCCTCTGCCCAACACTGTACTCCCTTGCAGGCAGCAGCTCAGGGGGCAGAGGTAGACAGGGAGGTCTCTGCCATTGCAAGGGCTGTAACTTGCTCCTGTGGCCCTGGAAAGCCCCTGCCTCCCCCCTGCCTCTCCTCCCCTTGGGTAAGATCATGGTTGAGTGGCACCACTCAGCAGTGACCCAAGGTGCCAGATTTCCCTTCTTTTAAAAAGTCCCTAATCAAAGGTGCTATGTAGGTGTTGTAAGTGCCAAGAGCTGAACCAGAGTAATAAAGGAAACTGTCAGGAACCCAGTAACACCAGCAGCTTTGGGACAGGTCAGCTGGCTGCCGACATGTGGGGACAGGCATGTTGCAGAGTCCCAGACACACAAATGTCTGGGGTCTTCCCCGAGGCTGAGAAAATGGGTGATGCTCTCACACTGGCACCAGCATGGCCTGCCGGATTGTCCTCATAGAATCATTTAGGTTGGAGGAGACCATCAAGATCACCGAGTCCAACCACTAACCTAACACTGTCAATTCCACCACTAAACCAGGTTGCCAAGCTCCCCATCATCCCGTGTTAATGCTGTCCTTCCCCCTGCCACGCACCGCTGTCTGTCCCTGGCCACCTGACAGTGTCCTCCTGTCCTTCCCCAGAGCTCCAAGGAGGATGCTGACCTCGCCTACTCCGCCTTCCTCCTCACCTCCAGCAGCATCGCGCAGGGCGGCTCCGAGGGGGACAGCGCTGCCCCCGACATGTCCCCCCCGAACTGGGAGGGCCAGGCCTGAAGGCGAGGGACCGAGAGGCGGCAGCCATTGGGACCAGCTCTACCTTGAGCATCAGAGCAAGACGTCAGCAAGCAGCACTGTTCATTGCTACCACGATTTTCTATAGCTTGAGCTTTTTTTGCTTAAATTCAGCTTCGAGTGCTGATTTAGGAGAAAACGTTTGATGTCAAACGGGGCGACTGGGCTGGAGACGCAGGTCTGTGCAATCAGGTTGGGCTGGGAAATGGCAGGAGCTCAGCCCACCACCAGCCCAGCCCCACCAGTGCCCTCCCAACACGGTGGGCTCTCAAAGGCCAGAAGGCGCATTTTTTAAAATATCATTTTCTCTTAAAGGCAGCTGGAAAACCCTCTAGAGCAATGACTCACGCTTTTGATTCCTCTTCACTTTCTCACCCAGAGGGCAGTACCTGCAGACCAGACATGGTCTGAAGTGTTTCTATGCACAAGCAATAAAAAATACCACTGGCTTTCAGCAGACTGGGAGGACTCGCAGTCCGTGGGAGGGTGTGGGGAGAGCACACCCAAAGAGGCACAGCAAGGGTCCATTGCAGGGGGGGCTTTTTGCTTTTACTGCAGCATTACAGCGTCACGTCTGGTGTTGGAAACAGCGCTGGACAGTAGAAGAAACCCACAAGTAATGAAGAGAAACAGAAAATGTTTTGAGTTTCTCATGTGCATTTTCATCAACAGCAGGAATTGATCACAGCGTGACATTAATTAGTATGACACCCTCTCAGCAGCCTGTGTAGCTGATTAGGCAATAGGCACCAGCGTTCGCTGGCACTGTATCCATCTGCACGGTACAGACCAAACTCCCCAGCGCAGCTGAACCAACAGCCTCGCATTTCTGACTTGGAGTCGGCACAGCTGAGCCCACCCGTGCTCCTCTGCCCTGGAGCCACCCTGCTGAGGTGGCCTCAAAACCCACCCTTCACTTAATAGACCTGAGCCACACATCACTCACAGGGTTTCCCTGGCTGACTTCATGTTCATCCAGGCAGAAACGAGGATGACTATAATTAAAAATTGTCTCTTGGTCTTATTTTCAAGAGAGGATGACTAAACAGAGGAAAGTCGTTTATTGATGCACGGATTTCCAAAGAGCAGCACGACACTGCTGTCTGTCAGTTAGGTGTGGGTACAGAAAGCTGAACACCCCGCAGATAAAGCAGTGCAGGAACCAGTGATGATGAAGAAGTTGCGACAAAGCAGGGAAGCAATTTTGCCTGAGCACCAGGAACGGGATGGGCTGTGACCGCCTGGCGAAGAGCGGGGCCGCGGAGGTGTCTGGCAGGGCCAGAGCTGCTCAGGAGAGAAGAAGCAGAAACTGCAATGACAAATTCGAATTCCTGAGCCTGTGTTGGTTACCTGCAGCTCTGATAGCAAGCCATAAAATACAAAGAATGAGTTGTGTTCCCCTAGCCAGGGTCTGCCCTGACGGCGCTAAGGTAATGCCACAAGTCTATTTCTGTTTCAGTAAAATATTAGCTGTGCTTTAAAATGCAAACAGAATGGTAGCTGAGCAAGGCGCCGGGCAATGGCTGTTGGTGTTAGCCTGCAGGCACTGAGATTTCAACAAGGATAAGCCCCAAATTATTCCAGAGTCATGGACCTCCCCACAAGAAGTGCTGAGATGAGCTCGGCTCGCTGTGAGTAGGAGGGCAGCAGCTCTGAGGTGTGGGTGCTTCCGCTCCCAGCCCTGCCTCTGTTCCCAGGGCTGCTCTCACATCCATGTTGCGATAGTCATCACCTTGCTGACAGCAGAGGACCTCGAGTGTCCTGTTATAGCTCACCTACCTCATCTCCACGGCTGCGTCCCCTCAGCAGCGTGGTGGGAAGGGGCTCGGATGGCGGAAAAGGTGCAGAGGGGCCAGGACAGGTCCGCACCCGCCCAGAGTTGCTGGAAGTGAGAGGATTCTTCTGGTGCAATA
>Ga0065711_1037046_pt1 | contig 20261 bp, 9 predicted proteins | sample Hoacrofraction12_FD_59098 | JGI IMG/M metagenome (GOLD analysis project Ga0065711, IMG submission 59098) | Hoatzin crop microbial communities from Cojedes, Venezuela - Epithelial fraction 12 v2 (version 2) | ecosystem: Host-associated > Birds > Digestive system > Esophagus > Crop | place... | reverse complement strand
CAAAAAAAAAAAAAAAAAAAAAAAAAATCTTTCAGGCATTTTGAAAGACAGAAGGAAGTTGTCAGGATTTGACTCACTGAAGTACTAACATACTTCACTGCAATGTTCTAATCAGTTTACATGCTCTCAAACTGTAACATGCTTACTGGTATTTTTTAGTGATACTGTCACCACAGTACCCCCAACCACAAAAGTCACCAAAATTATGTCAACTGCTCAAACTGGAAGTTTAGACTCCTCTGATTTAAGAATGAATATTCAGATGTCTGTCTCTTCAAAAGTGGAAATACTGAATAATTTTCATCCACCTACAGGGAATGAGGTGTTTTGTTCTCTTATTGCCAGGCTCAGCAACCCCACTACCACCTGTTGAAGACTGTTCTTTGAGAGTCTGGAAAGTGGAACTTAATGGTAGTGAGTAGCACAGCTGCAAGATATATCCTAGACCCACTTGTGGAAGCTTTAAAACTACTGAAAACAAACAGTGCTTATGCATTTAAATTAAGAACTGTGTTTCAGAAAGGCTGGTGAGTTCAGCAGTAATTCGAATGTTCTGTTTCTTCCTGGTGCCAAAGACAGCGCTACCAGCACTGCTTGGGAAACAGCAAGCTCACTGTTTTTGAGCTTGCACAAATGTGATGCAGGAGAGACAAGAAACGAACAGGGGCAGTATGAGGACTTCTGCAGAAGTAGAATTTAAAAAGCCTTCAGACAAACTTCATATGTTGCTTTAGAGTCCCCACCTAAATCTGTGCAAGTTACTAGGAGTTCTGTTACCTAAAAAAAAGGGAAGTCTTCAGCAAGGAATGTTAACATCATAGCTTTTCAGTATCTTCACATCATTCTGTGATCTTCTAGCAACATTATAAGCTTTTAAAATTAAGAAGTGCCCTTAACTTTTAGGCATTTAGCTCTATACAAATACACCTTCAGATATATTTCCATTTTTACTTTACTCACCTCTGAATTTCCTCAGGAAAAGTGGCACTAAACATTAGTGTTTGACGCTTGTCTTTTGGTGGCATGCTTGGGTAAGAAATCAGCTTCTTCACATCTAACCCAAATCCCATACCAAGCATGCGGTCTGCTTCATCTAGCACCAAATATTTCACATTACGCAAACCAATCTGCAAGCATTTCAGTGAAAGAAAAACGGCATTGGTTCACCAACGGTATACATTTACAGAATGTCCTAACTGCCAACATCCACCTTTTACTTATTTTTTTCTACTAGAAGTTAATTATTCACAAATAAAAGCCTATGTGCATTAAGTTTTATTTGCATCTCAGTCTGTATTTAATTCCTTAACCTGCACTAATTCTAATGGTATGCATACACTGAAGTGCTTCAGAATTTGGTTCAGCAACATAAACCAAGATAAAGCCTATAAATCAACTATTATTCAGCACATCTATTTTGAAATTATGTCTGAGTTTTGGAAAGGTTCTCTCATACAGCCCTCACACATTCCCAAAACACTCCTTATTCTGAAAATATTTATGTCAGAAAGCATTATTAAGGACATTACAACTTCACTGCTGCTGACCAAAACTGTCATTTTGACTAGAAGCCTGACAACTGCAGAAAGCCAACCTCCAGTTTATTACCAAGCAGTGTTTTTCCAAACTTTATTTGTCCAGTGCAATATCACTGAGCCACCATTATAATATGTAGCAATTTCAAATTGAACTTATAATGGGTGGAAAAATAAAAATTCAAATACAATATCACAACTGGGGTTTTTCATATTTTGAATAAAACCAGTATTAAAACATACAAAGAATTAATATTAGCATAGTTCCAGACAGTCAAAAGCTATTGTAGCAAAACAAACAGGACATCAAGTGAAAATCTGCTATGGAATTTTCCATGAGAACTAAGAGAAGATGTTCCATGTATTTAAACTATAAAATCTAAATGCAAAGAATAGTACAGCTAGTTTGATTTAGACTGATATTTTCCAGTGGGCCTTGAAACAGACTGAAGAGATCTGGACTGTTTTAACATCTTACCATTTCTCTTCCAATGATGTCTAGAAGCCGCCCTGGAGTGGCACATAGTATGTTACAGCCTTGCATGACCTGACGGATTGAATGGCCTGTTTGTGTACCTCCATAGATCACAACAGGCCTTACACAAGTTCTATTACATAGAAAAAAATTTGGATTAATTCTCTAAGTATACAAGTATTGTTTCATGAAAATATTTTTAAAAAATCATTAGATCTTCCACAAACCAGCTTACTTGAGTGGTTCAATTCCTTCACCATACAGTACAGTTTATAACCAAAAGCAGGACCCAAGACCAGAAATTCCCTGTAAGCTCAAAGTTCCCATTCATACTACATAGTATAGGCTGTACAGGTGGCTTACTTGGAAAGAACACTTCATTACACTTGCATTCTTCCATCTCCCTTCAACTGAGAGTTACTGGCAGTAAAAGTCAAAATGGTGTTAAGACAGTATCCCCTTTTATATGGCATATTTAGAAAAAGCAGAACCACCAAATACCTGCGTATAGAGCTTCAGAAGTGATCTTTCCATACCTTGAAAGGACAGCGCAAAAAAACCCCAAATACAGGTCAATGTTTGTAAAGCAACCAATTACACTGGCCACCCAGTGTGCCACTTAAGCATTAGACTACAAACCCGTTCAAATGCTAAATTACTTGGTGCTCTTCCTACTAAGGTTTTTGGTTAGATCCACTGAGTAGAGCTACATCAGATATTCTTCTCCTATAGAAAACCACCTCTACGAGCAAGAAGTACCTTACACAGTTGAAGAGCAAGTTTTCAGCTTATCTTTATAAACTCCTCCTAAGGCTTTTACATGCATGCAATGAGGATTTTCATACTCAACTGTCTACTCTTGAAGATACTACTTCAGCTTCATATGCAACAACGGTGAATCAGACAAACCTGGTAGATTTTTACCAGGTTTAACTGGAACTTTTCAGAAAGCTTTAGTCAAGAATAGAAACGGTTGGACTCATAACATTTCAGCATTTATCCACTATCAATTTCTATAAATTCATATATACAAATATTCCTATTTGTGAACTAAACCAAAGAGCTTATCAGACATCTGAACTGAGCAATACGCACATAACACTTTAAAGGCAACAGATCCACACCCTGATATTGTTTAACTGCTCCCCAAATGCAGGTTATCTTGCTTTTACTCCAGTGCAGCTGTAGCAGAAACTTTCTATATTAAAAAGCTATTTTACTGTGAATTGATCTGTATCTAATTTAAAACAGCGTAATTACTAGAACTAGCTACACAGAACAGTTTCAGAGATTAAGAAGCTATTCTTAGTAACATGCCTAATAAGGAGATAGGCAAACATGATACTTCCCAAATGCAGACACAGCCTCCAAGGGTTAAGTTTGCTTGAACAAGCAGAGGCAAACCTATTTAAGCCCACCAGATTTTGCACTGGCAATGTCCTCCAGTCCACCTCCTACCAGTAACAAGCCATTACAGGCAACAGATTCAATTCTCTTACTGTGCACTGGTGAAAACTATCACTTAGCAGCAGGAAGATCACTGGCAAACCAGTACAAATGTACAAGCCTGAGCTGTAGAATTTCTGTCCAAGACCAGTAACAGTGGGAAGCACAGAGTTATTAGACACCATCACTTAAAGTTAACTAAAAGCCCCTAATGCATAGCTTTGTTTTCGTGAAGACAAAAATATAAGGAAGTAAAAATCACATAAGTCAAGCTAAATTTAAGTTACTTCTTTTAAGAAATTTCATTTTTCTCACCAGTAAAGATGATGTGACACAAGCTTAGTACTTATCTCCTCTTCAGGCTGGAGTAAGCCTCTCAACTCTGCCCCCAACATAAGGAAGATTAGGATTTTCTTACTATGTGACTAGAGATTTAAATCTGCTAGCCAGCATGATTATCTAAAGGCAAGTGTTTGAAGTCATTCAATTGGCACAGAAAAATTACTGAAAGTATTCATGAAAAAAAAAATTAAGTACTGCTGATTCAGACAAAGTAATAATCAATACCAAGCAACAGCACAAAAGCTTACCCATACACAAATTTCCGTGCTTCTAGGAAGATCTGATTTATCAGTTCTCTAGTTGGGGCAACAATAATACATTCCGGTTCTTGATGCTCTTTAAAGCTACTGGCAGTTACGCCATCTCTCATCATGTGGGCCACAATTGGCAGAAGAAAAGCCACCTGAAAAAAAAGGCATCACTACGCTATTTAGTCTTTGAGATTTCATCAGTCACACTAAAAGCTGCACATGAATCTTAAAGCTAGAATGATACAGCACACTACCAACTTCAAGGAAATCAGACTGCAAAAGGATTGACCTGAATGCACCACAGAACATTTAAACTTGTTTCTGCTTGTTTAAGAAGTATGAAAATATTTCTCTGGACCTTAAGAGTCTAATAATGCAGGAATATAGTCATGCACTAACTAACTTCTGGGTTCTTCAGGCAGTTCGACATATCATGCTGACGTACACTGATAATTACATACCCCAGGATCAAAAATCCTTCCTAACATTTATTTACAAGCTTTACATTATCATCACTATACTTGTAAGTTAACCATGTATCACCATTCTCCAGACTACTACTACAGCAGATCAGTTTGCAGCACAGCTGTACCAGCACCCTTACTTCCATATAAGACTCGTTACTCCCAAAACAGAAACTGTACAGCAGCCCCAAAAGCACTGAGAACATGTACAGCACAAGCTTTGGACGCTGCCCCCGTCTGCAAACAGAAGAGGTTTTTCAAAACAACTAACTAATAAGCTGTATAACAACAACGCTAGAATTCCACACTATACTGGACAAAAGCTGTACTTTGTACTTCATATCCAAATATTCTGATACAGAGCTGTCCATGGTAAGATCTGGGTATATTAGACAGTTTTACATGTTGACGCATTCGTGAATGGAGTATCAGCTCTCAACACTGCTTCATGATTAATACTGAATCACCTAAAACTAAGCCCAGTGCAGATCAGACTCAGACAAACCAACATGACATGCTGTTACAATCGGGCATTAAGTTTAAAACAAACAAACAAACAAAACAAAACCCACACAAAAAAACACAAAACCACACAAAACAAAACACACATACCAACATCAAAAAAATGTGCCCAACTTTCAACTGCTGATTTTTCTCATCAGCAGTTTTTATGAGTGCTCTGAATGTGTATCTGCAGCCCTGAAGACTGTCCTGCTGTATCAGTACACTAGTTCATCGAAATTAAAAAGAAATTTAGCCCAAAACCACAATAACTCATTCATCATTAGTATCTGTACTGAATACTACACCTGCCATTGCAGTGCCAGTCAGATCATTAGACTGCAAGCTCCGCAGCATCTGGCACGTTCAAAATTGAAGCATTCACCTGAAATTTAAGGTCACACACTTCCAGTACTTTGAATACTACATTAAATGCTTACAGTTTTTCCTGATCCTGTCTGAGCACATGCCACTAAATCCCGTCCTGCCAGTATAATAGGAATGCTGTACTTCTGCACTGGAGTAAGTTTAGAGTATCCAGCTTTAGCAATGTTCATGTTTAAAGTCTGACAGAGGTTAGCTTCATCAAAAGACTGTAAGGGGAAAAAAGTAACAACAGTACACAACCACACAAAGTTTAAAAACTGAGATGCTTACCATAGGATACAGACATCCAAATACTAAAATATTAACTTTTGAGAGGGTCTCACCAGTCATCTAGATTGCCAAGGTTCCTACAGGTAAAAGCCCCAAAGGTTTCTTCAACCTGCTCATGCCATTCGTTTGTAGCACAGTGAAGGCCTTCAGCTGTCCTTACAAGCTTTGAGAGAAAACTGCTCAGAAGCCATAAATCTGGATTCAAGCAGGTAAACTCATATCATGGCACGCTATGAAAACAAACTAAAACTCTTCAGTTTCATTTCAGGCAGCAGACACACACTTAGTCTCTGTGCTAAAACTAATAAGGGGAGCTACATCAACATTCCTATGCAGGACCAAAAAGCACCATACATGACAAAAATCAGTGTAACTTCAGTGAGAAAACCTTTCAGAAGATGGATGGGGAGGAAAACTCTGCATTTGCTCCTTTAACACAGGTGCTACTAACCCATCTGCCCTTTTTCCTCTTTCTTCTCCCTAAAAAGAGCACCTTTTTTTAAAAAAAATACTAGCCACCTGATACGGACTAGAGGCAAAGTTCTATATTACTTTTAAACAATAAACAGCAGCCACAGAAAACTGGACTAGAAATTACTTCAAAAACACCTCTCTACCCAGATGACAACTATTCTGACCAGTGTTCATTTACATTGTTAAAGATCCCCCAAGTAACTGACTTCAACAAGACGACTCTACCAGCCCTCCCGGAAACTGATGCCACAGCCCTCTTTCTTTCAAGATCTAAACTGGTATTTTTCTGCAGTTTAAGGACTAGAGTTCCCATCCATCCAGCATCACTTTCTCTGGGCCTTGTCTGTACTTTGACAATGTTATTTTGAATTAAAATTTGTATCTTTCAAACAGGCAGCATCTCATTCCAACATAGTACTGTCTGCAAGATCCACAATCTTTACTAATATTTTCATTAGCAGTGAATACCAGACTCAGTATATACATCCTTGCAGAATCACGCTCAACATAAACCCCAACATTAATGAAGTTCACTAACCAGTAATGGTGCTGGAGGGTCAAGTCCTGACACTTCAACAACATTTTCGTCATACTTGTCAAAATTAATTCCTGTCTGATAATGTGCAAAGATGGCTTGTTCATCATCAGGTGGAGCAGGGGGCACGTACGTCACCTTTGGACCTTAAGAACACAACCACTCAAGTTCAGGAACAATATAAACAAAAAAACTATTTTAAGTACAGAGCTATTGAAGTTAAGTTCAGTGGGATGTCATTTACACTTCACTTTCCAGGAAGGCAAGAAATTTCATATATGAATTCTGTAAGAACTTAGTTTCATACTACTAGACCTAAAACTCACAAATAAAGTCAGACTTCTGTAAAGTATTCTTGTCTCACGTTTAGTCAAGGACCTTACTTTGAAGACTACTCACAATTATTAAATTAGGCTCTACTTTACCATCATGCAAAAAATAGTTCTATCACACAAAGTCATTACACTATAAATTATCCTATGCATTAACAATGCATTTATTAACAGATGAATTAAAATTCATCTGTTCATAGCAGTACATTTATGGTTCTGTATTCTTTGATGTATTTTTCAAGCTAATATGCTGAGAGGTATAAAACTGACTATTTGATGCTCACTGAAAGGTTAGCAGTGGAAGCCATTTCACAGGGACCTCAAATGAGGAAGAACCAGGAATAAAATTATTCTTATGGAAGTCCGGAGTTCACTAGTTGCCTGTTTTCATTTCAAAAGTACCAGCAAGGCAAAATAAGACTGAAGTCACTTACAAGAAAAATCACTGCAGGTAGGTAAACACTCTAATAGGTTGTCCCAACTGACACTTTCAACACATGTCAGAAAATTGTTATCACACATTTCAACCTGATCTCCTGCACGTGCAAATCATGCAGCTCTGCTTACTAACTTGCACCCAGTAAAGCACATCAAGCCTGTTTTCCAGAACTAGCATCCCAGATGCTACAGTATCTGAAACCGAGTATCTACTGTTCCTTCATGGTTTGCTTTAATGACTATCGTCACTCACATGCCTACACTATTGCCAGGTGAGTTCTCCAACACTTGTGTCTTGGGTAGGTAAGCTTTACCATTAGAAAAAAGAAAGAGTCAGCAACAAAGCAATTCTACTGCACTCCATTCTAAAGAAGTTAGTTAGTTGTTTATGTGAGAACAACTACGTGTTGCCCAGTAATTTAAAGAGGAAGAAAGTTTAAACATTCTCAGTTTAACAGTATTTGCTTGGCAACTCATGTTACATGAACAGTTTTGAGATGGTTATGCATTTACTTATATTACTACTTTCTTTTTTATCAAATCACTTCCAACAATTTTAAGTAAGAGAACTTTCCTTGAGTTGAAGGCAAATTAAAACTGATATGTTACTTGTGAAGAAGCTACTTACCTCTTCCAACACCTGTTTCTTCATTGCATTCTTTGTAAGCTGCTGTTAAAGAAAGCATTACAAAATTAAGTGCTTTTAGGAAAAAAAGCTCCTTTGGGAGAAAAATCTAAGTAAGAAACTTAATTAAAAATTCCTAGAGGCACTTAAACTCAACAGGAGGTCCTGCTATGTCTAGTAGCATGACTGGAAATACTTAAGTAAGCAATGAAAGCTAAGTTACAAAAAGTCAGAAGACTAAGGCTCCACATTTGTGTTTTAAAGGGCAGAAAGAGTGGATGTCAAAACACTGAGCTTAGCAGGACCTTGCAGTAAAAACATGTAGGAATTAAACCCAGCAACTTGCTAAGGGACTTCACAAACCAGATCTGGTCCTTACTTGACTCACAGCAAGTCCCCTATCGTCAAGTCAAAAACAATCATGCCAGATGAGAGGGCCATCAGAAGATGTCTAGATAAGATAAAGCAAGTTGTATTTAAATACAACCAAGTGGAATGATCCCTCCTAAATCCAACGTATGCTTTGCAAGGGCAGATGAGGTTGTCTATATTCACCCGAGATGAAACATGAGGAAAAAAAGCATCTATAACAAGAAATTAAAATGCCACAGAAATGTCAGTTTTACCACCTTGTTTTTTTACCTCCTCAGTGAGGTTTTTCTCCTAAACCTGATAATCAAAATATTGAGAGTAACAAATTCACAAGCACGGTTACAGCATGTTGGTTTTAAGAACCATTCAACCTTTCCACAAGATCAGGAGATGCTTGTTTTATGCTACATAGGCAACCCGTAAATAACTAAAGAGCCATAGCCATAAACTTCACTGTCATCACAGTAATTTTTCAAGAATTAGAAGAGAATTTGTATCAGAAGAGAGAACTACCCCGTTATTTGAATGGCCACGCATTTATAACATTCACTCCATGAAAGTTCTGACCTTGACATACACGTATTGTGTGTGTGTTGCTTTCAATATCACTTGAAAAACAAAGACAATTATTCTTAAGAGTGAAGAAATACCACATATTTTACCTACGTAAAAACTGTAAGACTGCGCTTTTAATAGCAGCATTTCCAGAATCCATTTTAAGTCTTTATTTTTATTATATACAAAATAGAAAAAGCCTTAAACCTAACCAGCAGCTTCTAGCTATTCTGCACAGAAAGTTGTGTTGCTGATTTCAAAGAAGGATGAAAATAAAAGCCTTTAACATAAGGCTCCCCTGGAAAAGAAGGGAGGCTAGAAATGTAGATAAGGGACACAAGACTGAGTAAAGAGGAAAGACAACAACAAAAGCAGTTAAGAAGTTTTCTACTCAAATGTGCAGCTCAAGTCTTTCATAAAAACCGCAACATGAGAATGATAATTTTAAGAACGGTACCACAGAAGCACAGTGACCCTGCAATGTCTCTTTCGCCCTCCCTCATCTGCATTCTTCCTCACTGCAGCAGTGCAAGCACAAAAGAATAGCATCAGGGCAGCGTATTAATCTGATTGCTCATTCTCAACAAGATAAAATTATTGATTCTAAACATAAATGCCAGTTCTAAAGAGGCAGCCAGTACTGTGACTTGGCTTAGGAATGCTCTGTTCATCAGCAATACTCTGCAGCAACTCTGTAAAACCACAGCTTCATCAAGATGGTGACTGAGAACACACGCAAAGATAACACAAACAGTGTATGTCATCACTTTTAAATACTTACTTTTCCATCAAAAGATATAATATGCTTACACAGCATCTCTAATTGCAAAAAGCATAACTGTTACGAAAAACCAGCACAGTCATACCTTTATTACCTTTACAAACTCTATTAGAGTGACATGACATGAATTACAAGTTACAGTAGCATCAGTGGCAAAGGAGGATAAGACGATGAGGGAAAAATCCTTTGTAGAGAGCAAAAAAAACAATATTAGAATAAAGTAATCAGGAAGAGCTGGCCTCTCAGAGCTACAAACCTTGCCCATCAGCTTGGAAACCTAAAACAACACTTCCCTTTAAAGAGAGGAGGAAAAAGTCTAGAGCGACTATTTCAAAACTGAGTAAGTTCTTAAAGGCTTGCTTTGAACTTTGGGGTTAGCACCTCGATGCTTCACTATGCATTAACTGACCCAGTAGCAGCAGGACCAAGAAAAAAATTATGGAAGACAATAGCTTTGAATATTCAATCCCTACAATTAATCCAAGTTACAAATATGTCTTGTGTTGGCATGCAAACATGCTATCTAACATTTACAGCAGGTTCTGAATTCAGACAGTGAGAACAATCACAGTGACAGCATTTTGCAAAGCCAAGAATGTACTGCATTGCCACAAATCATCAATGAGGAAATGTGAAAGGTTCACCACCCTACTAAAAAGTCTGACCTGCACGACCTCCAAATGCTCCTCTTCCTCTAGAGCCACGAAAAATGCCGGACTGAGGTTCTTCTCTTTGCTCATCTTTAATGCCTGCAAATAATACATAGTGTAGTGGATACAATGCTTAAAATTAGAATCATGAAATATTACGCTTAGAGATAACATATTTACTCCAAAAACTCTACAGTGCAGCAGTCCAAACAGACTCTTTGTAGCTCCAACCTACGTTGTACTATTCCCAGTGATACTATTTTTCAAAGATGTCATCCATGTTCCGTAATACAGAACATGTGTTCTGTTCTGAAAAACAGAAGCTATTTCTTAGCCTTGAGCTTTATATTTCTAGTTCTCAGGAAGCAACCAAACCCAGGAAACATGACAAAATTCATGCTGTTACCACATACACCAGTCAACATTAAAAAAAAAAAAAAAAAAACACAACAAACTTACCCTCACTTTGACCAAAGCCACCAGAAAATCCTCTAAAACCTCTGTTTCGTGCACTAGAATCTTTTACAACGTTCCTTTCTTGAAAGCCTGCAGTACAGCATAGCACACAACAACTTAGTTTGCCCAGTTTTTCACGTGCACATCAAGCACCTTTTACTCTTACTTTACTCTTCGCAGTCCTTATTTTACGAATTCAGACAAAAAGTACAATAAAACTAAGTGATTTGCCTAAGCACATGAAAAAATGAAGAAATATTTTCTGCCAAAAAGTATGACAAGAAGAAGAGTCTACTGCTCTCCTGTAATACTGGTTCCTGCAGCAGTAAATCAAACATTAAGTATTGAAGTATTTGACTTCACACGCATATATGCTATATATGCTACTAACTTTCAACTCTTCAGTTAAGATGCAGATCAGTTTAGTGCTCTGGTTCAGTCACGGAACAACAGACAGCATTTGTACCGTCTCAGTTTTAAGCACCAGTAGCGTAGAGTGAGATAGTACTGCAATTGCTGCCTGCTATGGAGTGAGGATTTGAAAACACGCCTTTCAGATCCATCAACTTTATTACTCAGAATTGCTTATTCAGTTGCTTGGGACAGGCAGTGCAAAGTACTGAGAGTATTTTTATTTCTAATCCCTTTCTGTAGTTACCCTCCTGATGGGAAGGGAGAGGAAGTAAACAGTCACATGCATAAACAATGTATTTCTCATTTTAGATTGGACAGTTTTAGGTCTTGCCTGAGATTCAAGCAGTTGACTTGTACTGTCACTTACTCCTTAGTCATTATTCTTCAACTGAGCACCTGTTCCATCATCCTGTAGTGACAAAGAGCATTTTCTGCTAAATGAGACCAAAAAGTTCTCCTACCACAGCATCTGTACCTCCTTCCCCACCAATACTTGGTGCATACCAGTTTATATGTCATTTGAGTTTTTCCAAATAAAACTTTTTTTTTTTTTAAATCACATCTTAAAGGCTCACATGCAAAAGACAGTCTAAATATAAACATCTATAAATACTACAGACCTTAAATACAACTTGTGAGTTACTTCACAACTGCTGGACGGTCTACAGCAGAACGGTTCATCAGCATCCCACAGCACTGCCCAAGTGCTGCTGCCTGCTTAGTCAAACAAGCCTAGCATTCCCCTACCATAACGGGCTTCAATCCAGGAGATGCAGAAATGGTGTAGAATTTTTTTAAGGAATAAACATAGTAACTTCAAGTGGCTTCACAGCTGTTCCGAAGGTCACAACTTTTGCTAAACATCCCCAAACCAAGACTACAGCTTCCACCTTCCTTGTTTCATAACCAGTCCCCCTTACAGCCATAGTTCTATCTATACAGATGCTATGTGATAGTAGATTCCACTGCCCTATATGCTTCGCACAGCACCTGGAGGAAGCATATGCAGCAGTACTGCCAAACTACCAATTACTAACCTTGTCAATGTGCACTGCACACGGGAGTGGCACTCACCATTATAAGCAGGAAGAGGACAGAGATTAAATATTGCTTTATGGATATGAAAGAAAGCAAGCTTTCAGGTCTCCCACAAAAGAGCACTGGTATGCTCCCTCACATGGCACATATGTGAATATTAATATTCAGCTGTCTTTTATTATGACTCAAATTATGAGAAAAATACCCCTCTACAGGGAGAATGGAATCAAAGCAAGAGGTAAACAAAACACTGATTTTAAAGGTAGAGTCCTGCCTTCCGGCATATATGGTGGGGTATCTTTTATTGTGTGGTCAAAACTAAGGGGTCATGCTGAGTGCCTGCATTATGCAGAAATAAAGGCGGGTATTACCCTCCAAGCCATAAATACTTACTTAGCTCTAATACAACAAAACTGAGTACTTGAATAGGGAAAATGTAATGTATCAAATATCATCAGTCACTAGAATTAAAGACACTCCAGAAAGTTACCTCTGCTTCCAAAACTCCTTCTGCTACCAAATCTAATCCCTGGTTGAAACTGTCTGTTCAGACATTCATCAGTACCTATTAATTAGAAAAAAGAATCAACTTAATATTTAAAGCTATCTTTGAATTCAGGATAGGCTTCTGGTTTTGGGTGAATCTGGGGGTTTTTTTCTGTTGTTTCAGTTCATGGTTTTTTGGTGTTTTTTTTTAACTCCACAGTAAAAAAGGACCCCAGGTCTGTACCATACCTCCCACTTCACAAAAAACCCCACGTGATGAGGTGTCCTTTTGTAAGACAAAGAAAATTAATTAAACTTACAAAGCTTAAGACAGATACAACTACTGTTTTCCGTAAGGAATAGCACCACTCAGCAACAGTACTGCTACCAACACAGTAAAATTTTGAGTTTCCAGAACCTAGGACACCAGTTGCAAGGTCCTCCATTCTAAATGTTTTGTCCAAAAGTAAGGATTAATCACCCCATTTTAACCATGCAATCCTACCTCTACTCCCACAATAAGCTCCAAAATAATCCTGCATATGCTCACTTCTGTTAGGTCTTTCAACAGCACCTGGAAAACAAGAAAGCAAGACTTTTGACACTGTCTTACGTAACACCCCCATACACAAACAAGGGAAGGAATAGCCTATATAGTTGGACAGTTAGGAGGACTGAAAGTAGGCTGAACCACTGGCCTCCAAGGGTTGTGATCAACAGCACAAACTCCAGTTGGAGGCCAGTCACTAGCAGAGTAACCCAGTGACTGGTACTGGGGCCAACACAGTTTCTCATCTTAATTCATCACCCAGATGATGGGAAAGAATGCATACTCGGCTAGAGCTAGTCTGCAGACACACAAAACTGAGACATAACGTAGGGCTGTGTTTCACTCTGAGAAAACTCAAAATATAGTTAGAGATATAGGCAGGCAAGAACTTCTAAGTTCAACAAAGAGAAATACAAAATCCTGCACCTGGGAAGCAATAACTCCAGGAACCTTTACACACTGGGGCCAACCAGCTGGAAAGCATCTTTGCAGACAAAAAACTGAGGACTGTGATGGATAGCACATTGAACATAAATTGAACATAAGCCAGCAATGTGCCCTTGTAGTGAAGGCCAGCAACCTTCTGGCCTTCACTACGTATTATGAAGAATGTCGCCAGAAGGTGGGGACAAGTGGTTCTTCCCTGCTGATGACCCCATATCTAGAGTGCTGTGTCCAGTTCTAGGCTGTTCAGTACTGTTCTGACATGTTGGAGTAAGTCCAGCAAAGCACCACAAAGGTAATGAAAAGACTGGTGCCTCTGTCACACACAGAGTGGCTGAGAGCTCAAACTGCTGTGCCTGGAGACAAAAAGACTCAAAGAATCTTGCATCTTAACAGAAGCGAGCGAAGATGAGAGTCAGACTCTCTTCGCTGATACGCAACAATAGGACAAGAGGCAACGTGCACAAACTGAAATAAACAAAATTCTGTTTCAATATAAGGAAAATCTTTTTACTCTGAGGGTGGTTAAACACTAGGCAACTTGCCCAGAGAGCATGTATAGTCTCCATCCCTGGACAAACTCGAAACTCAGCTGGACAAGGTCCTGTGCAACCTGCTACAGTTGACCCTACTCTATGCAAGGATTTGGACCAGCCAATCTTCAGAGTTGCCCTCCAACCAGAGTGATTCCACAAAATAAAAACGCCCTATTCTGTAGTATCAAAGTCAAAATCAGGTCACATCAACAACCACCATAAAGATATGAAATCCAAAATCAAAACATGAAGTCTACAAAATCCTGTGATGTGCAAGGATATGGCACATCACAGAAACTGACTGTTACCGTTTTCCTTCCATGTTAAAACTGCTTAATATAACTACCCCAAAAAAAAACCAGCCAGTCGTACATTCCTCAATGAGACAAACACATTAGTTAGAGATCACCTGTATATAAGAGCTTGTCAATAAAGGAAAAAAAGAAGACAGATAACATTTGGTACATTACAAAGTCACTCAGTTGGAAAACCTTGTTGCTCAAACACTAATCAAAGTGTTAAACTGCTGCTTTCGTAGTCTGAACAATGTTCAGAGCTCCTGCTCACTTGGAAGATTTGAGTAGTTTCTGGCATAGCCAGTATAAAAGATTCTGATACTCATGTTTATATGTAACACGTAACAATCAGCAAATAAAAACACCTTACTAATTATTTAAATTTGTATTTTTGTGGTGTACTGCAACTGATTGGTTTCCACTGACAAAGTCTATTTGCCATTATTGGGGTGAGGATTCTCTTCGCTTTACTTGCCATCCTACCCCATTTTTATTCTAACACTCCTCTTCCACTGAGATTTCCACACCTTAAGTGCACCAAGGTAGTTCAATATTCAAAGTTTTTTGAAAACGCATCATGTACCAACAAAATACCTGATCAGTAAAGCATCTGCTTTAATAAGTTCCTTCACTGTGTTTACTGCCTCTACTAATGAAAGATGATGGACAAAACCACAGATTTATAAACAGAATACAACAATAATCATTCTTTCGTCAAGCCTGCTATGCTTTACACTTACATCAAATTGACTGTAGACTGTACTGTTACTTGCCAACCGACCTATTAAGATTGGTAAAAGTGTAGCAACTTCCACAATTATCACTCACCTACCATGCGAATTATTCATGCAGCTCATGTCTATACAGGTTTGCAAGCTAACTACTCTTACACAGACTCTAGAAGTACTGCATGTTGGTGTTTAATTCATCATGATATCATTTACCATACTAAATGCACTAGTTTTCAAGCAATATTTGATAGATTAGAGGACTAGAATGAATTCTTGTTTCCAACCCACTGGAATTGAAATCCAGCAGTGCATGAGCACATCCCTGAACAACAGCTACTAGATCCACTGATTTCCTCATCATATGCATTCACTTACATTGTTCTACTGAACATGTGGATTTAAAATCCCAATTTTAATCCATTCCAGAGACATCCACAACCAAAGCCTGTAATTACTAAATAAATGTCATATTAGCAAAACTTTTAATTCTGTTTTTTGTTTGGTGTTTTTTGTGGGTGGTTTTGTTTGGGTTTGTTTTTTTTTTAAGTACCAAAGGAAACAAAAAAGTTCCTTCAGAATTCAAGATTCAGAACAGCCAGATTGTAGAGAAAGTTTTGCTTTCATCAAGAAGCAATGCAAAGAATGAATTAACTTGTTTAATTTGAAGTAAAGCTCTATAAAAAAATAATCTGCAAGCATGCCATGTTACTTCTAGCTCATCCTCATTACAAGTACTTACACAGGAGTACTACTACTAGATATTGTGTCAAGGAAAAAAAAGAAAATCAAAGTTTAACCTGTATACACTAACTCCACTCATGCTATTTAGCATCAAACAAGACAGCTATATCACTAACAATATAAACTATACAGAGCCTAGAAGTGCATTGTATACAAGAGAGTGGCTCAGGAGAGCTTAATTTAAAACTCAGCCGAGCACAATCTGTTCACAAATTAGAAATTCTGCAAGGGAAGGAAGAAATGAGGCCTGTGCAGCCTTTTCTGGAAAAAAAAAAAAAAAATTAAAAAAAGGACACCTTTTTCTATCATGTTGTAGGCAAAAAATCGCCAATACTTATGCATCCTTTTAAATAAGGTCAAGACAAGATGCGTAATCTTACCAACTGAGAGCCTCACCAAAAAGATTGTGTTAAGCCAAAACAGACCCTTTGAAATCGCTCACACTGATCTAAAATGGTGCAATATGCCTAGCTCAGGAAAGGAATAAATGGTTAATGACAACAGTGAAAGCATGACCTTCAGCAGAAAAAGGCCACTCTGCCATAAGTTCAGTACAAGAGGCATCAATTATTTTTGCAACACGTAATAGCAAAGCTAGCAGGCAGAGTTGACAGCTAGTCAGAAAGAAAGAGTTGGAACAAACAAAACATGAAGCTCCAAGACTCGCTTCCACCTAACCTGCAATTCAAGCTCTCTTCACTGCCTTTCATTCGTTCTGTGTCAAACCATTACTGAAACTTGCAATCTGGAGACCTTGTAAAACATTTCTGCTGTTCTAAGATGAATGCAAAGCGTTCTACTGTACATGTGCAAATTCAGAGGACTAAGCAGCACAAGTGATACCTTGTTCCTGCCCTTCCTGATTTCCCAACATCCTGGGGACGATGGGCAAAGTCTGCCTTTCAGCTATACGCTAAAAGGCAGTGGAGAAATACATTAGCAATAAACACACTGCTGTGTTCTAACTGCTCATAAGCACATGAGCCGTTATAAACATATGGAGAACCTGCTCTTTGAGGAGAAGGCTGAGTTATATCTTTTGTCCCTGGAGAAGAGAAGGGAGAACCTCATTACAGTATTCCAGTACTTGAAAGGTGGCTACAAAGAGCACAGGGGCTCTCTCTTCTGAAAGAGCCACACGGAGAAGACAAAGGGCAACAGATACAAGTTGCACTGGGAGAGGTTTCATCTCAACAGAAGAAAAACTTTTTACAACGAGAACAGTCCATCACTGGAACAACCTCCCCAGGGACATAGTGGAGTTCCCATCACTGGAGATTTTCAAGATGGGATTTGACAGAATGATCAGTAATCTCATCTAGGCTTCCTTTACCACAGAAAGGCTGGACCAGATGATCTTTTGCAGTCCCTTCCAACCCAGGCTGCTCTATGATTCTACTATGTCAACATAGTTTGTGCTAACCGTAATTTGTTAAAATACAGTTTAAGTTGTTCTTCCACCGGCAGATCAACTAAATGATACAAGCTCCAAATTTTTACCTCAGGTTGAATTTCTCTGAAGTTAAAATATCCTCAAACAGTTGTAAAGACCATTTCTAAGTTCAGTTCTCTCTCCCTGAGAACACTCTGACTGCTTTATCCCACCATCAATTCTAAGCAAAACCTGCTTCCTGATCTGACTATTGTAGTCACACAAAGTCAAGTCTGGGACAAACTCATTCAGCAGCAACCCTGGCTTGGCACATTTGAAACTTCTATCTTCTATACCTAAACTTCTTCTAACTTTTGCATCTATCTGTTCAAGTTATTAAACGCATCATCTTCATTAAACCAAGAGTGCTTCACAGAAACTTTACACCAAACACCACTGTTTTGTCTTGTCGCTTTTGTTGTTTTGTTTTTTTTTCAAATGCATCTAAGTTTCTGTTAAACAACTTCATCTGACCTTCTCTTATTTTCAACACAACTATCAGACAGGACCTCACAAGAACTGCTCAAGATTCCATATAACCTTATTTCTTTTCAATACTGTTCATGTTTAGCACAGCCTGTTTTAGAAATACTTGTAACACCTGTTGACTCTCATTAGAAGTTATATGCTGTATTCAACACATAACTGCAGTAAATAAAGAAGGGTTGAGAGTAGAAAGGAAAGTCTACTTGTTATGTTACCCATATAATTTCATATTGCTTAGTCATAGAATCATAGAATGGTAAGGGTTGGAAGGGACCTTAATGATCATCTGGTTCCAACCCCCCTCCAATGGGTAGGGACATCTTTGTCAAACCAGGTTGCTCAGAGCTCCATCCAACCTGGCCTTGAACACTGCCAGGGAGGGGGCAGCCACAGCTTCTCTGTGCAACCTGTGCCAGTGCCTCACCACCCTCATATTAGTAAGAAATTCTTTACTATCTAATCTAAATCTGCACTCTTTTAGTTTACAGCCACTCCCCCTTGTCCTATCACTACACACCCTTGTGAAAAGCCCCTCTCCATCCTTCCTGTAGGCCCCTGCAGGTACTGCAAGGCTGCTATAAGGTCACCCCGGAGCTTTCTCTTCTCCAGGCTGAACAGCCCCAACGCTCTTAGCATGTCCTCGTAGGAGAGGTACTCCAGCCCTCTGATCATCTTTGTGGCCCTCCTCTGGACCCGCTCCAACACATCTACACATCTGTCCTTCTTAAGTTGGGGGCTCCAGAGCTGGACACACGTGGGACACATGAAAATATCACAATGATAATATTGTCATTTTTTTCATTTCCTCAACTGTTTAAGGAATCAACTTACCCAGAACTCACTAAAATCTAAAATGCCTTTCACATACCAAATGAGCCTACACTTGGACTGAAGATAGACAAAGGGCCATTTGTTCCTCCAGAGAAGCTAGCCTACAAAAAGAAAAAAGGCACAACATCATGTTAATCCCAGACAAAGCAAAGCACGTAAATACAAATGCAGTTGTCAAGTTTTGCACTTGAAAGCAAGTTGCCATCTGCACATTCTGAAATGTAGTCTCTCGGACTCTTCCGTTCACTTCAGTATACTGAACTGAATTTTGAACATTTATTGTTCAAAACAATACTATACTCTTTTGAAGTATTTTTCTTTCCCCATCTTTCAGACTGTTTGTATTGTAAATAAAAACCTGTTTTTCATCAATTTCACAACTGCATTCCTAGGGTTCTACTAGTGGATGCTGACAGATTATTTGAAACAGAAATACCCGAAACGTGTCAGTCCCTGTTCATTTATGCCAAGATTCAGATACTCTATTTGAAACAATTCAGAACAGCACCTAATTTTCACATTTTACTCTTACTGTCAGTTTTATTTCCAGCAAAGGCCATGTCTAACTTTCTTGTGTTTAATGCAAGCCAAACATGTACTAGTAAGCCAAAATACCAGCTGACTGAAAAACACTATGTAACTACCAAATTTCTTACTTCAAGACTGCTTTTTAGGTATTACTAGAGCTTTCACACTTCTCAGTGTGGCTAGCAACCACTACCAGAAATCAAACCCAAACTAGTAAAATTACTATTCTGAAAGCATATGCTGTGGTTTCTTCTTTGGGTAACCTTACTTTTAGACTTCTACATCCACCTGAATAATCCGTTCACCTCTCCTCTTCCTCCCTGTTCCTCCAGGCTGAATTTAAACACCCATTAAGACCAATGCCAACAATCAAAGCTTCATTATAGATTCTTCTCCAATTTACTGCAGTTTCTTCCGATACCAATATTCACTCAACAACACCAGAAGCAGCAAAACATTAATCTTTACCTGTCTCTCATTACACTCCTGTATCTTATCCTCCATTTCACATCAAAGCATTTTGCCACTTCGTGAAAAACAGCAAATTAAATAGCAACAATTTCTACACAAGATGTAGCTCAGAACTAGGCCTGACAGTAGGTACCTGACATCACCCTAGTTCTGCTATGAAGTCCAGAACTGTATTTTAAGAATTCTTCTCACCTGCTGCCAAACTCTTGAGACCTTTAAGCTACACGCAATTTAACAACTTAAATGTACTACATCCTGGCCTAATTGTAGCTCTTCTCCTGACGGGAATTTAACTCAAGAGTAACTTCTACAAGCACCCTTTTCCAGTTTCAGTTTAAGTGAGCTGGGTTTGCAAACACTGTAGTAGCCCAGCTAACTCAGAATGGGG
>Ga0065711_1008975_pt1 | contig 20263 bp, 6 predicted proteins | sample Hoacrofraction12_FD_59098 | JGI IMG/M metagenome (GOLD analysis project Ga0065711, IMG submission 59098) | Hoatzin crop microbial communities from Cojedes, Venezuela - Epithelial fraction 12 v2 (version 2) | ecosystem: Host-associated > Birds > Digestive system > Esophagus > Crop | place... | reverse complement strand
GGGGGGGAGTGGAATCTTGCTCTTTCCATCCACTTTGATGAATTCTTTTGTATACCAAAGTTTGGATTTTAAAAACAAGTCTTCTAATTTGTACCTAAGCTCTGCACTGTGAATTACAGGCAATGCTCGTTAGAATGTGGTGGGGTTCTTGACATTCACTTTATGCAGTCGAGAAGAAAAGTCCTGCTGACCCCCTTTGAAGGGAGCTACATGGACTGACAGATTTGGCAAGAATAGAGGGCCAAGAGGCTCAGCAGATGTCATACAGAGATACATATTCTTTCAAAATCCATTTCTACATAAATATAAGCTAACAGATGCAAGAAGCAGACTCTAATACACAGCTCCACTCTGCAAAGTGACTGTCTGTGCCAGCGCACTAAAAACAGTCCTGCTGTGCACTGTGAATCATGTCAGTTCACGTCGGTGAAAAGTTTTATACTCTATGGCCTTGGCAAAACCAACACAATTACGTCTGAAAGAGCTGCAGTACCATTCCCTATCCTGTATCAACAGAGGTGTTTAATCTATTTAATCATGTCAGTGCCAAATACACTAAGGTAATTGCATCATGGACCTAATAACAGGGCATCATTTCACTTGCAGCATTTTTATGACAAGTGATAATGTGCAACATGGAAAGAAGCCAAGAGTTTCTAATAGCCAAGACTGAGTCAGCTGAGCGGCATTTGTAGGGGGGAAATCTGCAGTTGCAAACACTATTATTTTATGTGACGAAAGAAATGCATACTTGGCCACACTGAGGGTTTCATCGTGTTGACCACATGAGTAGGAAGTAAACTGAGTGCAGAGGGCCTCCTAATGACCACATGAGTAGGAAGTAAACTGAGTGCAGAGGGCCTCCTAATGAGCAGAATAGAAAAGTCAACTACAACAGCTTTCAGAGTATCCAAACAAAGTTTGAACTAAGTCCTTCGGCGATCCTGGAGACAGGCCTTTGCTACTCACTAGACTGGTCACCAGAATTTATCCATGACAGAGGAGAGCACTGCCCTGCGAGACAGCAGCACAGGACGTTGTCTCCTCTGCTCCTGGCTGAAGGTGACATGCCAAGGAATGGGATGGGGAGCACCCCAGAGCCTTAACTGCTCACCAGACCCCCGAACCCTGCTGCACTGGCAAACTGCTGCCTTCCTCAGTAATGCAGGCAATGTGCCAATGTGCAATTCTGCTGTCTTGGCACCAAGTTCTGCTGCTGCATAAGTGCTCGCAAGAGCTGCATCCATGAAGCCGGAAGATAAACACAGAAACTGCTTTTAAACCTGAAACTCAACAGCTGAGCAGCTGATACCTTTATTTAGTGTGAACAGAACCCCCCAGGACTAACTTAGGTGCTGAAGCGTTTGCCAGGGCATGTAGTGCCACATGCAAAAAGTCACGTTTTGAGTTTGCTTATTCTGGCCAGAACTAGTTGCCACTAGAGTAAAATAGATCATTCTGTAGCTAGTGAGAAATCTGTCAAAGCTCAAAATGAGATGCAGAATTAATGATCTGAACACTTCAAGGTCCATCAGAGGCGTTTCTGCATTCCAGGGAGCCTTTTAAATCGTCAGATTTGACACCAGGAAAATGAAATGCGTGAAGAGGTGGTAACTCTGTCCAACTTATCCCAAGTCCTTCACTGCCATTTTAAGGCAAAAAATTGTCTGAAAGCAGTGGTTCATATTTGTAACAGATCAGGTATGTTTGCTTTGGCACGATGCAAAAAATACATGGTCTCTTCAGCAGTAGTCATATGGTAAATTAGAATGTTCGACTACCAAATTGTTTATTTGATGTTCTAGTGTGTTCTGTTGCATTTGCATTTAAGACCTCTTTCAAGGTCCAATATCAACGACATTTTACTTTAGTGCACAGAGACTCAAAAGTTTTTTAACACCTAGTAAGAAAAGTTAGTCTTTAAACCTCAGATGCAACTGTCATTTCCAATCTCTAGTGGAAATACAGAGTTAGCTACTTCTCAGAGTATTCACCATGTCTGTCTTAGGCAGCTATGGAATTCATATCCCTGAAGGGGAATGTTTCAGCTCAGCTAACATCATGTTCTGATCACTTACTATACATACAGCACTAGCAGCCTTTTTCCATACTGCATGAGTGGTACTTCTCTTTACAATATTTACTTATTGTGATTATTACATTTTTATTGTACACCTTTGCTGCTATGGTAAGGCTGTTGGGTGGATGCCAGAATCCCATTTTGATAACTTGTATTTTATTTTTCAAGGGCATCTGATGCTTTGGGAAGTCACTCTTTTTATGAAAGTACAATCAATTTATGTAAATTGATACCTACTTATACTATACATGACGTCAGGTAAAGAATAGCACAGAGAGAGAGAAACAAGAATAAATTATGTTAGGAGTGGAATAGTTACTGTGATACAATAGCTGTCTGCTTCAGTTGGCACTTGTACAATTAAGAAGGAATGATTTTCACCATAGGCAATAGTAACTTTGTCCTTGATAACTGTAATCTCCAGAGGCTAGGGACAAGGTTAACCCAACTCTACACGTAACAACCAGGAGAACAGAACTAACCTTGAAGGCCCTAAGCTTTTTTTTTTTTTTAACTTGACAGAAAATGAGGTTGTACCCCAAAGGACACAAAATATGCTATAGGACACAATTAAAGAGGAAACGTGCTGAGAACCACACACCCAGACTTTTAATGTCAAATTCTTGAACACAAACCTCAACTTTCTGGGAAGAGGAGAATTAAATGTATGAATTCTTGCAAGAAATTTTTCTTCAGTTCTTCTCTGAAGATCCTTTAATTAGCTAGTCTATTTATTATGCTTTTGGACATGTAGTACCTTGGCTAATGGAGCTTTAAGATCACTTTTCTTCTGATTATATAGCTTTTACCAAAATGTTTGGATTTTTATATGCTGACTGGGGAAGGAGCAGGGGATAAATGGAAAAAAAATACAAATGTAAAGACAGAAGATTGCAAGCAGACAGTTTAATGTCACTGCCCCTGTTTTCTGTAGTCATCTGTATTACAGACCTTATTGTGTAGATCAGAAATCCTTTAAACACCTGTGTAACTACCAGCTTTTGAAAGCTGATAATGATTAAATTTCATGATCTTTAGAGAGAATAAAATGCTTTGTAGAACTCACAGAAAACTTCTCATTATTTTTGTATTAATTCTGTAGACTGTTAATCTGTTTGGGCCCTATTACTATGAATTTTCATAGAATAAAACTCCAAATGTAAATTACATACTAGACCCCAAGAGCTCTATTAGATAAAGCAGTATTGCTGTCATTAAAAAGATAGATACTAGTGGAGGTGTAGGCAGGAACTGGTTTAAAAACTGTAGTATCCAGACATGCTGATGGGCTTTGCAAGTAACTAAATGAAAAGCTACAAACGAAAGCCACATACCCACACACAAAATTTGGATTCCAGGACTGCCAAGGAGATTAAATTCCACAAGGCAGTAGCTGTCTACTAAAAGCCCAGCTCCTAGTCCTGGAAAATCTTAAAGATGAAAGCATTTCAAACAAAGTTAATTTACCAGTCTAGCCTACTTGGACACAAGGCTTGTGTAAGAAAGAATTTTTTTGTTCACTAGGAGTTTCAAAAAAATTATTTTAGGTAAATAACAATCTAATATTCTTAGATATGGTGAAAACTTATCTAAGCTTTATTTGAATAAAGCAGGATGGTTTTTGACTTTTTTTTTATTTCAAATAAAGAAACAAACTATGAAAATAATTTTGGAAATGAAAGCTCTATCCAAAAAGAATTTTAGGATTGGGTATTTAGCAGCTTAAATACATCAAAGGGAGGTGTGTTTGAGATCCATGGAGACCCATCTACTACCGTAGAAAAGCACTTGTACAAGGAGCCAGAACACATAAATAAAAAAGCTGAGCTGGCAAAAACAGTTACTTGTTTCTAATAGAGTGTGCTGGAACCCCAAAACTGTCCTTTGCTGCCATTGATAAACTTTATGCAAAGATCATAGAATGTTTAAATAAAAATTCAAAAGGAGCCTACAGTAGAAACACTCCTCTGAAAACTTACACCACCACCCACTCTACGGGGGCAGTAAGAAACAAAGATAACTGAAACTGAAAAACTATCCAGCAATGGAGAGAAGGTCATGAAACAACCCCAGAGAAGAACAAAATTACATAGTCTCCTGTTTCTACCATGGGATCTCAGAGCTCTAACCCCAGGGAAAAAGTGAACAGAAACGCAGAGCAGCAGAGCTCATTGTGCTACGAAGGGAGCTGCTGGTCAGGAGCCAGATTTGGAATAAAGTCACAGCAGCCATTAGGCAGCCTCACAAACAGCTGAGATGCTAGCGCAGCTGAAAGAAAGCTTCTCTGGCAAGCGTGATGTTAATAATTGACCTTTTTTTATCTTTTTGCAGTGCTTTTCTATTACTGCAAATCTACATTTTTAAACACCATTTTCACAAATCTAGCTTAGACTGGAACTCTTGATGATCTAATTCAACAGAGCCATTTATATAAGAAGGAGATTCCTAGAACAGATTATTGAAACCGCGATATTTTTTTCCAGAGTTTCCAGAGAGTTACAGGGTGAATCACTGCTCAAACTGCACAAGCTGATTTGAGAGTTGATAGTCAGAAGTTCAGGAAGAATTGGTCTCTCAATAGCCAGGGAAACTCTCTGGCGTCATGACAAGGAGGAGATGGACACTCCAGAAATCTGAAGGTCCTTACAGATTTCACAGCAAAGATGAATGGCCAGGCCTACAGCTGATGCAAATATTGCTTTAATAAAATGAGCCAAGTCACACATCACTGGAGGCTCTATGCCAGCTTCCTCAGTTCAAAATCTCCAATTCCAAATGCTACTTTTCTTGGAATAAGCACAAAAATGTACAGAACAAGAAGAAAAATTACTAAATATTTTTCAAAAACTCTATTAGTACCCCTCAAATTAGATTATCAAAATTCATCTGGAAAAAATACATACGACTCTGGAGATCTCCAAAGGTCTGTTCATTTCTGAGAGATTCAAGATGAGGCCCTGGCTCAAAACTAGGACCTAGTTGCAACAATTAATTTTTGAATGCTTGTATTCTCTTATGCAGAGTTTGCCTTCTAAGAAATAAATGTTCTCAGACTGACAGCCAGAGTCACTTACACCTAGTTAGGGATATGCACTAACATTATTTCAGGGGATTTATGTAACTGTTTCTTTTTCCTGTCCATCGAAAGACCACCTACTTAGTCTAACATATGTAAATGGTCCTATGAAATGTTCATAAATCTCATTTTCTGACATGGACCTTTAGTTGCCAACAAGGTCACCCAGCTCTCCTGACTATTCTTGGTTAATGTGTTATTCTCCATATGGTCTCTCTCATTAAGAAAATGATTCATCTAACTGTCTTTGCCAGATAATGCAATATCTTCATACCCAGTTCCCTTATCAGCTAAATTATTTTGCTGCATTGAGGCAGCCACATGGATCTCACTCTGTAGAGTCCATACTGTAACTATAACTCTGGACTGAGTGCATACCTATGGTCAGAGTGCATCCTTTCAGTCTCTTTTCATCAGGAAGAAATCTAACATACACTGCAAAATTGTTCCACAGTGTGAACCAAAAATCAATAAACAGGAATGGTCAGAAGATTCCCTTCTCTTCTCTCTGCCTTCTGCACACTAATGTAGATGCATCTTGACTTGTAGTCACCTTGCAAGATTCTTTTTATTCTTCAAATTACAAAATCTCCATTTCAGTGTTACAGGAAGACCAAAGTTCTGTTCAGCCTCATAGACGGGAAGGAAATCATCATCAGTGTTTTGGAGAAATGTTTAGGGGTGATTATATTGATAGCAGAAGCAAAGAAATTTCAGAGGGTGCAAAGACAAGAGACCACACAAGCACAGCAGATCTCTGCATACTTGTAAGTTATCTGACAAGACATGACAAGGAGAGAATTTATGTTTGAAAATAAGGTATTCAGAAAGTGACATTGACATTTGTTATCTACAGTACTAACACACCACCTACCTGCAAGCTAATCACCACACGGGATAATAGATCACTGTGAAGCTGAGGTGACCTTAATGACCTTATGAAGCTAAGATTCACCTATTTGTAGTTACAGTACACAGTGCAAGACCTTTTGTTAGACTAAAGGGGTTATTCTGTCTCCTAGTGGACTCATGATTATTTGATAGACTGGTTTATTTGACATGAGTGGTTTTCAATTAAAAGAAACAAGCACATTGACTGGCATTAATTGTGCTTACGTTCTTCAGCTAATAATCCTCACATCCCACAACAGCATTTCTAATTGTTTTGCTTGACCTTGATACCAAAAGAAGCATCCTATGGCTACTCAGGTCATCCTGTTCATCCTTAGCCACCATTGCATCTTTCCTCACCTTTTACTTAATAGGAATTTTGCCGTATTACAAGGTATATTAAATGCTGGCTTCAGCAGTTCAAAGAGCTCATCAGCAAGGTGTTTGAACACTTTTCACCAGTGACTTTCCCAAAGACAAGCAGGGTCGGTAATATCCAGAATAGACTGGGTATATGACGTCTGGAATATGAAGGAAAAGGACAAAGTGACCAATTTAGTCTCAGAAACTTTATGTGGAGACAGACAAGAGCAGGCTAACATCATCTGTTACACAATCTCATCTTCTCTTTTCAACCACACTGGAAAACTGAGGTTAATAGGATTTTAAAATTCTTTGGCCAATTTGTTCAACAAACACGCAATATTTACCTGCAAATTATAGAAATATTCATTGTGCTCCAATGTTAGTATCTGAAATAAAACAGGAAGGAAAAATCCTACATTTTCTTCAGCTATTTAAGTGGAAACATTTTCTAATGGACTATGCCAAATAAGAATTTCATTTCTGAAACTTTTAACATCAAATCTTTGGCTATTTTACTGACAGAGTTATTTATAGAGACAGAGATTTTACAGCCTAAAATAAACCCAAACCAAACCCAAAGGAACTTTGCCTTCTACCAAAAATGAAAACTGTCAGTCAGAAAAATGTCAGTACATATGGCTTTATTTCAGAGGAAGCAAGTGTTTCTGAATGCTTTCTGGAGGCATTTCAAAGTCATTTTCCAAATATGCAAAGTAGATACTCATGTCTAAATTGTTAGCAGTGTAAGACACATTGCTGTAACAGCAGGGATGCTTGATACTATGGAATTCACACATCACAGTTACAAGTGTAGGAAGAAAGTGGAGCTTTGAAATCTTGAGGGCTAAGGCCGACTGACTTGTTGCTTTAAAAAAATTTGTTTTCAAAAGAAGAACATTCCATAAAAACTGATGAAGAGTGAGAAGGCTTTTATAACCAGACAATGTGCACAGCAAAGCTAAATCTCAAACATTCTTTTAAAATGTGTGTACCTTTTTGTCATGGTTTTTCCCTCTTACAATGACAGCCATCCACAGTAACTCAAAGTTGCTTTATCTCAAAGTACAGATTCTGAAAATTTGTGAGGAAAACTCAACAAGGACTTTTAGCTGCTTGAAATTTTGCAGTACTGTTTCTAAATCCATCTCATATATACTTTAAGAGGTTTTTTTCTTCCACAGAAGAATTCACACCCTGGAGTTCCTTCTCCAAGAAAGTGATTAAAGCCAAGCACTCAGCCTGGTACAGCTAGTAAACAGAAGATGAAGGATGTGAAACACATAGCTAGTTTGCGTACCCTGTTGTCACTGCTCTGGGGTCTAAAGAGACATAGCTGTCACAAAAGTATTTGTGCAGGACCTTTATGCAAGGATGAATTTTGTTTGATCCTAAATAGACTTTAAAGGCAGTGAAATGCATGCCACTGAGCTATACCCTGGGAATCTCTCCAGTAAAAGCAGGCTGCCTATTTACTAAGCGCTGATTATGTGTCACACACATAGTCACCCAACCTTGAATTATGTTAAATAACCTAAATACAGAGTTAAGTATAGTTCATCTGAGTTAACCCAGGAAGATAAGGTTATAAAAGCTTGGATCAGATATAGACACCCTTCTTAGAGGTATGGAGCACATGCTATAAGAATATATAAAATACTCAAAAAGCCGCTTATCTGGCAAATGCAACTTTTCAAAGAGAATTTTTTTCTTCTGTATTGTCGTTAGGTTAACTGATTTCATCTTACGCCTTTTATTAATACAGGTTTTCACACATGTTTACAACTAATTTTTAAAGGCCCCAAACTGAGATCAAAGTGACAATAATTCCTCCCTCTTTAAAGATTCAAAGAGCACTTTCTTCACCCTCCTCTCTCTCCCAAGGCAGGCAGGTGTCTAGTATCACAGGGCTGAGTTCCCAAATTCACTTTAATGTGGAAATTTCCTCAACAAAATCTTTTAAGAGCTTTAAAATTGTTTTTTTCCCTGCAAAACAAAAAAAAATGTGTGCCAATCTGTGTTAAGAACTGATGTTTCCATCCCTCACTTAAAGATGAGATTGATTCAGTAGAGTGTCCTGCAATTGTCACTTCAATCAACCACTTGCAGCACTCCTAAAATCAAGTCTGATTCCAGAGTAGCTTGTGCCAGTTCCTACTGGGGACAGGATAATCACACTTTTCAGAAGGCATGAGACATCTGTAATAACTCCTGTTGCATTTCCAGTGAAGTCACTGCTTTTTTATCTCTTACATCGCAATGTCCTGGTGCTCCACTTTCTGGTATTAATGGCTGAAGTCTGTCCACTTGTCCTTATAAAGACAAGCAAAGGCTGAGCACTGTTCTGTATCATTAGAAGTATGTATCATTTGAACAGCACTTTGCTGCCTTATCCTTACAGCCAAAACACTGTAGTGACTCTCTTAACATGGTAACAGTAAAACTTTTTCCACTAACACAGTATGACAGAAGCCACCACTTGATAACATACTAGCAGTTCCTAGTGGTGGCATGGAGTGGTAGGATAAGCCTAGTGTTAGGCATGTATGAGCATACCTTCTGTCAATATTAATAGATGTCATGGGGCAAACTGCCTGAACAGCACAATTAAAATTTTCCCGCGAGTGTAGTTTGAATCGTGCTTAAGAAGGCTTGATACGGCAACCACTTGAAACCACTTCAGCTTCAGCAACTTTCCTATTCAAGGTTGTTGTGGGGTGCTCAGCACATGTCAGAGATACTTCATGCCTCTCCAGCTCACATTCATAATGGTCCACTGTTTTTCCCTTTGATAAATTTTCTTACACATATAAGGAACCATAGAAACTGTCAGAACGTTATTCATACGAAATGATGAAATGTCTAGCACGGAAAGGGTGATATAGAATGGATAGAAATTAAGATCTAGTAAGTGTTGCTTTAATTTAGTAGTACTTGAAACAAGTGCACACACCTTCTAGCGAGGAACTTTCATAAGACACTGCCCCAAAATGCGGTTTAAATGCAGTCTTCCACTGAGCAGTCTCTTGATTTTGGACGTAAGCCAGACTCACTGGCCCAACTATGTGTTGGCTGCTGTAAAGCAAATTTTGTTAGTTTACTGCTGTTTCTTCAGTAATTTTGCAATCTTGGACTACCACTAATTTGTCTTAGGTGTAGATTATCTAATGTTACATTGCACAGTAATTTTTCCTATCGACATACATGCAAACGTAGTTCAAAAACCTACTGGCTACTTACGTGCAATGCAGTATTTTGACTTTGGGGATTTTGTTGTTGTTCTCTGATTGCTTAGTAGTGCCTAGAGAACAAAAAGAGTATTATTTCACCAGAGCAGTTTACAATACTGAGGCTTAGACTAGCAACAGAGCTTCCCACCAGGTACATATACTGAGCTCATCACAGTTTCACTAGCGGTAGGTGGCATAGTGGTAAGGCGCAACGCTAGGAAGGAGAATATCATTCTGCAAGAAGTTTGCGTTACCAGAGCTGAGTGACATTTTTCAGACAATTTGTGTACTGAAAACTTCATTTCAAATTAATCAAGATAATACATGAGTTTTGCAAAGAGTTCTTTAAGCGGGCAAAAGGGATAGAAAAACAAGAGGATGTAAGTTTCAGAAGAAGTTGTAATTCTTATAATGAACTCTTTTTCAACCTTTTCATTAAAAAAAAATGACCTTTTAATTTCTGCCAAAGTTTTAAAGATGAAGAACCTGTAAAGAGCTATGATGTTTAGACAAAATCACTAACTGATTGTTCTTTCTACCACTTACAGTATGAGATGGATCTAAGAGCCATTATGACTTCACTTCCAGGACCACTCTTAATGCAGTTTCTAGTTCAGATGCCATAGCTCTGAGTTCAACTCTTTATTTGAGGACCTGAACAGATTAGATTGTAGAGCACAGGGCTAAGATGACAGACAGATACCAGCATTTTAATAGCCAGCCTTCTGGCAACCCACTATGAGGAGAGGTACACTCTCTCTAACACTCAGCAGCCTAACTTTTGTGCAGTATGTTTGATTATGGGCAACTGGGTTCATACTCACACTGTGAATAGGAAAAAAGCTGGAAGCACAAACCCATGGTTTCCTGAATCCCTAGATTGTGTTTAACATACATGTTTTGTGAGAACACGTAGACCTTCCCCAAAATTCTAATACTCACTTTCCTTTTTCCAGGTTACCTGTACATGAGACCCAGACCTCGGAGTAGCTGGTGGGGGGAAGACATGCTTTGAGAGTCCACTGAAGCTTGGGCACAAACTGCTGCGCTTCAACAAATGCCACATACTCTTCAATGTCTGGTCTACTGTAGCTGCTACAGTGGTTTCTACTGTTCATTCAGAGGACAGAAAACCTCCTCACAGACATCTGAGACCTCACCTGTGCAACTCCTGCCATGACATTTCTTCATGCCTCACTGAGCCGTTGTGCAAATTCTTGACAAGTTAAGCCTATCCCTGAAATAGGGGCAAAGTAAGACAGAAGTAGAGACTGTGAGGAATGGGTAAGATAGCTGTAGAGTTTTTCACAGGGAACAGCAATGGAGGACTTTGTCTGCCTTAGATTTTTCACCAAAGTTCCCATGATTATTATCAGCTACGCTGTTTTCACAAATGAAACCACAGGCTAGGGTTGTATAGCTGAAAAGCAGTATTGGCCGTTGGTATTTTAACTGTTGTTTTCGCACTTCCCACTCATGACAATTGGTTAGGACTCTGCAGACATCTGATGGCAAGAATGGAAAATCTGGAGGTTTGAAACATAATAATTATGCAGTCGCATTAGGTTCTTACACCGTGTTGATTATTGTTTTTCTGGAAACAGCTCTTGGCTTTGTGAAATGAGCTGAAAAGAGCAGAAACAGCCATGGAAATATTTTAATTTCAGAGTTATGCTGCCCTTACAAGGACTTGCACAGATCCATCAGCTAGTTTTCTTGATCGAGACTGACCTTGTTCAAATTAAAGGACAAAATTTCCAAAATTGACTTGTAAAATAATATTCACACAGGAATTAGAAATCAGATGGATTTATTAATTTAATACTTTCCATACTTCCACTGTCTCCTGATCTTTGCACTGAGTAAATATATTTTCAACTGAAATGTTATAAAAGTGTGTCAGTTCTTTTAATGGGGTTAGCTAATCCTTGCATGTGCCAGCAGATACATTAACGATCTTGAGGAAAACAAATCCATTTGATTCAGAATCCATTTATCATATTTTACATGATTTTCAGCCAAGGGATCACTGGGAGTGTCTTTTAAATCAAAGCAAAGTAACAAGAGGAAAGGAAGGAAGGAATTAATAGAAGACATATAACAATTATCACCCTTTTAACAGTCCTGGTGAATTAAGACCATAAGTTATGTATGCTCCAAAAATATCACACTGATCTCTGTTGTGCAGTTCCTTATCAAAGAAATTCAAGTTGTACCAGGCCCAATTCTTTAAAAAGATAATTATACTTCTTAGAATACATAGCAATACACCTCTGACATTAGCATCACAGACGGCCAGCGCTTCCCTTATTCAGCATCTTCAGCGGAAGATGTGCTGAGGAGGATTGGGTCCCACGTCAGGAATCTTTGTGCAGAGCGTTTAAGCATTGCACAGCCCTCCTACTGCAGGCTTCTCTGGCAATGCTTCAGCATTAATCAACAGTATTTATACCAGAATGGAAAACTCAAAAGTAAAATGCGCTATTAAATGTAAAATGAAAAACAGAAAAAAAAAAAACCCAAAAACAAAGAAATTAAGATCTTCAGAAATGGAGAAAAAAATGAGAGTGAAGGTTGTCATTTTCTTTCCGTTCAAATTACAAATGACTGCTAAACTAGGTTAGTCACCTCAGCCCATCATTATGAGAAAAATCACATTCCACTTAAAACACAACATATTTTGACTGTTCAGCACAGTATTTTTAAAAAGAGGAGAGACAAATACATGTTGTTTATTGATACTATGGCACATATATTTGTAAAATTATCCTTATATTAAAAAAGGAATGATATCTATCCTAAAGAGATCTTCCTCCTTGCTATTCACTTACAGAAGAACAGGACTGCACTCACAGCTGTATTAGTCTACACAATTCAAAACAATATAGCTTTAAACATACAAGGCAACCATATTTGACTGCTGAGGTCAGCACAATTTTTGGACAGCTTTCTGTTCATTTTGCCATGCCAAGAGGCATCTATGCACACAGCCCAAAATTCCCAACATGGAAGAACTGTTCACACATTAAAAAACTCTAATAACTGTCATTGAAATGTACTCGCATGAAGTCTGATGATATAGAGGAAAAAAGAGTAATTTCAGAGGAAAAAAAGCAGAATTGTAGTAGCTTTAACAGTACTAGAGTAAAGAGGTTATAATAACTCTTCAGACTACTCAAGGGAGAACGCTTTTTGACAGTCGTGGGCCATGCTGCTTCACCAGGCTCCTCTTTGTGCCAGAATGAGTGATAAAACCTAGATTTTCCATTTATAACTTTCCTAGAACAGCTCTGATTTCCCATTAGATCATTATTGTGAATAATATTTTTCATTCAGAGATACTTTCTTAGAAATTAAATTCACTTATTTTCTCTACAGGTCTGCTTGTTCTTAACCTGCCCAAGTGTGAAGCTATCTTTGATCCTGTCTTCACTTCAGTACATGGTCCTGCAGTTTAGGGCATTTGTGCTTTTAAATAAATCATCCTTAGTCTAGGTTTGTTGTCATGCAATTTGAATGAATTGTGGATATGGATATAAGTATGATATTAATTTCAAACTTTGAGCTCTAAAACCTGTTCACTTTCGAATTTTTGTGCCTGACTCAACTCCATTCAACACTAAATGATGGATGTTGGGAACAGAGACAGATTCCTTACTCATTTTTTTACGTTAAACACAAGCAATGTTGTGGGATGTTTTTTTTAGTAAACAAACATGCAGCAAAAGCAGTCATTTAGCTTAAAAGGTAATATTATTAATTCTGAAGCAATGCAGTCAAGGGACAGAATTGCTCTGAGCAGAATGCAGATGATTTTATGACACTTTGTTCTCTGTTGCACACCTTTATCCTCTGGAATTTTGTCTGCCGCATACAGAGGACTGCAAAACTCACTTGTATCCCAGGGAGTCTTGCAAAACTCATTTCCATCTCTGTCTTAAGACAGAGACTGACACAAATAATTTCATTGCTAAGGAACTCATTTGAAAGAGGAGAAATACTGCTCCTCTCACAGAAGAAGCTATGAGACCAAACAGCTTCAGTGTCTCATATCTCTTGGAAAGCACAGCCATCGTTTGGGGAGGGTCTGGGGAGATAGATCTCAAGTGGACAGAGATGCCTCCCTTGCTGCACCATTTCTGACAAATGACCTATGTGATCAACAGACCTGTCTTTGTATTTCCCAGCGGTTAACTCTCAGTTCAGACACCAGGCCTGCGATGGTGACTATATGTGCATTACAAACTGGTGCTTGGTTAAAGTCGTACCTAATCAACACATGTAAATTGAATTAAGGAATTATTTAACAACATCGATCTACCACACAGGTAATGCAAAAAGGAGGATTGCATCACTCTGCTTGTAATGCAGCTGCTACATGGCATCATGGAAATAATTGTTTAAAACTGTTAATTCATCTTCTTCTTTTAAAATAGTCTCAGTTTCAAGACTTATAAGTAAAAGCATCACCACGAGCCAAGTGTCTCAAATGTAATACTGTTCTGGAAACTATGTTTGCAATGCTCACAAAGAGAAGCTTGCAGAAAATCACAATTTCTAAAGGCTTTAAATAGGTTGGGAATGTCGGTTGGTGTTCCTCCCACACTAACTTGTAGGCTTGTGCAAAGAATTTTTTCCAACAAGAAGAAATCTGCTTTTGGAAATGCCTGGTAGATCTACTAGATTTTTCAGAAACTGGCTGAATTTCTGTTCCAGTTTGACTGAAATCAGAAACTATATGGATTATTTCATGCACTGAGTAACTATTTCAGTGATGATTTATTCTGTTCCAGCTGTAGTTGGCTTCAGTTGAATATATTGAGATTGGAAGGTTGATCTAACAATTTAAAGCCATTCACACTTTGGTCTGGTGCATATAACAGTCCTCTATTGGTGGGGCTTCCAAATAGTTTTGTGATTAACAAAGGTAAACAAGGTGAATTGTTCAAAAATTATAAATGCAAGGATGCTGTGCTGGTTTGAAAGTAATGAGAAATTGCCTCCAGGGATATGTTTAAACTATATTTCTCTTTCGTCTCTGCAACACCGACCTAGAAAACTGCGGTTCTTGTGAAATTACAGTTTCAGGAGGAGGAGTTTTTGAGAAAACTCTAGATTCTGCAGCACTGGTTATGCTGATGTAAAGACCTACTTGGCTCCAGTTAGTAACATTGTTCCACGGTACAAAGTAGAACATGGAAACAGCAACTTTTCAACTTTATGCAAACCCTTTGCTTCCATTATTTAAAATGTTGTATGCAAAACTCTAGTGGAGTTTTCAGAAAGACTGAACACAGTCTTAAGGTGTGAGTGGTCATTTACATTTCTGATACAGAGATGACAGTAAATTATGGTAGCCTGAAGGGAAGAGTGGACTCTACCTGCATAATTTTCTAATTTGTATGAAAATGCTCGGCTTGCCACAGTCCTCCAGAATGTCTCATTGAAATGCTTCTTTTTAGCCATAATAAATTACATACTTTTACACAGTTTGGGAAGATTCTTCAGTTTGAAAGTTGCTGTGGAGAAAGAAATGCCTACTCCCCCACCTAAGGGGCAAAGAGATTGGAAAAAGAAGTCTTGAGGCACAGCCTCCCATTGCTAGCTCAAGTAGGTGCAGAAGCTGCCATGTGACTCCTCTGACTGTGTTACTTGAGTAACTTTTCTGCCAGCATTTCTCTAGCTCATGCCTCTGTATTTGGTCACAAGCACATTTTGGATTCACAATCAGTCCTGAGACAGTTACTTAAGTTAGCCTGGGATCCTCTGTACCCATCACATGAGTGAAAATTCTTGCTGAGCAGAGCCATCAATTGAGAAGCAAAGAATAAATGTACATTGAAAAATAAAATAAATTCTTTCCATTTTGCCAGTTCAGCCTGTAATAAGATAGATTTTAAAGAGTTTTCAGAAGCTTGGATACTTATTGCATTGATCTTTTGACATGAGATGATTATCAATTAATTTTAAACAGAAAGAGAAATTATTTTAAAGATCTTCTCACTAAGTGTCAGGCTACAAAATCTGTATAGTGAATTTTTATTAGAAGTTAGATCTGGGTTAACTGTTTCTAGTGACTGAAGTGTGAAGGGTACCACATGGAGAAACACAGATCCAACAATTACCATCATGCACTCAGCAAAGTCAGGCTGCGTATGCTATTCACTCCACAGTTTCACAACTTTTAAGGCCGGAAAAAAAGACTAATCCATCTTATTTGACATGTAGTTCATAGGCCATTGTATTTCACTTAAACCAATTTCAGTAATTTTATTAAAACTATAATTTTTAATTTTCCAAAAATTTTGAATGACAGATGAAGTGTAAGAGAACCCAGTGCTTCATGAACATAGTCTGATTCAGAGCACCAGGCCAGATCGAAGCACAGCTTATCCACCACTGACAACAAACTTTTGCATTTGACAGAGCCCTTTTTCTTGAGAGAAAGGTGAAGAACGTTTGGGCACTTGTGCATCATCCTGCATGATCCAGGCCGGCAACCCCCTGCAGCACAAGACTTCCATGCTGGCACAGGCACCAGCAGTTTGCACAAGTGTCTTTTGTAAAAGTTTCTAAAGCTTTAGTGGGGTAATGACAGTTAAAGATAAAATATAGAAAAGCAAGTTGGGAAAAGGATCCTAGAAGCCGTGCTAATTGCTGATCAAAAATATGACATAAAAGGATACAAAATAAAGTAATACTACTTCTTTTGACATACCCTACTGTCAAGTCTATTTTTGTACACTTTGCTCAATAAGAGAAGAAATAAACCCCATATTTCCATGCAGAATATGCATTTGTGACATCTTTCTTCATGTTAGTCTGATCTCACAATTACAAACAGGTCATGCTGCAAGACAAACAAAACCTGAAGTTTTTCTGGCAGATGGTGACAATTTCCTTCTGTGCCGCGGACTGGAGAAGTTTGAGTGTGCACCGGGTGTAGCTGCATTACTTCAGGGCGGTACCTAAGCTAAGAAGGCCGCTCTTGCTTAGCACTATGCCACAGTGTGGGAGAAGGCTCCTGGTTTCCACGGTTGAAAGGAAAAGGATAGGGGGAGGGAGAGAGGCAAAGATCAGGATCAGCAAGAAGAGCTCCTTACACCATACGCCCTGGTGTAATTTTTCTACTGGTTTATTGCTTATTCTAATTTTATTCTTTACTGTTTGCATTGTCATACAAAGAATTTTGCTCCACTTTCAGTGTATTTTATTTTTCTCTGAACATTTCAGCTCTCTTTTCTTTCTGTCAGAAGGAATTTATAGCTATTTACAACTTTTACTTCCTTATAATGTAGTTTTCTTAAAGAAAAAATAGGAGATGATATTCATGGAGGAGCACCCCATTAATACTAATTGTTTTTAAATGACTATTCTATTTTAAAGCTTATGCAATTACTAGAATGTTAATTCATCCTCTTGGACTAGAGAGGGAAGACATTTTAACCACACATAACAAATTCAGCCCAGTCAGTTACTGCTGTATCACTCAATAATTTATGAAACACAAGGAATGCAAAGAAGTGTTGCCAGGCTGCCCAAAATTTTGGATTTGCATTTTGTGTTATACTACACAATTTGCAGTCTATCTAACTTCTGATTAGGTGAATTTGCTATCATTCCATATACTCATGTACAGAGCTTTTATAGAATGACTATTTAGTTTTTCACTTAGAGATATCACTTTCTGTATCAGAGTGAGTTTCATGAGTTTAGGGGTTTTTTCCTCTTTTTTTCTGGAATAGGGTGAGGCAAAAATCCATTGCCTCAGATAAGCAATTTCCTTGTCCACAGTTATACAGCATGGGTCACACCATTGCAGTGACTTCAACGTGGCCATTACAAGGCATTTCAGTAGCAGGACATAAAAGTATTATTTTTGTACAAGTTTCAGCAGTGCTGAAAAACATATCAGTCTCTCCTTGTTAGTAAGCATGAGATACATAAGTGCTAAGAATTGTTGCAAGTCTTTGCAAGCTCTTGCCTGGCTCATAGATTTTCATAAGTCATTCTGCCATCAGAGGAATGTTTAAGCAACTCTGGCAATACAATACTTGTTTACTTGCATAAGAAAACAGCTAAATAAAATCTAAATAAAATGTGATGTCTTCTAAAAATGCAGTGTAGCTGCCTTAATAGCTGTCAAAAATTCCACTAGAAAAACATGAGCTGTTTCCTATTGCCTTTTGAAACCCATTCTGCCTGCAGCTGTACTGTTGGTGATGCACGCACAAGAGAGATTGTGTGCCTCATTAGGATCAACTTTACATCTCAGATTCAGACACCAATCTTGCCAAATCAGCTGCAGTTTTCTTCTTCTAAGAATGAATTGCGTATGCTATTTCTCAAGCAATCCGTAGTAGTGTTCTCCTGGCTGAACAAACATCAGACAATATAACCCATCTCTTAAAAATTAACCAGGTAAGGCTATGTTTAGCTGTCTTCTGAAACAATGAGAACTTTTCTTTCCTAAGCTTTAATAAACACTTCAACTGAGCATTGTATCTCAAAAGCAAAAGAGTGCGTCTCACATTGTAGTGACCCCCCCATTTGCTTTGGCAGTCCTCATGAAAGCCTCGTGTAGGAGCATGGCCACATATGACATTCCAGCTCCCTTCATAGATTAGAGCATCAGTTCCGACGCCTAGCAGAAGCTGCGAGAGAGTTCGTTAGCTACATTGACAGTATGCTGTGGATGTACGCAAGCTTGCTCTGCCTGAATCTCATGGCATAGAAAAGCTGCTTTTGATTAGATGGAAAAATATTTAACTCGCTTTTCAAAACTCTTCTTATAAGGCAATTTTTATTTACTGCATTCCTACAGAAATAAAAGTTTTTTCATGACCACCAAGGAAAGTTCATGATGAGATAACATCCAACGGTACAAAATTTCTCCCAGTCCTTTGGGTTTGGCAGGACATGTACAGCAGTCCCAGAATTCCCTAAATATGTCTCAGAGCCCAGAGGTATTCAGACACGAAACTTTTACTTGGCCTTGAAGCCTTGAAGTAGAATGTACCTCTAGTAGATCCATTTTCATTTGGCTCCATCTGAAACCTGACAGTCTTAAATATGCCTTCCTTTACCAAAGTACAGGGTTCTTGAGGACATTATTGCAAAACAGAAAAGACAATCAAATTAAATTCTAGATCATGCTTAACAAGAAGTAACTATCTCTTTTGATTTCTTATATTTCCCAGTCATCTGCATTGTCAGTGGCTGACAAATTTGACACTTCTTTCCTTTAAGACTCTCTGTATTTCCCTTCGGTACTTCCCCCCCATAATTTACATAGAACTTCTCTTTGTTTGTCATGTTGTGACATTTTTAAGGCTATTACAATATCTTGCAAGTCACATCTCAGAGAAGCATTTGCTGTTTATATGCCTTAGCAAAGTCGCACCCTATTAGCACACTCTGAGTTCCCATCCGGGAGGCCACATGTGAGAGCTGAATTGCACAGATGCAGATCTGTCATAGTGCCCTGTTTAAATCACCTCTCCTCTTTCCGACCCGGTTGCGTCACATGCTGTCCCACTAAACTGTGGCTTTTTGACAGCAAAGATGTTATGAATCACTAGCACAAGGTTGTGCGAAAAAATGGGACAAGCTAGAGCCCAGAGCTCTACTCTGTCGTAGCCTAGAGCTACAACAAAAGCATAAGGAAAGTAAGAGGATTTCTCTCTTACAGCAGGGGTTGGTATCTCTAGTGAGACATCAGACTGAGTAGGAAAAGCTGTCTAGGGAAGACAGGGAAGGCATTTAACCTGACGAGGTTGACTGCATCCAGAAAATGGAGCCCAAACATTCTCTGGAGTTAAAATGTCAATTAACTACTTGCTTTCCCCACTCCTGTGTACCTATACAGCTGTGCATCCAGTCTGTGCATCTGCTGTTTCTGAACAGAAACAAAGTAGAAATGACACCGTAAGACAGTTGGCTTTCAATAAGACACTTCTGATGTCGTAACAAGAAAGTCTGTTCCAATGATATTTCCAAGAGTATTACACAGCCAAAGGGTTGAGAACAAATATCCCCAAAAAACCCAAAAGAATCAAGCCTCACAACCGTTTACTTTAAAATCAAGTGATATAGAAAAAAAATAATGCTACCTTTTTTATTTGAAGTTGTGTTTAAATTTAGTCGTCTTTTGTGTTATATAATACCAATACTAGTAAAATTTTGCAAAAAAAAAAAAAAAGGATCTGTACTTTTGTGCAAGTTTGTGCTAAGAGATTCAGACTTTGTCCTACTTATAAAGCCACTTCAGATAAGGGTAGCCTACTTGCATCTTATTACTTTTCCAAAATAGTACAAAGCAAAGAAAATCTTAAAAGAAAAAGGCCTGAGTAGGAAAAGGGAATCTCTTTCCTGGAAAACTATTCCAGATGCAGGCAGCAAAAAAATACACAGAAGAAGAATAAAAGTCTTCAGTAACATCTCTAAGGAAGCTTACCTGGATTCTATGATTTCTGCAAGTCCTCCACTTCTTCTCCCACTCCAACAGTTACAGAATCACAGAATCACAGAATGGTAGGGGTTGGAAGGGACCTCTGTGGGTCATCTCGTCCAACCCCCCTGCCAAAGCAGGGTCACCTACAGCAGGCTGCACAGGACCTTGTC
>Ga0065711_1037045_pt1 | contig 20266 bp, 8 predicted proteins | sample Hoacrofraction12_FD_59098 | JGI IMG/M metagenome (GOLD analysis project Ga0065711, IMG submission 59098) | Hoatzin crop microbial communities from Cojedes, Venezuela - Epithelial fraction 12 v2 (version 2) | ecosystem: Host-associated > Birds > Digestive system > Esophagus > Crop | place... | reverse complement strand
CCCCTTTTTAAAGGAAGCAGACTAATTCACTTAAATATAATGAGAGCCATGCTTGCCATAGCCTACTTTTTAAACAGTGTCAGCCCAAGTAAGATCTGTCTTATTTCTTCACCTCCTTTTCTTGGCTCCAACAATTAAATACAAAGCTGAAAAATACAGGGTTTTGTGGCAGAGCTGTTTCATATGTCAAATGAGAAATGGAGGCTGCCGTTTTTATAACAGAAAAATATACAAGTGTTAAGGCAGGGAAATTTTTCTTTATGTTTGTGCCCCTCTTTCTAAATTGTCAGCTACATGTAAAAGATAAACCTGTATGTTAAATAGGGAGACCAGATGTATGTTTAACCTCTTGCCCTCATTTTTCTAATTTGCTTCCATTAGGAACAATAAGTTAAAATATCTCTAAACAAAAATAACTGATATAGTAAGGTGAACTTTTCAACTGGATAAGAGCTCTTTAGAAAAAGACAATGTTAGAGTCCTGTATTAGGCCAACAGATATACCAGTTACTGTACCGATACATCTATACTCGGAACAATAACTCTGTGTTTACTTTTGATAAGTAGTGGCAGAAAGTTTGTTGAGTTGCAGCAAAAATGAAAGTAACAAGTAGTTAAAAATCTCATGTGTTAAAGAAAATCTAGATATATCATGCTATGGATCTTGGGTATGCTGTTCAGTGTTAGACTTCTTCATCTCTACAGACATTAGCTAACCAAATCTTGAAATATAGGTGTGTTATTTTCCCCTTCTTCAGAGACAGGTACTGAGGCAGAGAATTTAAAGACCACGATTTTCTCTCTTTTGTCCTTAGTCAAGCTTATTCCACCATAAATCCCTGGACTGATGAATCTACTCTGTTCTTTATTTTGTGTTCATAATGCAAAGGATGATATTCATGTTCTTAACGGAAATGGGAATTGGAGGGTGAAGTGTAATACTGTTTATTTTGTATAACAGAGTATGTCTCCAACATAGATGTACATGTATGACAGATTAAGTGGCAACTTTGACGCTACTTAAAGACACAGACAGTAGAAGAAAAGTCTGCAGAAGTGGCTGAAAAGAGACAATAGGCAATTCTGTCTGAAGACAGAGGTACTGGAAAGTGTCTTCTCTTGGTAAAAACGCCTAGCAGCTAGTAGAGTCAGGAAAATATGCAATGTTTGAAAATGAGTTGTTCTTTATGAGAAAAGCTAGGGGCTGCTGGTAATTCATAAGCTGTCCTTTGGAAGAGTTTTAGAATGGAGTTTGTTTTATCATGAAAGATAGATGTTCCAAGTGCTGTTAATGTGTTCACTACAGATAACAGCTGCAGAGAGTCTGTCCTTTTGGAAGTACACAGTCTGAAAACCCGCAGATTTTGCACGTGGGTTCTAAATTAATAATTTTAATTGCTTCCTTCTCATATTGTTAAGCTTTTATGGATGAGTTAGTGTTTAGGAGAGATTTAACTGAAGAAACTGAATTCACCCAGGAACAAAAGAAAATTGCCTACAGAAAGGCAGGAGAAACAGGTATGACACTGAATAAAAGAAAATACTATTAGGATCAGAGAATCCATCACTTCTGCTAAAGGTTACTAAATCTCACCAGCTCATGTTACCATTTCCCAGTTTCCCCCATGCAAAATTGCATGTCTTAGTTTTACTGGCTTAAATACAAGCTTTCAGCCATCCTGGCTGATACTATCTAAAGCAAGTGTACACTGGAGTGTTTGGAGGCAGCTAAGCTCCGTCTAGGGAAATCACATAAAGACTGGCTGGTATAGATTTTTCTTCTCCTTAGTCATGATTCATAACAGGGATGCAGGATGTTTCAGAAGGAAAAAAAACAAAGGGAGTGTTAAAAGGGGTGACATTTTATACAAAAACATCAAAATCATTTAGACTTTCAACAGAGAGGGTGGAGTTTTGACCCTGTACCTAAATGTGGCAGTCCAGGATGTCAGTTATGCATGCCTTGTATTTCTCTGAAACTGGCAATGTAAAGTAGCCAATTTATTCATGCTGTGGTTTCCATTTCTATCAATGGTATCATTTCAGCACCTTATAAAAGCAATGATACCACCTTAGAACCTAGTCCACGAGAAAATACCAGTTGATTTTATGGGTTGTGCCAATCCTGGAAAAAGTTGCAGATGTCAGCTGTAGAGAAGGCTGAAATAGCCACAGGAAAAGATCAGTTGTGGGATAAAGAGGAAAAGGAAATTAAAAAATAATTATTTGTGCTGCAAGCTGCAATGGGGAAGCAGGAACACTCAGAATTCTCACAGTAAGCTGCTCATCTTTTGTACCCTGCAGCTACCTCAGAAACTCTGTCTTCTCCTTACCTGCATGAATTTCAAAGGCAAAATGCTAGTATTGGAACCATTCCTCATGGTTAGCTTCAGCAGACAGTTTCTGTGGAACAGCAGTCTGCGCATGATATGAACAGCATCTTTACTGCACTTGCAGAATGCTCCCTGATCCACAAGATGGGAACTTCCAGATGGCCTCTCCGCCTACAGACATACTGCCTGTGGCAGCCTGAGAGCTGTAGGTAGGCAGGCAGTGGTTTGCGGCTCTTGGCCTAGGACAGGGATGTCTGCAAAGCCGTGCCATATGTAACCAGTGAACTTATGGTACCCAAAAAGATCTCTACTCATCTTTCTCTGGCTTGTTGTTTTAGTATCAACTTTTGGCGGATTGCTCCAAAGCAGTCAGGCAGGGCATGTGTCCCAGGCTCAGGAAGCAGCCGGCACTGCTGCTGGGTTTACAGTGACTGGGGAGCCTCGCCGTGGGCGTTTGTTACACTTGGTTGATGTGTGTCCGTTAATTAAAAATGCATCAAGTCACAGGAAAGCAGGACCAATGAAAACCTCCTGGAAACTCTAACATAGCCCGTGTTATCACCAGTGCTTGTCATTTAAATTTGTTCAGAAGCTTATCAATTTCAATTAACGCCGGGTAGGTTTGCTCACCGTACTCCTCAGCTGAAGGCTGCTCCACAATCTCATTCCTCTAAGGGCTACAAATAGTTCTTATTTTCAGTCAAAATACCTTCATAATCAGTGCTACTCTTCCTGCTCTTTTGCCCCAGTAACATCCTTTACTGCCCCACAGCTTTACTTCTTTAGGGTTCACCACCACATCATAAATATAGGAGGCAGTTATATTCTCTCCTTTTTGTTTTTCCCTCTGCTAAACTTAATGTGCCATGTTCATTCCTAAACAGAAAACTGTGCTGAGACATAGCCCACCATCTTCCTGCAGGTTCTGGATGTGAAGCAACGTAGCTACAGCCACACAGGCTAAGAAGCTGTGTGTCTTGGTGGAGTATATTGATTCCTTCATGGCACCCTGGAAACACAGCTGTCTTGCTTTCCAGCCCCAAGTTTGATAGCTTTTCTGGGGCAGGTTGAAGAATTTCTTGTGTGTCTTCTGGTTGCTCCTGTATAGATGTGTCCTTTTCTTGTAAGGTAAAGCTTTCATTCTCCTGCCTTTCTAGAACTGCTGCTAGGGGCCTGGTCTCACAACAGAACTGCGCGCTGTGTCCAAGACCTAAAAGAAGAATTCCAAGATTATTAAAAATAAGAACCCCCCCCAACCAGACTTCACATCTGCCACTTGGCAAAGGCTGCCCTCTGCCCAATTAGTAAAAGAAATGTGGACTACAGAAATGGACCTGGTTTATGGTGTGTTTGACAGGGCAGAGTGTTGGAAAAGTTGAAGTAGTCTGTTAAGAGTGATGGTCAGAATACAGCTAATGTAGGCACAGGTGGATTGAAACTATCACATAATGTTTTACTCTCATTGATTTGCATATAAGACTTCTCTCGAAATTTGAAAGGAGAATAGTGGTTTATGGGTGTTTGGGGAAAGGAACTTCTTTTCCTTACTTCCTTCAAGGTGTTGAAATGCCAAAACATTTTCCAGTTAAATGAGTATGAAATATTGAAACAGACTTCCCTACAAAATTAAAGTCTAGAACAATGTCAGTTTAGATGAAGCGTGGCATTTTATGGCAATTACTTAGAAATACATAATGAAAACTGTCCAAATTGAAATATTTTTTTTACCATAGTAAGCATAACAAAATGTTTCTCTGTTTGGTTTAAAAGTATAAAAATTAATTTTATCATAATTTTAGAAAGTTTATTTGAAAATTTGGTTGAAGCCCGTTATTTCTATGGGAAAACAAACTTAATTTAGTGATATTTTCAAATGAAATAATGTTTGGTCATAAAGGTTCCATATATAGCTTACTAATTTCAAAATAAGAAAAGAATTGGAGAGTGAGCAAATAAATGCTCAGAAGAGAGTTGTACTATTCTTTCCCAAAATAGTTAGGCTCTTCACTGACATGATGCTAAACACAATGAATGACTATGTTGTGCTTTACACAGGCCTGTGTCCAAGTTCTTGGTCCAGGCAAGTAGTCTGATCGTCTGTACAATATCTGAGTTCATATCTGAGGCTCAAGGCACTGATACCTGTACAACTGAAGAAATAGACAGTTCCAGCTAGCCAGTTGGTAGCTTCAGTCCCTAAGAATTATTGAATTATTGAATCAGAAATAGTAGAGAATTAGGGCGCATACCCACAATGGCTTAACATTGTGCACAGAATTGTTGCTTTCCATACAGAAAGCTGCCCATGGGTCATTATGTCTGTCCCATGTGTAGAAGGGAAAACAGGCAGAGCTCTGCCTTTACATCCTTGGCTTCATTCCATAGTGTTATCAATGGGTGCAGGGTAAACATTAGAAAATAAGCTTGTTTTCTCCTCCCCAAACAAAACATTCATTCCCCTGACTTTTTCAGGAGTAGGAAGACACGTGCCATTTGTTCTGGATACAGAGCAAGCTGAACAACCAGGACTTTTTTTCTTGAAGTTGTATGGTTTTTATGCTAAACACACATTTGTATTTAGAAAATCACTTTAGGAAACAGTGTGTTTTATGTGACTGTGTATTTGTGTTTGAAATAATTTACACAGGTCTCTTGCTTCTGTGTTGAGGAGGGGTGGAAATAATGCATTGACAATTTTTTTTTTTCATATTGTGACAGATCTTTTCAGTATAGTGTTTCCTGAAGCCTTTAGGTATAATTTCACTTGTTCCTGGCATTCTAAGATAGATATATCAACCAAAGCTATTCTTAGTGCTCCCCCGATGCATGAAGACATCATAGAGGAAGTGTGGACTGTTGCAGCTGATACGTGGAGATAATGGGCACCACATGACAATTTTTCTTTCTGTTTTCCTTTTCTTTCACTGTCTATATGTCTGGCTTTAATCAGTGACTTCTCTGTGAAACGTTGCAATTGGGCCTGAGCAAACTCTTTGCTCTGCTCTCATACAGACCTGTGGATTATAGGTGAAACTCCATTAAGAGGCTACAGAGGTTAATTATGCCTGAAAGCTTCCAGTACTATCCACGTCAGTTGACACTCTCAGCACACTACATAAACAACCTGGGAGAAGCTGTCATTAGCAAAGCAGGAGAGCTGCGCTTGCCCAGCCCCTGCACTGTCTGCTTGCATTTCAAAGCCTTCACACATGGTTGTACATTTTGCCTGAGTCATTTATGCATTCAAATAAGTTTGTTAGTGAGTTGCACATCTTGTGTGTGGCATTTCTTTCATATGCATATACATGGGAAAAGATTCCTACCTGTCCTCCAAAACTATAACACCTAAGTAGTCCTTTCTAAAAGTCCTTTCTTTTTATTTAAAGTACCTAATATTTCTCTTTTTCTAATAAAAGCTTGAAGTAATTTTGGTAGAACACTTGCATATATTGTACTTCTCAAGAAGTTTTGAGGTTCTGTGATTACATTTTGGTAATGTTTACAAAATTTTTTTTCTCTGTTGTCCCATGAAAATGCCATATTGAGCTGAAAGCTAATAACTTGCATTCGGAAAATAGTAAAACTGATCAAACAGGAGTGTTGTCAAGAGTGCAGTGTAAGCATACTGATAAATCATTGCTCTCTTTTTAATAGAATCCTGGTAGGTGTTAGTTTAAAAACAGAAAGCATAAGGTTTTCAACAAAAGCAGTCCTCAGGGCAATCATGTCTCATTTAAGATTATTTTGTTTCAGACCAAACTCCAGTGGAATCCGTTATCTCCTGTGCAAAACAAAGAAATGAAAGTGCAAGTACCTGCTTCCCTCTATCTCTTATTATGATGTTTTCTTACATTCCAACACCATTTTCTTTACTCTTTTTGAAGAGAAGACACACCTTTATGCTTTGGAGTGTGCAGGAACAAGTTGAGGAAGGGTTGGAAGGTCAACCAGTGAGCTCAAAGCGTGGCAATTCACTTCTGTCTCACCTCATTCCTGCTTCTTCAGAGCAGCAGCACAATAATCTTTTAAATCTGTTTGATATGGCTCGTATGCTTGAAGCAACTTGGACACTGCTTGCATAGGAGCTGTCTTGAATTTGGCTATATGAGATCACAGCAAAAAAAAAGTTGTAAGACACTGAAGGAATTCTCCAGGTTGCTAGATTTAATTACCAGAATTTCTAAGGAATTCTTTTGTACCAAAAATAATTGGTTCATCATTTTTTTAAGTGGATTAGATACAAAAATATAATGTAAAACAGCCGTTACATTGAGATATGATGTGGGACATTTTTAGCTGTCAAAATGTGCATAGAAATGTATAACAAATGCCAGCATGATACTGTGAATTGTGAAAAGGAAAAGACACAAGTTCTACTGTTTGCTGTTGCCAGTAAATGTCTACTTTTGTTTAGACACTATTACTACAAAAGCCAGGATAAGATTGTGATTTGCCAAATGTTACATTGTGCTGTCCAACTCGGGTTATGAATTAAAATACATATATGCCAAAAATTATGTTTATAAAATTTAGTATGTTGTGTAATAAAAGAGTGTTAGGTAGTCCAGTTAATGAAATTACTAAATTTTGGCAGAGTGGTGTAAAACTGAGTTTATATTTAATATTGTTTTGGGGGAGAGTGGGTAGAAGGAGAGTGCAGTTCTACTTCATATTAATCAAAACAGACTAAGCTGTTGGTATCATAATGCCTGTAAGTAACATTTAACTGATATGGGACGGTAGGCTTTTCTGAGAAGACACCTTGGAAAGAGTTGGCTTTAGAACAGAATAGACTACAGTGGAGCTTTTATTCCCTGTAAACAAGAGTCTGTGTAGCCAGCTTCCCTTTTTGGACAGGTGAGGTGTTGCTGGTGCCAGGAGAACCGTGTATTGGGGAAAAGGTCTTTTAACTCATAGTGCAAGTCAAAAAATGAGAGTTAAATATTCAGTGGTAGAAGTTGGCCCACGGGAATTAGTTCACCTTATGTTCTGTTAAATGAGATCTTGGTTCTCAAAATCAGTGCGGCCTTTCCGTTTTTGTAAATTAAAGTGCATGTACAGTTTAAAGGGTCTCATTCTTTATATCAAAACCTTGTTGTAGTCACTCGGATAATGTTCTTGAGGTTAAATATCACTTGGATAGAGGACTTTGCTGGATCAGCTTTGATTTCCTTGCAAGTTGCCCAGGCACTTTCAGTTGGACAAAATCTGCGCACTCTGCCTTTTGTGAGTTGTGCTTGTTGCTTATTTTTCCATTATCAAGATGACCAGTTGTATGTTTCATAAGTATTTTTTTGATTAAGAGTGTGGCAAACAAGCTCCATTCGTCCCTTTTTTGGTCTGACACCCTTGCTGGACACTAACACTTAATTAGTCATTGTCCAGTCTGAGGAATTTGAGTAGCTTGTTGGTTTTGTTTGTTTATTCCATCCCATCAGTAAGTAAAGTAGTGCAAGATATATCTTGAAATAGATCATGATGTGAAATTTCTATATTGAACAATTGCGCATTATGGGTAACAGCAGTTAAACTATTTCACCATTCTTAAATTCATGTTGATTGTACAGTGAGACATCACACGCTTCTAAATTACATATCAGAAAAAGAGAGGGATGTATTGAAATTGCAGCCAGGAATATCTCTGAAGTTTGAAAGTGAAATGAAATCCTTTTCTAGGAAACAAGAAAGTAAGTCAAAATTTGAAAATACAATGTATTTAAGCAGTTTGAAATAAAGCTGTCTGAAAATCAACAACAGCATTTGCAGAGGGCTAAAGATGTATACTGTCCTTGCTTCCAAGAGCATTAGCTTTCTAGTTTGGGTTTCACTGAATAAAAATGTTTTAAAAAAAATAAAGTTCTAGAAAGATTTCCACATAGGAAAAAATATCAGCACTGTTACTTCTTAAATGATTTGTATAAACACTTGCAATGATTCTATCCCAAACTGTTCATTAAAGTCAACGTCTGCTAAACTTCACAGTTTCTGGCTATACTGTGAATATTTCCAGTTGTTGCAAGCTAGGTAGTTGGGATTTTTTTCCCTTTGACTTAGCATATTTTGCTGCAGCAATAAGCAGAGAGGCAGGCAAAGATGTTTTAAAGTATTATTTTGTGTGGATCAATTCAAGCCAAACCTTGACAGCTCATGTTTGCATGAAATCTTTCCATTCATATTTACTTTAAATTAAGAGGACTTTAAAATCTTTGATGCTGGAAGCTAAGCCTTTGGGTATCCACTGATAGTGTCCAAATGTGCACACTTTTTTGCAGTTGTTTTGCCTAGATACACAAATGCATGCACAGTAGATCACAGGAGATTTGGAGGAAGGATTTACAGTAATTTAGAGAAGTTAGCCATGTGAAATAAAAGCAATGGCATTCCTGTTAGAAACCTGGCTTCAGCTAGTGTCTGCCTAACCACTGTTGAGTCTAATGAATAGCAACGGAGCCTGGCATTATGAAGTGGAGGGAATCATCAAAGGTAATAAAACTGAGATCAGACCAAAACAGCATCTGGGAGTGAAGTTTTAAGTAGCAGACAGGAATGTGTACTAATTATTGTATTGTTAATACGTTGCATGTGTTGGTTGAGTAGAGATGGTGTGACTAAGGGCAGGCAGTAGCACAGCCAGTAGCCCTGGATTTTATCCATCACAGATTCTGTATTAAATCTCCAGCTGCTTTATAACTTTCCTAATACAACATATTCCCATGAAAAACCTGTCTGTCCAACTGAGCACACCACTTCTTTCAGATGTCACCAAATTTATGTAACAACCTAGGACCATTTGGCTTCCTGCTAAACTGAATTGAAAGCTTAGAAGAGACAGCTGGACAATGTTTCACTGCTACTAAAATATTTGCATTGTATACATCAGACACTCGAGTTCATCAGTGTGCTTTGATGGTTTCTTTCCTATATATACAGGAGGAACATTTAGTTGAGATGGTGTTGCAGCATTGCCTTCAAACACAGCATTCCAAGGTGTCTTTTATCCTCAGAGCAGACTGTTCTTCAGTCTGTTTTTCTTTTTTATAGATCAGGAGGCTTTGGAGAATGTATTTTCTTTCCTGTACAAGGTGTGCCAAAGAAATACAGGGCAAGCACACTTCACCAACCAAAAAAACCTCTTCATCCTGAATTTTACATGTTTATTATTTGAAGTATCAAAACTGTGAAATTAAGTATAGTACTAATCAGCCTGTTGAACAGAATAATATTTAGCATTTGTACTTCAAATTTTCAAAGCGATAGCAACATAAGCTAATTAATGTTCTGGAAGCACAGGAAGCAATAAAAGTCCTGTAGTGCTTTGAATATGATGTAGCAGGATAACATAATCAGCTTACATGTCTGCATGAGAAATAGTATTGAATATTAGCTGGAGTAATAGTGTGGTAAGTGAAGCCATCATTTTTCTCTATGATGTCTTCCAAATTTCAGTCTTTTGCCATCAATATCTGTTTAAAATGCAGAAAATCCACCTGTTATAATCACTGCTGTTTGCATAATTTTCAGTTTATTTCCTGTTCTGCTCACAGACTTCCATGGGCTATCTGATATAAATGAAAAAATCATAGGTTTATGACATGTCAAGGGAATTTGCCTCTCATACCTAGTAGCCTTGTGAAGCTTTTATGGAAAATTTTTATGTCTCATGGCAGTCTGAATATTGTTTTCATGTTAGGGAGATACTTTAATTGTTTATAAGTAATACAAAATGAAATTTTTCTGTCAAGGGCATTTGTAGGATGTGGTATTGAATACTTCATGGACAGTCTGCTAAAGTAGTCGTCAATCCATGATGAAAACTTTTGACTAGTTTGTGAAAAGTAGAGAGGCACTGAAGGATATCACATCACCATCCCTTTGACCTGGGAATGAAATTGCATTTATCATTTGATCAAGAGGATCCGTCACATTTTGTTGTGGCCCTGTCACAGGGACATCAAGAAAGAAGGCAGCAGGGCACAGACCACAAGCTTGATTGTGGTGCTCTGGATCTGCCCTATGATACTCAAGATCTTCTCACCCCAGTCTTAAACTGTCCAATGACCAGATGCTATCACACTCAAGAATTCACATTTGAAGAGAAAGGGGAAATGTGCTGTACCTCTTCTGGGCTTTGTCCACTCTCCCGTACATTATTTTTGCTAGGCTACCAGGACTCCAGTTAGATTTTTCCTATTCTAATCTTGCAGTTAGACTGTAGAGGTGAGAAAGCCTGATATTTTTATTTTCCAGCTCTGTAGACTTTGAAACCTATCTTGTTACTATCTGGTTTGCTCTGTAACGTATTTTACTTTGGACACAAGTGGTAGCAGTGGCATGGTCAGCCTCCTTGGTGTGGAATGGGAACACTTTTGAAATCTTCAAATGTTTCCTGGGCTGGAGAGATGGTTTCCCACCCAGCTCTCGTTAGCAGTCACATATTTATCCATGGAATCTGCATATGGCTTTGTGGGTGGTAATTTGTAGAGGGCAGCTTTTCCACCACAGCAGTTTTCCTCAATACAGATTTATTTCTCTTTTGCTCTGCAGAGTTTTCAGTCTTAGTCACTGCTAAACTTAGGCCTGGTCTTTGTAGGCCAATATTAACTGTATGAGGAAATAGCCTGTATTGAACCTTACAGCTCCTTGGATACCCATTTGTTACTTTTTGTCTTTAAAATTGGATAATTATTTTGAAAGTTTCCTCATCCTGACTACAGGCGAAATAGAATGCGCAAAATCCTGGCACCAAGACTTTCATTACAAACTCTGGCCTGGAGGCAAATTGGTGACTCTCTGAGGGTTGAAAACCTCAGCCATGCAGAAAGCAAAGAACCAACAAAAGCAGAGTCCTCTGGCTGACTCCTGTGGATGAGAGTGCTGCAGTGCTCTGTGTACATAGCAGGGGGCAGACAGCAGTCAACTTTTGGCATCTTTGTCAGCTCTGAAGTCAGCGCTTCTCAGAAGTTCATGGCACAAAAGTAGGAGAGCAACAGGGTGACCCTGAAATTGATTAATACCAGTTTGAAGATATCTTCCATTATATAAAGAATGGCCAGAACCAGTCTGAGTGTCACATATCTTGCCCCGTTAACTTGTGAGCTGAATCAAGGAATTTGAGACATGTACCTGTGTTTTGTTATTAATATGCTTCAAGGGGCTGAGAAGTCTTTTAATTCCAGTCCAGTAGATACAGATCTTAGCTCAGTTAGAAGATGCCTTTCTGGCAAATATCGCTTATTCTCTTACTTTGAGGAAAAATAGTTATTATCTTGAGCGAAAAGGGAAAAAATAAGGCGTGGTTCACATATCCTGTCCTCACTTAAGACGTAGGGTGCAAGAGGCATTTAATGCACACTGTGGGCTTCCATTGAAGGCTGATCCAAAGGCAGACATCGTGGCTGGAGACAACAGGCAACCACCTCTCCTTCTGTTGAAAGGTGCATGGAGTACCACTATCCCACTCCCATCATACTCATGGGGCCTAAGTAGACTATGAGCATCACTGTGTTAGGAGTTGTTCTTCATTTCATGGACCTCATTGGAGGTTTTATACTCACAGGCCAAAATTCTTTTAAAACAGTAGTTTTTAACAACATTATCTGATGGTCTCATATGAAATGTAACAGCTGTTAGAGGTACAGGTGTCCATGCAGAAACCTCACAGTGGCCTACCAATGTGTATCATCTGGCTCAAGTCTGAATTTTTGTTTTTAATTTTAAGACTGCATTCAAAATAGTTGTCTCCTTTAACTGCTTAAAATTGCATGATCATAATCATCATCTTACCATGTTTAGTAATTTCATAAGTGCTACTGCCTAGCGTAACAGAAATACAAACAGAACAGAAGGAAATATTGGTTGAATCTAAACTCTGTATGAAGGTGCTAAACACTGCCATTCAGATGTTGCCATTCAGCTGTCTCTGATGGATGTTATTTAGGCAAAAAAAGGAAGTAAATAGGACCAGTTAATAATGTACACTAAATTATTCAGTTGCAATTCATAATTCATTTCATTTTTGTTCCTGTCAGTAAATTATCCCTGTATTTCCAACAGTTAGGCAATGGAAGTCGTGAATTAAGACTAAGTGCAAGTGTATATGTAGGTAAGCACCTAGTGAATGCAACTTCTTTTTTCCTAATAAAACAGCTACTAAAAGAATTTGATTTTGTGCTGCTGCAGTTGAAAGAAAGATTGCCCTAAATTGTGCATGTTGTTTGCAAGCTGAAGACAGGAGATAGGTTTTTCCCTGTAGTAACGTTATTGTGATTTAGTCTTCTCATAGAAAGAAGTCCTGAATATTTTTGAAAGTACACTTAAAAGTGTACTTTTCTTTCACTGTTTCTAGTTGTTTGGTGGTTTGGGGAGAATTTTCTTTGTATGAAGAAGTTAGATTTTGGGACCACAAGGACTGCTTTGCAAGGTGGTGTACGAGCACTTAAGACAGCTTGGTCTCACCACAAAAGAAGCCTTGCACTTGTTCTTTGGAAGCAGCAAGGAAAAGAGGAGCAGGAAGAGAAACTATCATCAGACTGGGAATTTCAGGCTTTTTTTGAATAATTGTAGGACCTTAAACTTACAAAATGAGGCATTTGCTCCTGGTTTAGGAACAACAAAAGATTTCCTTCTTTTGTTATAAATTTAGTGTAAGAGAAGATTGAGTAGAATAACTGCAGCATGCTCTGGAGTGAGCTGTGCCCCAGGCACATTTGCCAAGTTGGGCGAAAAGGATAAGAAGAGACTGGTTCGTGGTGCAAACTCAGAGAATTAGACTGAACTAAGGGAACTGAGCACTGAAAGGCACTGGAAAGGACCCTTGCCCTTCCGTTTGCTTGAGTAACTTAGTGGTCCTATATAAGAAGCCACACCTTTGATAAGCAAAACAGGAGGTTCAGCAGTCAATGCATGTTAGTGCCTCTTCTTTAGAAGGAATAAACCTTAAACGAGAACAATTTTATTTTACTTCAGACAAAATCTTGTTTCTTTGCTGGAAAACACTAAAGAATTCTTGCTTAAATCCAAGGCAAATGTTTACTTCATAATGTAAATCAAAGTTATCTTCCCATGACACTGTGGTGCAATCTCTTATCAGTGATACATATAGAGTAACAAAATATGCTGGTTTCATTTTCTTTCCTAAGTTGGAAAAAGCTAGTTTTCTGGCAAAGACAGTGTCACGTCCTCAGCGGATTTTATGCATCTGTTCATTGTATTACACCATAGTAAGAAAGCAACAGCTGGAATTACAGGACTTGGTGCTGTTCTCCTTCAAACCAGCAGTAGTTTTCCCATTGATTTCATTTGGAATTGGGCCAGTTTACATTTCACTAGAGTGTAAACCACTGATTTCTGAAGAAGAATGGCACTTCCAAAGCAGCCCTTGAACTATCTTTCACAATCTTCAAGTGTTAGGAGTTTCATCGAGTTTTTTTCTCCTATGAAATAATCCATTGAAAAAATATTGCCATAGACAGAAGTCACTGACAGAGGCATTCCTAAGGGTGGTCTTGGTACATAGCAGATCTTAGTAGAGAGACTACTTCATTAACAGCAGGGAAAACCTTCAGGTTTTTTTGTCTTACAGGGGCATTTTATTCCATGCAGTTTTGGCAAAAACATAGCAGTGTGTAGACTGACAATTTGAGGCAGATTCTTGGGTGTCTTAGTTCTAGTCTTAATTGTCTCTGTTGAAAGTCCCTTCCAACTCCCAACATTCTGTGATTCTGTAATTCTGTAAAATTGCTGAGGTCTTTTTTGTGGTTTTAAGTAGCATCTTAATTTGGTGTCACAGGTAGAAATAAAGAAGAAAAACGTTTTGTGGGCATTAGTTCTTTGCGGACTACTAGTAATGTTCAGCAGGTGACAGAAGCTCTGGGAATCCCCATTTGAAAGTCACTGAATCACCGAAAATTTCATTAGGCTGCTATGTACCACCAGTGCCTTTACGTATCATCCCACTCACAAAGTCCAAATAACCTCATATTCAGGAAAATAATTAAAAGGTTTTCTGTACTACCCAAATAATAGTAATAAACAGAGTAAGACCTCAGTGAGGTGTAAAGAAGGATACTCTATGGATTCCAGGAAAGCAGCTTTGCTATCAAGGAGATAAGTGTTTGATCCTTTGATTTTACAGAGTTACACAAGTTTTAGATTGTCTTTGTGTGTGGGAAGGCTTGATAGTATTTTTGCGCATTTTTTTGGTACTCAAATATTTCCCTTTAAGAGGTCAAATAGGAAATTTTCCCTGGAATATATTTGCTGAGAGTCATTGATAGAGTGATTACAATTGTTGTCTTTTGAAGAAAAATATGTCCTTCACTGTAGATTGATAAAAAACAACTGTTCAGTGTATCTGGCACAGACATAGCTGATCATCAACTCACATTAATATATAATTTTAGTATTGTATTTTACAGGCATTTTCTGTGTCGTGTGTATATTTAAATATTTTCAGATTTTGATAAAGTAATATTTATTATGATTGAGAGTTGAGTTTGAGTTGCGAGGAAATTGACTTCACTGAGATATGTGCCATTAAAGTGTCCAGTCTGAAGTTCATAGAAGTGTGTCCACTGACTCCAGAGAGCTTTAAATGTGGTCGCTAATTAATGCCAAATTAAAGATGCCAGATTTTCTTAGATTACTCAAACATACTGCACTTTTGGTTCACAACTGGAGGATAGCTATTAGTTTCAACACAAAAATTTCATTTCTCCCATGTAAATCATTATTTTATATGAGGGGGTTGGTCCCTCTAATATTAAAATGTGGTGTTAAGAAATGGGTACTTCTTTGTGAGGTGAGGAGAAGGAAAATCTTTCAAACATACAGCTGAGTTTTATTTTTCTTTCATTTTTAAGGCTCTTCTCTTCAAGAGCTAGTCTTTACCTTAACTTTTAAATGGGAGTTTTAAAATCAGATTTAAATGCACTTCCAGATAAATCAACTTCTAACATGGCTGTCTTGGCAGAATATTTGTTTTAAGTAGAGCTGAGAGTTAAAATGTGTTTTTGCTTAAATGAAGAGGTTGAAAAGCCGAGAGGTTGTTATAGCCCTGTTTCTCAGAGTAGCCCAGAAGATTCCCACTCTATGTTTCCGAACTTCAGTGATCCATAAAAATTATTGTATGCTTGGGATGGATGACAAACTATCAAATTTCTTGCTTTGCCTTAGAGACAAGCATGCATCCTCCTGAAAAATGATCCTGGATAGCAATTTCACCATGACTTTGAACTCATCTTTGACAGCACCTTATTTGGAACGCCTTTTTGTCTCAAAGGGTCTTTCTGGACACATGGCTGCCCTCAAAGATTCAGGTCTCTGACATCTGGAGATGATCTCACTGTGATCACTCTCTCTCATCTCCCACCAATCTTCCCCCAAACAATTTCCAACTCATTTTTCTCGTGCAGGCATTATTATGCCCAGAATGCATCTTTGGAGTACTTTTATCTGCACAAAGATATGGTAACAGTACAAAGTTATGACTCATTGAACAGAGTCTCTCAATATGAATTATGAAAACTGTTACCTTCGGAAATCTTTGTTTGGCTCCTGCCAGCCATGTTAGTCTTTACTGACCATTTACTCCAGCTTTTTCAAATGCCACAGCTATTTCTTGCCTGTTCCTTCTCACCTTTCTCACACTTTCAGAAGGTCGGTAAGAACCATTATACCATCCTTTCCAGTCTCTACTTCCAATTCATATATCACAACACACCCAGAAAACTGTTGCTAATTGACCTTGCCACACTGTCCCATGTTAACTTGGGCTCACTTTTCCTATTTTTTGCATCTTATCGTTAATTTTTTTAGGGTGGAAACTCATGGGACCAAGCTCATTTCAAGAATGAGCATGAATACAGAACTCTGCAAAACAGAGCCGTAGATCCTGCATGAGATCTCCAAGCACCATTGCAGCTAAACAGAAATACTTTTTATGTGTGCACGTGCATACATAGCCCAAACTTTCCATGTCAGGGAAACTTCTTCTCGTTGTAAAGAAGCAAGGCCCATGCTTCAGATGGTTTGTGCAGGACTATGTAGAAGTATGGTTATGGACAAAGATCTGGTGTAATTCACTCCTATGAACAAAGCCTTGTGTGTATGAAGTTCAGCTTAAGCATATTTACAAGATAAGAAGAATCATTTTGTCTTGTTTTTCCGTTAGTATATTCATCAGCTGCTTGTATGTGCACTCCCCTTTTCAACTGCATGAAGATGGCAAGGTTGTAATTTCACTTCCATCTGTTGATAAACAAGGACAGACTGTGATTCTTTATGGTGCCTCCTGCTTGCTTAGGACATAAACTTTTTGTCCCACGAGATGGATTTTAACATTTTTTCAGAAAAACACCACTTGGTGAGCTGTTTTTCAAAGGACCTGTGCCTCTATAGGCTTGAAGGCAGGTGTCAAAGGACCTATGCCTCTATAGGCTTGAAGGCAGGTGTCCTGGTTTTGGCTGGGATAGTTAGTTTTCCTCCGAGTAGCTGCTGTAGTTTGGACTTAGTACAAGAAGAATGTTGATAACACTGATGTTTTCAGTTGTTGCTGTGAAATCAAGGACTTCTTCCCATTTCTCATGTTCAGCTAATGAGCAAGCGTGCAGGAGCTGGGAGGGAGCACAGCCAGGTAGCTGGCCCAAGCTGGCCAGTGGAAATATTCCATACCACGGATGTCACGCTCAGTTTATGAAAGGGGGCGGCCAAAGGGCAGGATGCTCTCAACTCTTCTCATTTTCTGGGAGTTCAAATGCTGTCTTGTCCACAAGTTCGAACTTTTCTGGGAGTTCATTTTTTGGGGGGAGTTTTGCGAAATTCTCAAAAATTTGTGAGTTTGGCATTCCATGATCGCTGCTCAGGGACTGGCTGCAGATCAGTCATCAGGTGGTGAGAAAATTGTATCGTATGTAGTTTGTTTTGCATGTTCATTATGATCATTATCATTATAATTAGTAGTAGTGGTAGTATTTCCTTTGCTGTCTTACTAAACTGTCTTTACCTCAGCCCACAAGTTTCCCCTGTTGACCATTTCTCCTCCCCATACTGCTGAGGATTAAGGGGAGGGGTGAGTGAGCAGCTGTCTAGTGCTTAGTTGTTGGCTGCTGGGTTAAACTATGACAGCAAGTTTTATCAAAAAAGTTGTTATCTAGAGATTTTTGTCCTGTGGTAGCTGGCTACAAATGTACGTTGCATATTTTTACTGAGTGGCATCAAAAAAAGAAATGGGGTGCTTTGCCATTTCTATTATCAGGCAAAAAAATTCAGCAGTGTTGGGATCCATTGCTGATTCAGGAGAAGGAAGACTGTCTTTGTGATTCTGACTGCTCTTAGATTCTTCTGCTCATTCCATCCAATTTTTTCCTTTATGACTGATCCACACAACTACAAATCAGATAATCTAAAAGTCATAGGGTATCATTATTCTCTTCTTCGACATTCACTTTAAATGCGTGGAAGTAAATAGAAAATGGGATAAAATTTAACATGTTTTTTCCACAAAGGCATAATGTCAGGGTAATCTGATATATTTCTTTGATGATTGTTTTTTCTGGAGAAGGAAAATAAATGAGATCTCATCTGTCTGGTTTGACTTCAGGAGACTTGATACAGTTTCAATGCTTTCAGTAGTAACTTGGAAAAGAAAGCAAATTAAATTTGGTGGTGTGCCATTGAGAAATCTCAAAAATATAAAGCAGTAGTAGTATATAGGAAGTATTTTATGAGATTGGTGAGTGGAGAGGTGAGAAGGAATTTGAGAGTTTAAAGAGCAAGACTTACCATTATGGGCTAGTAACAAGAATATATATTGTAGGCCACTGTGGATTAATCTGAAAGCAAGATTTCAGCATACAGTTTCATCACAGAATGAATAAATTTTTCTAATGTGATGCAGCCATGCAAAATATAAACACAAGCCTCCAGTGTTCTACATTAGAGATTTCCTGTAGAGGTGGATTATTTGTGGTTCCATTCTGTCACTGTTTAGAGCCCATGTGAAATAAAAGGCATTATTCCGCTCAAGAAAAAAATGGAATGAGAGCTGAGGCAGACAAGGTCTGTAGATAGCTCTGCAATGGAGTGGCATAGTTTTACTACAGAATCTGAAGAAAACTTACTTGAGCAAAAGAAAGGCTCAAAGAGGATGTAAGACTTCTCTGTCAATACGTCTAAGCAGGAATAGCCCTACAGATGTGGAAAGAGACAACGTGACTGCTTACACTGAAAGAGACTGATGATACAGAAGAAAATGGGTAAAAACTGACCCTTTAAAAATTTTGCTGGAATATATAATGATTACTGGACAATACAGGAGATTTTTGAAATGCACTTTCAACAAAAGCCTAAGCAAGAATTAAGGTTTATCAGTTTATGAAGTGACTATGTGATGTGGTTGCTTCGCACAACAAGTAACTTAACCCAGTTTTACCACCCCACTTTATACTACCATGATTTAAAGCATCCAATGGGAATATTTAATGAAAAATAATAATTTTGCATTTGTTTGTTTTAGTCATTTTGTTGGTTCTCACTGCTTGGTATTGTTTAACACTCCTCTTTGTTAACCACAAAGCATCTGCAGATTTGTATATGCATAGTTACATGACTTAATGAAGAGTTACTCAGATTTGTAATTTTTCCTTTTTGGTTTTGCTAGAAAATGGTGGATGATAAGTTAGTTATTTACAAGATAATCATTTACATATGGCTCTTGTCAAGCCACATTTGGAAAGAAATTAACATGTAACTAAAAAATTCTAAAACAACAATTTAACATTGTTTTGTTATTTAAATTACATTAGCCGACATTATGTTGGAAACATAAAGAGTAATTTGTCAAAACATGCTTTGCATTTAGTATGAACTAATTTATTAAGCAAAAGAAGTGTGTGCAGTTAGTGTACTGAACTGGCTGTTTCTGGTCACTGTTTCCTTTGAGTTTTTAAAAGTAGCAGAACTCATCTCCTGACACCTTATTTTTAAACATTGATTTCTTTCCTGTTACAAATTTCACTCTTTCAAAATCCCAGTCACTTCTCAACTTTGAATGGATGACTTACTGACATTAATAAGTTGAATAAATCATAATAAAGAAGTTCTTTTCTCTGCTTATGCAAAGCGTTTCATCCAAGTCCTTTACTACTCAAGCATTTGACACCTAACTTCGTTAGCAAGTGCACTACTTCATTTAATATCACGATTTTAGTGTCAGTGTTAACACGATGTCATACAGCTAAACTGTCTCACTAGATAATATTTATTAAATGAAAAACAAACCAGAAAAGTAAATACCATGTTAAAAGTAAATAACATGTTAACATTGATTCTTTTTTAGTTAAAACAAATCTAATGCTACTGATTTGTATTTTTCCAATTAGACGAAGGAGAGACATGGTGGACAGTTTAATAATGGTGAGTGCTGTAGCATTGCCTGTTATAATCACTTAAGCAATTTCCTTGATTCAAAACTGTTATGGTTTAACCCCAGGAGGCAGCTAAGCTCCACACAGCCGCTTGCTCATCCTGCCGTCCAGTGGGATGGGGGAGAGAATCAGAAGGGTAAAAGTGACAAAACTCATGGTTTGAGATAAGTCTGTTTCATGTTTTTTTTTTCTAAATAAAATAAAAAGAAAACAATAAAGAGAAAAAGAAACAAAACCAAGAGAAACAAGTGATGAAAAAAAACCCTACAAAACCAATTACTCACTACCAACCGATGCCCAGCTAGTCCCCAAACAATGGCAGCCCCGGCCAAATGCCCTACCCAACCCAGCTTTACTGCTGAGCGTGACGCCGCGTGGTGTGGGACACCCCTTTGGTGGGTCAGGGTCAGCTGTCCCGGCTGTGCCCCCTCCCAGCCCCTCGGGCACCCCCAGCCCACTCGCCGGTGGGGCGGTGGGAGGGGCAGGACGGGCCTGAGCTCTGTGTAAGCA
>Ga0065711_1037044_pt1 | contig 20267 bp, 8 predicted proteins | sample Hoacrofraction12_FD_59098 | JGI IMG/M metagenome (GOLD analysis project Ga0065711, IMG submission 59098) | Hoatzin crop microbial communities from Cojedes, Venezuela - Epithelial fraction 12 v2 (version 2) | ecosystem: Host-associated > Birds > Digestive system > Esophagus > Crop | place... | reverse complement strand
GGTGTCAGGAGGATGGGGCCAGACTCTTTTCAGTGGTGCCCAGTGACAGGACAAAGGGCAATGGGCACAAACTGAAGCACAGGAAGTTCCAGCTGAACATGAGGAAGACCAGCTTTACTCTGAGGGTGACGGAGCACTGGAACACGTTGCCCAGAGAAGTTGTGGAGTCTCCTTCTCTGCAGATATTCAAGACCCGCCTGGACGCGGTCCTGTGCAGCCTGCTGTAGGTGACCCTGCTTTGGCAGGGGGGTGTGAATAGATGATCCCTAGAGGTCCCTTCCAACTCCTAACATTCTGTGATTCTGTGATGATATTATTCTTCTCTATTCATTATGCCATTGATTTCACTGATAATTACGCATTCAGAAAGCCATTTCCTGTAGTCATGACTCAGCCCAAACCTCCACTGCTCTCAGTGCATTTTCCATGTCTGCAAGATCATGTATGATCTGAACAAAAAGTATGTGTCAGTGTGCTAGTGTGATCCACTCACTGAAATATTCACCCACCAATTTTATTTTCCATTACGTTTTTGTCAGTTACAGTAAAGAATACAGCTTCATAGAATAACTTGTCCAAATCCTCACAGAATTTCCAATGGGAAGACAAAGGTTGTTTTTGTCCTCTTTTTACAGATCATAGAATTATGGAATCATGGAATCATAGCTTGGAAAAGACCTCTAAGATCATGGAGTCCAAATGTCAACCCAAAACCACCATGCTTACTAAACTATATTCCGAAGTGCCACATGTACATGATTTTTAAAAACCTGCAGGGATGGGGACTCCACCACTTCCCTGGGCAGCCTGTTCCAATGTCTGATCACTCTTTCAGTAAAGAAACTTTTCCTAATATTCAGTCTAGACCTTCTCTGACATGACGTGAGGCCAATGCCTTTCATGCTATAGCTAGTCACCCGGGAGAAGAGGCCAACGCCTGCATCACTACCACCTCCTTTCAGGTAGTTGTAAAGAGCAAGAAAGTGTCCCCACAGCCTCCTCTTCTCCAGACTAAACAGCCCTAGTTCCCTCAGCTGCTTCTTGTATGACTTGTTTTCTGGACCCCTCACCAGCCTCGTTGCCCTTCTCTGGACACGCTCCAGCACCTCAATGTCCTTCTTGTAGTGAGGGGCCCAAAACTGAACACAGTACTCCAGGTGTGGCCTCACCAATGCCAAGTACAGGGGCACAATCACCTCCCTACTCCTGCTGGCCACATTATTCCTGATAAAAGCCAGGATGCCATTGGCCTTCTTGGCCACCTGGGCACATTGCTGGCTCATGTTCATGTTTAATACTATACATTAAAAATACTGTATCATCTGTCAGATCTATGGTGACCTATGTCTTTATGGAATATGCTGAGATAATAACACCCCACAATAATGTCTTTTCCTCCATGGAAAAGCTGTGCTGCTGTTCCTAGGAAGAAATAATTGGTAAGTAGCATATAAAGACAACATCTGAAATTAATGGATTGTAAAGAAGGTGGTATTTCTCATAAAGGATGTATATTATCCTTTTAAACAGCTTTCAGTCTTGCATGTAAACTAGGATTTAGACAAGCCTTAGAAAAGGGAAATCATATGGCAATGAATTAACTTGCCAGTATAATTCTAACAGCAGATTGTAACAAGTTTTAACATCAGTTTGGAAGGAGGAATAACATCCTCTAAATACTCCTTGAAGAACTACTTACCTAAGTGGAACAAATAAGTATTTTTTTTGTTATTGCTAAATTCTACAATTTTTAGGTATTCACTGTGTTTATTTATTACCTTGTTTCTATGGTGTAATTATTTTACAGAATAGCTAACATTAAATAATGAACTTCCTTTCTTAAAAATAAGGTAGTGTGAATCTCATTTATTACATTAATTTATAAATCTTTTAGTCTTGTTTTGCATTAGCATACATATAACAACATGCAGATTGTATATAGTGGAACTTCTTGTGCATAAAGTGACTTTTAAAAGAATTCAAGTGTTTATTATACTAGGAAGTGCATGAAGCTTACTTCCAATGTTAAAGACAAATAAGGCTCAAAATTTACCAGCTGAATACTGACTGTTTTCACCTCTGTTCATATTTCAATCCTTTCTGTGTTTTACTTTGTTGAAGCAGTGCTGGAAAGAACAATAATAAAAATTCTTATGCCAGCCTGTCTCAAGAAGATAGGAAAATGGAAAGTTTGATGATAACGTCATCTGTATTGCTTCATGCTTCTAGGCTAAGAATCTTTCTGGCCCAGACCTGTTAGCCAGACTAAGTACTGAGAGTTGTACAGACTAAGACTAGTACAAAGTACTAAGACTAAGCTCTTGGTGTTTTCTTTGCAACACACACAGACATGGTTATGGAAAGCACACTTGTGGAGAGCAAACCTTCTGCAAGAGGTATTTCTCCAGAGAATACTTGAAAAGAAAATCATGGCCACTACAGTTTAAATCAATTATGACAGTATCCCTGAGATGTTCATTTAAAGTTTAATATTTTCAACAGGCCCGAGTGAAATACTCAGAAGTGTTATGCTGTGTATAATTTTAAATTTAGTTCAACATCTACCAATTTCTCTACTTCATCATGTAATAAATTAAAAATAACCAAATATTAAACAGGTTTCTTTTAGCTTAGTTTTACATTAATCTCTGTTATGAATTATGTAATCACATCTCAGGCAATGTGATGAGATGACTTCTGTCTTGTATTTTTTCCCACAAGTCCTGCTCCCTGTATGGGCTCTTTCTCTCATGGGGAAATTCTGTACGTAAGAGAAAGTGGGTTGAAGATTCTTGGAATCAGACGGAATTTCTGGGCTCATTTGTAACATGTTCTTCTGTAAAAATTACTTTAAACAAGTGTACAGACTGTGTACTAATATTTGCTAGTTTAGCTACTTTGTCTAAATGTAGTAATTCTGCTAGGGCTACCAATCAGTTTAAATGAAATTCTATGTATAGAATTTATTCAAATACATTTTGAATGAGCATGCTTATCCTAGAAGTTATGAATTTATTTGGCATTTCACACTGTTTTTTGAAATTAGTAATCTAGAAATTAACATAAAAGAACAGGACAACTAAGAATTAAATAGCAAAAACAGCCCCTTTTTCAAAGTTACTTCTCTGAGATAATGTTTTATGGAAAATGTGTCTTCTGCAAGATAGCAGCATTTTAACACTTAAAGCTTATTACAGACAAAAAAATTGTTACCTCAACTTGAATAATAATATTAAAGTTTAAATATGCATTCTGACAATCAGTGCTTTCCTGACAGATTAATTGTTTACAGCTGAGGTTTGCCTTTGTTGCATGGACTCATTAATCTTTATTGACCTGGATATGAAGCCCTTTTTTCAAAAGAAAGCCTTGCTTAACACTCTTTCTAAAGAAATTTCAATTCCAGTTTCAAATATAACATCCTTCTGACCTCAACATAGCTCCAAAGATGTAAACAAAACAATAAACTTGTTCCAAGAGTGAAAACAGAGGCTTCAAATTCTGATTTTTTACATGGGAAGTCTGAAGAAGACCAGAATTAAGTCAACTTCATGCAATTATGCACCAGATGGCAAGAATGGAGATGAGACATGTCCAGGACACCTGCTGGAATTGTTAGCATAAGAACCTGTTGGGGATCCAGAGAAAGAGGACTAACAAAAACTGCATGTTTTTGTTAGCTACAAAAACTACTGCTGAGCAGTTCTCTCCTTGGATTTGCTCTGTGCATCCAATAGAGAAATGATGATTTCTGGTCATAAAACTGCACACCAAAATGCTTCTTGCACCTAAAGCTGAAACATTACACATAAGCCTCATGGTGAGATAACTAATTGTAGTAGGTAAAAATGGACAGTAACATCTGTACAATAGCTTATAAAAGTTCAGAACTTCTACATTGTAGAACTTGTAACAAAAGAAGTGATCAGTACTTGATTTACCTTTAAGGAAAATTAGTAATTGTAGTAAAGCAATTTCAGTTACTCTATTATATAATCAAATTTGAATTTTTTTACTAAATATCAATCTGTTGAAATTGATGCTTGCTACATTAAAGGCTTATTTTAATAACACTTTAAAGTGGTTTTAAGTGTCTAAATTATTCATTTTCCCAAACTTGACCTACTAGATACATAAAATTTATTTCTCTTTAAAATTATATATTTAAAATTTACAGTACCCCCCCCAAGAATACCAAAATTAACAATCCTATCATGTGAAATTTTTACTTATTTAAACTGTACAAACTTTGCCAAAGGTTTAAATTTTCCTCTTATTTTAGGACAGTTTTTTCTTGTATTGTTCTTTTAACATTTAAAACTCTCATTGGCCAGTTCCCTTCTGTAAATGTGTTTGGGTAACAATGGTTTAGTAAGCAAATGCCATTAGTCAGTATCAACTCAACAATGTTGTAAATGGGTAAAAACATTATTTTTTTTCAGTTTCTGGCTGAGATGAAACCTGAGTTTGTAGCAGTAAGAGGGACTTAAAACATCTACTCAAACAGTTAGGAATGAATTATTGAAACTCTACGTAAATGAAAATGCAAAGCTGGCAAGATTATAAAGGAAACTACTACAAATTTCTTTGTCATTGTTGTCAATTGGACTTGCATTTCAGTTATTTAATAATAAACTGTAATTTCCTCCTTTGCTTTGTCAATTGAAATTCAGTTACTGTTATTTAATAATGCACTGTAAAATATAATATAGCATGTATTTTCCAAGTAAGGCTTGCCTTCACTTAAATCATATGTGCAGTTCTGACTGAATTCAACAGAAAGATCAACAACATTTTCTGAAGATCAATACATGCAAGGATTACAGATATGCATTGGCAAGCTTTTCCCCAGGGAGAGAAGATAGTGCATTAGAATTAGGAGAAATTAATAAGTAGCAGCATTATAAGAGTGTGCTTTTGTTTCCCCCAAATACTTCCATTAATTTAACCTAGTTTCAAGTTTTTCAAAGTTCTAATTACCTAATTACATACAGTTTAAGAGATATTATTTGTTATTTGTCAGCACAGAGGGACTTAAGGAAAAAGAAAGAATACTAGAAGGGGAAAAACTTGTTAATGGGTATTTCTTAATGCTACGACAGTAAGACTTTGTAGACTGCAGTTTAGGCTGGGAATCAGACTATTGGCATTCAGCACTTTCAAATATCAGATGCTAACCTACGTAAGTACCCAGTTTCCAGCTTTGGCAAATAAATCCAGATATGGTTAGGACTTAGACAGATAAGGGGACAAAGAAGACTCTAATTAGACATTTCTAGGACTAAGTACATTCCAAATTTTGACATTTTTAGAAAAGAGTGTCATAGAATAACTAGTGATTACCTCACACTATTACTATCACAATATACTATGCAGAAAACATCAGTTATGTTAAGTCCATTGTAGCAAAGAGAACTTTGCAACTGCTGTACAACACATAGCATGCTATTTTTCTTTATTCTGCTTGTCTTGAAGAGTTTTTAAGACAAAACCCATAAGAAATGTGTTTTCATCCAATTAAACTATGGGTTGACCTACAAGGTCATATGGTAATTCCATATTTATCAAGTGTAAATATTATTTATAAATAATCACTCCTTATCCCATCTTAAACTTAAACTAACATCAAACGTAAATGCAAACATTGAAAAATCTACTTGGTTAATTAGCTTATAACAGCAGAAAATCATTCTGCCTTGTCTATGTAAAGACAATGTTGCTGCAGACTGTCAGCATGTAGATTTAACTACTTTATCCTGTCCCATTTTAAGAATATGACATTTTAATGATCAGTTACATATGAAATATTTCCAACATGAAGAAAATAACTACAATGAAAAATAATTTATGTGTTAAAATTACAGAGAAGCTTTGGGAAAAATAAATCAAAGCAAACATATGAATACATATTAATTGTCCACAGAAGCTATGTTTGATAATTGCATGATATGGACCCACGTGCTCTCTTCCAGGGTTGTGGACAGTACTGTCCAGTAGGCAACAGTAACAACAGACACACTGTTCAAAAAGCCAGACACGGATCTCTTCTGAAACTACCCTTACTTTCTATTTATCATTATGATAATGTCAAACTTTTGCTTGTCTTTTAGGGCCCTAGTTTGCACAAGAGAGTAGATGTTCAAGGGCGGCAACAAAAGTGTGGTGAATTTTATTTTGTTCACACGGTAATGGAGAGGACATAATACATTCCTATGTGGTGTCTTAAAAAGAGGAACATGGTTCTTTTAATCTTCTCCACACAACCCAGTGCACAATGAGTGTTTTATATATTGGCATGTGTGTGTGCATGTGGAAACCTGTATGTCTGTGTATGCTGTACCAAACAACTTCCATTTTAGCATTTCAAAGCATTGGATAATTTCAAAATTAATGTCACAATGACAGAAAAGTAATTCAGTTTCCCCCTTTACTTACTGAGTGTTAAACTTACTTTCAATCCCCTCTCTTGATTTTTCTTGAAGAAACTGAAGAACAAAGTTATGAATTTTGCCTACTCATTTGCACATAGGGTAACAGAGTTCTGGCCAAGTTCAGAAGAAACAAAATTCAGATGAAGCATAAGTCATAAATATATGACATCTTCCAGAGTGGAAGAAAATTCTTTTCCATGAAAAAGTCCAAAATCTAGTTAACTTTATTTTATTATAACCCAGGCTGAAATGTAGAAATCATGACTTTGGTTGCCTTTAAACATGTTCCAAGTTTAAGCAATTGCAAGAGATTTGAATTAATAGAAAAGCACAAACAAAGTAATCAAAAAGAACCACGAATATAGGAGTGTATAGACATGCACGATTTATAATACTGAAGTCTTGCTTGAATTCATGCCTGCTCTACTTTATGAACATATATATAAAAACTCTTTTTTGTCTTTATTTAATTTGTTTACCTTAGATAAACTAATACCAAGGGAATCCATGTTGTTGATAGGGTCTTAGTCTAGTTTAGTGATCCTGATTTATGCTATCACAGTATCATACTGAGTGTAAATAGGTTTAAAAGATTCTGAACAGAAGCCCCTAGTGAGCCATATTTAGTCAGCAGAAATGAGTGCTGTCATCAGCTCTCTTACAGCAAAGAATAATCTGCATGTAGTTGACTGCAGTCATAAAACTGATGGGGTAATGATGATTGTGCAAAGCAAAAAATTCTGCATCTGTGGAAAAAGGTTGTGTTCAATAAAATCACAGATGAAAAAACGTCCATATTGTAGTGAATTTCTGCTTGTCCCTCTTGTACAACAAAAGAAAATCCGAGATCTTCAAGCTAGCTTAAACTGATCACTATTCATGGCTAAAAAAAAAAAAGATTTGCCATATCTGACGAGAGGACCTAACCTGCTCATTGGATTCACTAGAAAGATGGTTTTTGCACCTGTAGAGTCAGTGCCCTACCTTACTCTTAAAATCAAGCTAATTTCTAATATTTTCTACATCTGTACATCATATACAAATCAGACAGAAATGGTGTCTTTTGAAAGCTATTAATGCCAGTGCACCACAACTGCCTTAGTCCCACACATAATGCAAATGTCACAACTGCACTTCCGAGAAAGCAAAGAATATTTTAACTCTTTTTAGCTAAAAGCCTAATCTAAAAATCCCTTACACTGAGCTATAATGTTTTACACTATATATCCTGAGTTAATGAAGTAGCTTGCATGTTGATATTGCTGACTAAACACTTTCAATTGAATTTAGTCCATTATCCAAGCATTCTGTGTTGAATATTTTGTAAAATCATGTGTTAAAACCTAAAGTACTAAATGACAAGTATTTATCCGAGATGTTTATATTTTCCCTGACTGTACTTGTTTCTGTGTCTGGAGTAGCTAAAATCATCATTCCTCTTACCCACACTTTTTGTTCTGTGTAAGTGACAAGTTAATTAATTTGTTGAAAAAAAAAAACATATTTATAAAACCAGAAAAGAAATATATAATTTTTACTGCAATAGAATCATGTTGTCTCTCAAAATTATATCATTAGTTTTTGCACAAATATTTCAAAACTTCAAAAGCAGAAAACCGAGAATATTTAGTGGAGATTTTCTTCAAGAAGTGTAGAAAATCTGTTAAACATTGTTTATACTGCAGATATATATTTCAGTGTTTTGTCAATGGTATTCATGAGGTAACACTGTACGAACCACATTGGTTCCTTCAAATGAAGAAGTTTACAGTAGGAATCATTGTTTTGTCTTACAGCTTTTGAAGCATCATCTTTCTGTGTGCTTGTATGGGAGACTATTTATCCTACAGCTTTTACAGTATCATCTTTCTGTGTGCTTGTATGGGAGACTATTTACCCACTTTCTTGATCTTTGTTATTTCTATTATGCATTTTGCAGCCCATGTGCAAGCTATCCTATACAGGCAAAAAGAAGAAAATAAAAAGAAAAGTGAAGACCACAAGGGGAAGCTTTTGTTGTTAATGTACATGTGGCTACATTGCTTTGATTATCTGAAGTCAAACTTGCATTTGATTTTCCCTGTGCACCTTTCCTCCTAATTTATTATTTCTCTCAGATAAGATAGTTCGATAAAACACCAAATTTGTTTTCATCTATTCCACCCTATTTCATCTGGTGGAGCATGTAAATACATAAATAAATGTATGCCTGCAGACTCATAGAAAGTGCTTTTTACAAGATTTGAATAATGCTAGAGGGATTAAATATATTGGAAAACAAATACAAAGAGTTACACTTCTCACATAGATCACTCTAATGCAAACACTATGCTGCATCTCTTCTGACTGCAGATTGACCAACTCAGAAACAGTCAGGCCAAACCACCCAAATATATATGCTAGATATCAGCAGTTTGATTTCTTTAGATCTTTTAATTTGTCCTGTCTGCAAATTAACAAGGGCAGATACAGTAGCTCTATACCAGCCGCTGAATATCACTGACCACATTTTAACCTGGTCCTTGAAATTATATAGCTTTCACACATTTACCTGTCAGTGAAACACAGTATGGATTCATCTTTTTTAAAGTATTTTTTGTTACATCTTCCAAGCTCCCTTTCAAATTTGAATGGACCACAGCTGTGACATCATTTTAAAGGGAAAAATACCAATTTCTGTACAATACTCTGTTTCATTCAAATGTATGTAGGTTCTTCTTCCCACATTCTATTCCTATTCTTTTTGAGGGAGATAGGGGCATTGAAAAAAACTCTCAAACCTTAACTTCCATGATTAAAGAAAGAGGCTTTTTTTACAACCCACTTCACTAAGACACGGAATATGGTGCAGAGGTGTTTAAAAGTGACTTTATCAGGAAGCTGTCATGGTGTCATCCACAGGTGTACTTCTTTGTCTGTACAATATTTTTGTGCTTGCTCAGCTGAACAATATTTCAAGTTAACTACTATAATTCAGTATTTAATGGCCTGTGTGATTAATGGAATGTATCATATTTTAATGATCCCTTAATTTTTCCTCTTCTGTCATGCTCAGAGATTTTCATTGTGTTTGCTCTGAACTTCTTCACCGTTTTGATTAGGGTTTCTTTTCTGTTACAGAGTTTTGGTGCTAAACATTTCGAATCTTTACCTATATATATGTGTATTTAAGTAAAACATATTCAAAAACTGTGAACTCCTGTGTAGCCCATATCTGTGGTCCCTGGCGAACGCTAGATGCAGAACTTCTTCCAGCAAGATACCCACTTTAACTAATACCTAAATTATACCACAATCTCAAGTCCTTTGTTATCTGGTGTGGTTTCCAATGTCAACTCACATTTCTGTCCATAAAATTTCACATATTAAATCCCTATCACACAGCTAAAGATTAAGCGTCTCAAGCATTTTAGTCTTCTTTTAATGTATAGAGTCCTCACATGGTACAGCTGAGTCACATAACAAAAAATCTACTGTTGACACTCACAGAGTGAATGCAGCCAAACCAGGAACGTGGCTCTATCCTACGTGCTTTCCAGAAGACCGTATTTCTAATTTGTTTCATTATTCCACATGTTTTGACAAACTTGTGATTTTTGTGCGGAAATAGCATATAAACAAAAACATACCAGGAAAACTTAGTGATTTGAATGACACCTGAGGAAGATTTTATTGACAACTGAGGCAAAGTATAAATTGAAGATTCTGAGGTGATGAAAATTCAAAGACAGTGAAACAGAAAAGCAACATTCTGAGATCTACAATGTCTTTGGAACATTTGCAATTACTGTGTCACAGGTACCAATACCAAAGAAATATTTAGAGGTTCATTTAAGACCCATCTATATTCCAAATAACCAAACAAATTTGACTAAGAGGCCATTCACACATGTTTCTGAGCTTAGTTCATTGGCAGCTTTCAAGCTTAAGACACTCCCAAGGTACAATGGCCAAATGATAGTGACTGCAAAGGCATTTCTGTTTGAGCGTACGGGGGTTTGTTTGCCAAAGCTCAGATCTCTGTTAAGCAGTGTAGCCCTTACAAAACAAAATGTCCATGCCTGTGTCGTAATCCATAGAGAATCATTGGCAATGATTTTTATTTCTGACTACATAGATTTAGTGTGAAACTGTTAACAACTTATTCAGGAAAAGAAAAATCATTGTACTTCCTGAGTTTTGGAAAAAATCTGGTGTCAAAAATGGTTTCCAATTGGCTGGACACCATGGGCCAAGACTTCGAATTCAAGCACATCCTCATTTCTCACTTAATGTAAATGGTCCTGGTTTGATTTCACCACTATGCCTTCCTCAAGCTCTAATTACTTCCTGCACTTCTAAAAGTTCTCTCTTCCTTTTTCATTTCTCTTCTTTAATCTCTGCTATCAATTTCCTGTGACCACCTTAATGTTTTTTACTATTTGTTCAGTTGTTATCAGACATCTCTAAATGTTTCTTTCACTTTGAATTCTGTAGGTATCACAGTACTGTTTTGCTAACCCTAGCCCCTCACTCTGGAATCCTGAATATATTTGAAGTCTCCTAGAAGGAAGGATATACTCTGTCTCTCCCTCTCTCTGCTATTACATGGTATTGTATGTGATAATGTATCTGAGATAAGATGGCATTATGAAAGAATATGAAACAGAAAAGCCAGATTTCAAGTTAATGATAGCTTTCATTTAGATAAATGTGAGTAAAACAGAAATGGAGAAGGAGGAAAACACTTAATTTGAATTCAGAGTTACTGAGAAGTTTAAACAGCTAATAAAGGAATTGGGAAAAAATATAATTTGCAGTAATTTTGAAGAAGAAGGGGAAGAAAACACCATTACAAATAGTTCTTGGGTTTATGTCTAGCCAAGCAAATAGGAAGGCAGAGGCAGATAATAATGTGATTACTTTGATAATGATATGCATTAGATACATTGTAGGAAACAATAATACTCCCCACTGAATGCAGTCAATCTACATATTGATTTTTCTTAATGGTAAAAGCGCAGCTCCAAAACCTAAAAGAAATATCCTTTATTTATTATCCCTCCCTCATGAGCCACATCTCCACAGTCCCCTTGATGCAGAGTGGCAGACAGAGATAATGGAGTAATGTATATCTAATCTGACACCTACTGGGCCAGGATAATGTTTCAGATAAAAGTAGCCTGGATTACTGTTGATGTTAAAAACAAAATGTATGAATAACAAAAATGAAAAGATCAAACTTTTTTTGCTTGAAACATTGTTTAATTTTATTTTGTTCCATTTATCTTATTTCACTCCAGTTTTTAAGAATCATCTATAAGCATATACTTCTCGTAATGAGTTCATCTAACTGCCAATCTGGCTAAAACTCTCTAAACTCCTTGCACTCCTTATCTGCACTCCTTCAACTTGTATTTAATTTGGCTATATTTTTAACAAGCTTGCAAAACACAGATTCACCAAAGCTTCATCTTCTCTATTGTGATATCCTGTTTTTAGCAAGAAGAAAGATATCTGACACACAGAATCAAATCAAGCTCTATAACAAACGAACGTTTTGATCTTGACTCTTTTTTTCCCATGACAAGAATAAAGCCCCTGAATAGGTAAACAAAAAGAACAGAACTGAGTGAAATGTCACTTGTATGACTGACCTGCTACATCAGTAAAATTAAAGTATTTGTACGAACCATTTTTATTATGGCTGATTTTCTTTCCTACCCACTTCAGGTTCCATTTTCTGAGTGCAAAGAGAACAAACGAGCTCTATACTGTGCTGTTATCCCTCGAGCAGGTTAATTTAAACCTTTCACAGACATCTGGAAATGTCCAAGATGACAAAGCTCTGATTAACCAAAAAGAGTAGGCTAGCTATTCATTATCCTCTACTATGACCAAAAGGGATACCTTTATGATAGGTGCATAACTAATGTACTTTTCACATAAAGCAATAAAACAGGACACAAGATGCAAATAAAAATTAAACTTAGTAAGTATCAAGACTTAGTACGATGTTAGTAATTAATGAATGGCCCAACACATTTTTTGATACAAATATGTAAAACCATGGAATTGGGACAGAAAGAATTATTATTTCCATATCAAAAAATTATAACTGTATTCAGCATAATCTGTTTAAAATATCGGGCTTTGATACTAGCCTCTCAAGAACAAAGAACAAATGGCTAAACAAAGAAATCCATTCAGAATCTATATATACAGCATACGATTCATGAGTTCCAACCTTATTATGTAAATGTAGGCTTCTACATCCATGTTTAGAAACACAGCCCTTCACAAATACTGATCTTCACAGTTTCTGTTGACTTGTGTTGAAAACCTTCCACTGAAAAGCCTTCTGATGGTACTGGGAGCCTAAGCAGGCAGTCAAATTTGGCTGTTACTACTTGGGTCTTTTGACTGCACTCTCAGAAATGTATTTGTGTGAATTCCTGTCCCAAGGACATGGCGATGATTTTGTAGATCATTCACACTGTTCTTAAATCAAATAAGGAATCTCCTCCAGGCTACATAACTCAGCCAAAAGGGGGGACCTCAAGGAACTGCCAATCAACGTATGAAATCACACTTAAGCTTGATTTGCTCCTCTTGTGCTTCCAAGAACTGCTGTGGCTCTCACTATAAAGAGAAAAGTGAGTGCATGCAGCAGCAGCAGCAAACACAGAGATGTCAATCCAGTTGTCTGAATAGGTGAATAGGGTTATGCAAAAGACAACAGCAATGGGAGCTGTGCTTGAAATGGTGAAAAAGCATTCAGCTGGGAGGACTGTCAGAACAAGTCATAGTGATGACTGCAAGTAGAGGAGGAAAGTTCTAGCAATGCAGGAAACAGGGAGCAGGAAATAAAGGTTAAAAACCTCAAACCAATTGTAGAGGTGAAAAGTGAAAAGTGAAGCAGAGGAGAAAAAGGTGGGAAAGGAAAGGATGACCAAATGCAAAAGAAACCAACAAAAATTGATGAGAATTCAATCATATGGACTGCAGTTAAATGTAGTTGTAGTTTTGTGTGGAAAAAATACTACCGGTAGAATGACAAGGAATGTGGTCATTAAATATCATATTTTACCTGTTTTCCCCTAGGACTGTAGCTCATACCCTCATTTTTAAAAATAATATAATTATCAGCCTGCAGCTGAAATAGATTGAATATTCAGAAATTATGCTTCTTCTGTGACCAAACAAAAATGAGGCACTGTGGGAATGTGGGGATGTCTCCTTTCAGTAAATTTTAATTCCTAGAACTTCTGGAATGATTTAGGAAATCACACCACCAAATAACAGAAAAAGGACTTGATTTGATCTCTAGCATCTCAGATTGGTAACCCAGCCAGTCTCTCAGCATTAACGTGTGAAGAAGTCATACAGGAAGGAGACCAGTGTTTCACTACAGCCAACAACATGGCTTGTTTCTGCTGTCTCCATCCTGTAATCAACAGAAAGACTGCATTAAATTTCAAGTCTTTTCAAATATGCTTATCATTCACTTATACACTACTATGTTTGGCATTTAACACCTGTGCAATTCAGCTCCAGTGCACAGCTGTAAAACCTGAAGAGCTAAACACTTTAGATTTGAAAATACTCAAGGTGGGGGTTGAGTCTTCTCTTTTCGTGATCACTAATTCTGATCAAATTCCTCTGATCATATGTCAATACCAAAAATCAGCTGAGCTAAATACTGATACTTGTGTGCTTTATCTGAATAGCAGCTCCTCCCTGCTTACTCACAATACGTATCATGGACACATTAAGAGGAATAGTATGTTTTAGAATCCAGTCTATAACTGCCATAGTCAATTTACGTCACTCCTTGTATAGGCACATATTCTAAAATAAACCTAATTTTATGTGCTCTTGTACAATTGTTGTATAAACAAAACTAGCAGGCTTTTCATATCTCAGGCTGTAGTTTCACCAGCTTGGTTCCAGCTATTCTTTTACATGTTCCTGCAGTATGACTCACACTTTTTTCCTGAAAGATTAATGATTGAGAACACATTGTTGAACACATAAGAAAATCTTTCTCTCCCTTATAATTTAATTAATTTTTACTGTCATTAAAATGAAAAATAGGGCAGGTCCAGTTGCAATAGGATAATTTTGCTGGGAAATGGCTGGAAAATATTGCAGAAGAAAAAAAAGGAAAAACATTTAACAATTATTTTTATGATCCATCTATAAATTTAAATATTTCTGAGAGATTAGACTAGGAAATAAAATTAAGACAAAGGAAGAAAGACAGTATTAGCAATTAAGGATTAAATTGGGAGAGTGATATGGAGACCTACAATTAAATAATTATTCAAGAATCCAAAGATTTTTTTTCATCTTCAATATTAAAAGGAGTTGCCATGATTTAAAGGTACTGTATTAGCTTCTCTTTTTCATTCATCTTCATTTAGAACCTTCCCAACTTTAAAATGTACCTAGTCAGTTGTCCATTTTACACAGAGATCATTCTTCAAAGTTTAAATGCTGTCTTTATCCAGTGGTTACACTTCCAGTGTCCCCAGTCAAACATTAACAGAGAGGTTTAGCAAAAAATGTTTGTGTTAATTTTGAATAGAATACTACAGGAACATTTTCAACTTTTTCATATTTTCCACATCTGGAAGTACTGAGAAATCTTTCATTCTGTATTTTCTTCCATCCATCATTAAACTTTAGTTGGTCAGACCTTAGCTGATACTTTTGCTTTAAAATATGCACTAGAAATGCAGGTTGTCCTGTGATGGCATGTTTGTTGAATGAAAGAAAATCCTTAGACGGATTCTGAAATTCCTTTATGCATTCATAATAAGCTATAAGAATGTGATCCCCCTCCCCATCCTAGTTCCTTAAAACAAATGTCATGCCACTGCGGCAATCTTAACTTAATCAGGTTCAAAAGGCAAGGCAGCTATACAGAATAAATAGATTTCATATGACTAGAAGGCAAGCATAACCAGCTTAGGGAAAGGAAAAGTGAAATTTAGCTAGAGATGTTGATATTTCAGCCTCCTCCCGAACATTTGAGTGGAAACCCAGGGATGATTTGGCATCCACTCTTGAGAGCAACCGGTGTCCTGTCTGTTCACTTACATCTTTTTAGTATGGCTGTAAAACCCTACCGAGATGAGTGTGTAGTATTTTGGAGGACATCTGACACTAATTTTTCATGTGAAGTATGCCATTGGGTGGAGAAGCAGAGTGGGAGAAGGAACCAGGCCCAGCACTGGCTGTAGAAATGCTCCCTATGGTCGTTCTGTCTCCGCAGTAGAGAGGCAGAGGTGAAGCAGATTCTTATATCTCTGGGAAACAGCTCCCTCTCCTTCTCCTTGTGCCATGAATCTGGGACACCGGCCTCCATCTACACGGCTGCTTCTCAAACGACACACGGAGGCCTGCTGTGGATTTGTAGCCTAGTGCAGCACCATGCAGTGGCAGAAACAAAGTTCTGCAGTCTAATGAAATGCTTTAAAATTTACTTCACTGGGAAAAACCTTTACTTGGCAAAGAAAACAACAAACATGAGTATATTTGAGAATCAAAAAGCTGGATTATTTTATTAATGCAAAATACCCAGTATCCTATTTGATAAAAAATAAAATTTTATTTGTCATTTCAGTAATAAAAATTGGGTGTGGGAATATGCTCTAAAAATTCTGGAAATACAAAAAAAGGTTTTCTACCATGTTAAAATCTTTCAGGGGAATCTATTCATCTCTACGTGAAGACCCATGTATATGTGAGATAGTTTTTCATTAGATTTTGGGGGACAGAAACTCACCAATTTTGTATTATTTCCATAACCATTCACAGAAAAGATCTGTACTAGGGTGTTACTAGTACAGTAAAATAATCATTTAAAACAGAAAAAGAAAACATTTTAAAATTCCATCTGCAGCAATAAGAGAGTAAAATGAAACGTTACGTACTTTCCTGTTACTGGCAATCAGCAGAGTTTAATAAAGGGAAAATTGTGTCCAAGTGAGCTAACCGATAATTTATTATTGCTGTTAAGTTATCAACATCTTACACAACTACTTGAAAATTTTCACACACATCCCACATTTTGTCTTTAGCCATAAAATACTGATTTATTGAAGCACACCTTGAGAGAAATTCATTGAATAAATCAGAGAGGAGCTCAGATCTGGCAATGAAATATGTTTCTCATTCTCCTGTGTGCATATATGCATTTATGCAACATGCAAAACCCTGAAATAATCCTTTTTGCCTTCTGCACATCAGTCCAATGTGAAAAAGAGCTACCATGCAGAAATAGTACAGTGCCCCTGCAGAATACCTTTAAAAATTTGCACTCATATCCACCAAGACATATGATCGGGAAGAATCAGTGAAATGATAATGGAAAAAGAGATCATTTCCCTGTAAGAAGGCAGGGCAAGCTTCAAAGAGAACTAAATTATATATGAAGGGTAAGGACAGATCTGCTAGCAGCACTTAAGTAAACTTGATTGAAAGCAGATCATAATTCCCAAGTGCAGAAATATTAGACTGCTTGTACCAACAGAAATTACATTCCACTTTGATGATCCAATTTTTGAAATGTAGAGCAGAAATAAAGAACAAACACAAAGGGTTGAAGCCAACTCCAGGCAGGCACTCAGCTGACAAGTTACTTGCTTTCAATAATTTTTGGCACATTCCCTACATTTCAAAAGGTCAGCAAATATGTGCAATTTTGAAAACTTTTCTACACTACAAATCTGAATTTGAGTTGAACTACAATGTGTGAATATATAGCACAGCTGCGGATACACCATGTCTAGGGCAAATGAATACTTTAAATGTGTTTTAAAGCACAAAACCAGCATGGCATGCAATTTGACTCATTCAGTGATATTCAAAGTGTTATAATGAGTAGGATTTTACAAAACCGTTACTGTGTTTTCACCTCCGCTTTGCTGGATTTATTCTGCTCCTGCTTTGTAGCTATGAGCAATGATTCTTGAAAGTTTGCTGGATCAGCAAATAAGCTTACATGTTGGACTTCAACATGAGTAAAGAAAAATGACATCACAGAGGACTACCTCTATGTGTACCCCATACTCCTCAAAAAAATGTCATGATATCAGGAAATTTCACAGTGTGTCATGATCACAGTGATGCTCTAGAGATGGCTTTTGCACCATTAGCATATTGAGGCCATTGCAAATCGATGGTTAATTCTATTGATGGACGTTGCACACTACCAGTAGCATCAGCAGCTCGTGGGCCATGGAAACACTCCTCAGCCTCTCTAGTAGGATTTCCATTTGGGGATTTGGGTGGGCTAATAAGATAAAAAATACTTGTTCAAAGCAAAATATAAAAACTTGCAATTTTATATGACTTCAGGTAATCATTTATTAATGAAAGGCATCCTCTTGTGGTGGTAGCAGCTGTTGACTGAAAGACCCTGTCTGTACCAGTACTGCTGATACTGTATTGTTTTAGTATATCTATCTACATCATTTAAAGCACGTACAAAAGAATGCATTATGAAATGGATATGTCTGAAGCTGATTTACAATATCAGAAAATGTTGTTATCCTCAATTTCAATAAAGGGGAATAGGCATGGTGACTTGTCCAAAATCATCCACAAAGCAAGGCAAGCACACCAAGAACAGAACCCCCTCTGATGCTCTCACAAAACTGAAGCCGGTAATACAGTCACTAGTTTATCACAAAAACTTCAGTCTTTGTTCCGCTCCTAAGTCTTTTCTGTAACACCGGTACCTACTAACACTTTCATAGAATCACAGAGTCATAGAATGGTTTGGGTTGGAATGGACCTACAAAGGTCATCTTGTCCAACCCCCCCTTTGCAGTGAACAGGGACATCTTCAGTCAGATCACTTTACCACAATGCTCTTCCTTGCCATGTTTCCAAAAGACACATATATAAAAACTACTGGTTTTATTTGCAATCGCTCTTCAATAACTTCTATCATTGACTTATCTGTATTTAAGTGTTTGGCTTGATAATTAAGATTCCTGAATAAACAGTCGAGCTAAGGACTGCATGCTATGTCTAGAGTGTTGCAAACATAGTATCATTATGTAAGAAAACATGAAAAAAGGAACCAGGAAAAATCCTCTAATACGATCTCAATGTTATAAAAAAGATTAGGTCAGGTTTTGGAAGAATGGGAGACGATTCAGACAGAACTGTGGGAAATGTTTTAAGCAGTTCACCAGAGTGAGTTAGCATCTTAATAACCTTCTAGAACAGGAAAACAGGGTGGCGTCTATATGTCTGGACTTCTTGAAACAGTGTCTCTTAAAAAAAGTTACTTCTGTTGGTAGAAGAACAGACAGCAGAAAAAGAAAATGATTAAATGGAACATAACAACATCTCTTACTGTAAACAGATCAGTTGGGCTTGAGCCAGGTCACTAGTAAAGTTCTTTAGTGGGAGTAATCATTTTCATTAATAACAATTTTATTAATGATTTTTGCACAAAAAATCTGGGCCACATAAAGCTGAATTGCAAATCTGGAGGGCACTGTAAATATGGGGAAGGATTAGGGTGCATTAAGGAAAGAAAGGCATTCGGGAGCACTGGAGATGTAGATACAAGCTGAAATGCAGAAACCTGGGATGAAGACTTGGGGTGGATACAAAGATTTTTGTTTCTTTCCTTCTAACTGGGGCAATAAGCTGTGCTCATCCCTTGAAAGTGACTCTCTAAATGAAGGAAAATGTTTTAGCCAGATACAGGCTGAATTTGTTCTGCTAGCGAAGTACAGCTACAAATAAGCAAATGCATTTCTGTATTGCATCAGTTATCTTCAGGAAGGTTTAAGAAGGAGTAACTGCCACTGTGCAAAACACAGCCTTTTTGGCTACCCATCTCCAAAAAAAAAAGACAAACACAGAGTAGAAGAAGGACTACAAAGACAACCAGGAAAGACACCTGTCTACAAAAAGGGTGTTAAAAACGGCCATTCATTCTGTCAGGAAACATCAAAGAAGAGAAGGATCACTGTCAATGAACACCTGAAATTGAGAGCAACAGAATACAGTAAAAACAAGTGCTGATTTATTTACAAATGTAGACAGAATGGTTATGGTAAATCAGGGACAGAATTAAAAAACTTTCACGCTTCCAGTTATTGTAAGGCTTTGCAAAACCTGTCCCAGTATATGACTGTTTTTGAGAGGAGAATGTGAAGGAAGAAGTAACTGTCGGAAGGGGGAAAAACTTTAACAATGCAGAAAAAGAGGACATACAACAGTTGTGCAAGGTTGGACTTGATATTTCAAAGTCTTTCCTATTCCTCCTTTCCCCTTTTATCAGTTCCTAGTTAGCCCTCACAACTTGTCTGTGACATAGATACTCAGTTTTCTTCCTGTTGAGCTGAAACATAAATATAGACAGAAATGTTTGCATTATTCCTCACTGAACTATTATATTATGCTCTTTACTATAGCGATATGGCTGCACCTTGGATCAAGATATAATCTCAGGAGCCTGCAAGAAGTACACATGCCACTTAGTCTGTGATTTGGCTTTTGCAGACACAGTATAAAGTGGAGAGGAAGGAAATCAAGAAAAAGTTTTGTGTGTTCATCATTCATCAGCTAATTAGCAGCCATAAAAATAACCTAATGCAATTATTGTCCTACTTGCATCCTACTTGTTTTTCCCTTGTAAGAAATAAAAAAAAGTCCTGACTAAAAGCTCATCAAAAAAAGAAAGAAAAAAAAATAAAAAGTGAAAAAGAAAAAAAAAAAAAAGGAAAAGGAAAAGGAAAAGGAAAAGGAAAAGGAAAAGGAAAAGGAAAAGGAAAAGGAAAAGGAAAAGGAAAAGGAAAAGGAAAAGGAAAAGGAAAAGGAAAA